>QFCE01000366.1_pt1 | contig 76609 bp, 75 predicted proteins | sample 5346091 | NCBI WGS metagenome assembly QFCE01 (sample SAMN09062252, study PRJNA434731) | Human gut metagenome, whole genome shotgun sequencing project. | isolation source: stool timepoint A chromium assembly | host: Homo sapiens | collected 2015
CAAAACCAAAAAGCTATACGCCAACATATGAATACAACATTCCAGACTATGAATACGATGTTCCGGATGATGGATTATCAGGCGGGGAATATTGGTGCATGGGGAAAGGGGACACTTGCCAGAACAAGACTTATAGTGCATATGATTTTTATTGTAGTTCTTGCGACCCGGATGGAGATAACATTGAGGGATAGCGGTAAAAGTCAAAAACTTGACACAAATCGACCCTTTGACTTTTGGCCGCACTTGTGATAAAATTTTAACAAGAGAAAAATAGCTTTAAAATATAAGGCTTCACTTTAACCCAAAGCGGGGAGAGGTGAAGCTTTTTTACATGGATATTCTTTTATGCGTCCTTTTTTCTATGCGTATTTTATGCTATACTATTACCGCAGAAATCGGCACGGAAAGGAGGCGCGCGCGTGGAAGTGGATATTTTGCTGCCCGCACCGGTGCGCAGCATTTTAAGCACGCTGCAGCAGCAGGGGCATTCCGCCTTTGCGGTGGGTGGCTGCGTGCGGGACAGCCTGATGGGGCGCGCGCCCCACGACTGGGACGTGTGCACCTCCGCCCGCCCCGGGGAGATCAAAGCGGCGTTTCCCGGGAAATGTCTTTCGGCGCCGGGCATACGCCACGGCACCGTAACAGTGCTGCTGGAGCACACGCCCTATGAGGTAACGACTTTCCGCACCGACGGCGCGTACTCCGACCACCGCCGTCCGGACAGCGTGCGATTCGTGCGCAGCGTCACCGACGACCTGGCCCGGCGTGATTTTACCGTCAACGCCATGGCCTATTCGCCCGCAGCCGGGCTGATCGATCCCTTCGGCGGCGCGGCAGACCTTGCGGCAAAACGCCTGCGCTGCGTGGGAGAACCGGCGCGCCGCTTCTCCGAGGACGTGCTGCGCGTGCTGCGCATGGCGCGCTTTGCGGCCACCATGGGCTTTTCTGTGGAGCCGCAGACGGCCGCTGCCGCACTGGCGAAATGCGGCGCACTGACGGAGGTCGCCATAGAACGCAGCAGGGCGGAATTCTGCAAAATGCTCTGCGGCCGTCATGTGGCGCGTGTGCTGCGCAATTACCGCGCGCTGTTCGAGCCGCTGCTGCCCTGTCTGTCTCATGTGTCGGACGCGGCGTGGGAAAATGCGGTAAGCGCTATTCAGGCCGCGCCGGACGATCTGACGGTGCGTATGGGCCTGCTGTTCTGTGCCGTGGAACCGGAGCAGGCCGCAATATTGTGCCCGGACGCAAAAACAGCGGAAATTGCGGCGCAGCTTGCGCTGTACGCCGACGCGCCGCTGCAGGCGCTGCCTCCCGTCATTCGGCGGTGGCTGCACACGCTGGGCCCGGAAGTGCTGCGGGGCCTGACGCTGCTGCAGGCGGCCCGGGCCGTAGCCCACGGCGACGGCGTGCGGCAGGATGACCTGCGGGATTTTGCCGCGGCGCTCGGCCGGACGCTGGCTACGGGCGCGTGCTACGACCGATCGATGCTGGCTGTGAACGGCGCAGACGCGCTGGCGGCGGGCATTCGCGAGGGCGTGGCTGTGGGCGCCGCGCTGGAGGAGCTTTTGGAAAAGGTCATCGAGGGGACGCTGCCAAACAGCCGCGGCGTGCTGTTGGAGCAGCTTGCATCCATGGGCGGCACGGGCGCGGACAGCTGTGAGCAGGAGTCTCTGTTCTGACGCGAGCCTTTGCTTTTGAAAAATGCAGCGAAGACGTTTTGGCATGTTCGGCGTTATATCCATGTGGAATGAAGAACAGAAGAAACAGGGAAAGGCGGCGGCGCGATGGACCGCAGACGGGTGTTCCGAAATGCGTTTTTGTGGAACGCGCTTGTATCGGCGCTGATGGCAGGGGCGGCATTATACGCGCGCTCCGGCGCGCGGGGCTGGCTTGCGGCCGGCTGGTGTATTGGTGTGGCGGCTTCGGCCGCGGCGCTGGCCTGCTTTTGCAAAGCATGGGCCGCCGCGCCAGACGGCACAGCGGTAACGGGCTGGTATCTTCTGCGGGTGGCGGCGATGTTGGCCGCTGTTGCGGGGACAGCGGCATTTTCCATGGAGGGCGCGCTGGGGGCCATTCTGCCGCAGCTTGCACAGGGGCCGCTCCTTGCGGCGGCGATGCTGTGGGAGGAACGGCGCGAGCACAAAAAAGATGAAAGACCGCATTGACCGCCGCGAAGCAAGGCCGGATGAAGCTGCTTGAGAAGGCGGCTTTTGAAGCGGCAAAACATGCGTGCGGTCCAGGCGGCGCAGAGAGTCGAGAACGCCGCCCAGGCACCGGCCTTTGCGGCGTCCGGAATGGGCGTTGGGTATAGGCGGCGGCACAGAGATTCAGGGCGGCCGTCAAAACAGCAGCCTTCCCATTATTAAAAAAGGAGATGAGCGCGATGGTGCATGGGCATACAGTGGCGGCGGTTATCGTGGCGGCGGGGGCGTCCCGCCGGATGGGATTCGACAAGCTGGCCTATCCGCTGGACGGCGGCACAGTTTTGGAAAAGAGCGTCCGCGCGTTCGATACGCACCCGGCCATAGACGAGATCCTATTGGTGGCGGGAGAAAACGCTCCGCAGGCAGCGCTGCTGGCCGCGGCCTGTGCCAAGCCCGCAAAGACCGTAGCTGGAGGTGCCACGCGCGTGCAGAGCGTGCGTGCGGGCCTGGATGCGGTGAATGCGGAATATGTGGCCATCCACGACGCGGCGCGCCCGTTCGTCACGCCTCAGGTGATATGGGATGCCCTGGAGGCCGCGTATGAAACAGGGGCAGCTGCGCCGGCCGTCCCGGTGAAGGACACCGTAAAGGTGGCGGCGGACGGCCTCGTGGTGGAAACGCCCGCGCGGGAAAAGCTGTACGCCGTGCAGACGCCGCAGTGTTTTCGCACCGCGCTGTACCGGCAAGTGCTGGCGCAGGTGTGCTGTGACGCAGTGACGGACGACTGTTCGGCCTTTGAGCTGGCGGGCCTGCCTGTGCGGCTGACACAGGGCGATTACGCAAACTACAAGATCACTACGCGGGAGGATCTGCCCGCGCCGGAAAAAAACGGAGGGAACGGCATGCGCATCGGGCATGGATATGACGTACACAGGCTGGTGGAAGGCCGCGCGCTGGTTTTAGGCGGTGTGACGGTGCCGTATGAAAAGGGGCTGCTTGGCCATTCGGACGCGGATGTGCTGACGCATGCGGTGATGGACGCGCTGCTGGGCGCGGCCGCGCTGGGTGATATCGGAAAGCTGTTCCCCGACACCGACCCCGCTTACAAGGGCGCGGACAGCATTGCGCTGCTGCAGGAGGTTGGCCGTGTGCTGGCGCGCGCGGGCTGGGCGGCAGGCAACATCGACGCTACGCTTTTGTGCCAGGCGCCAAAGCTGGCGCCGTATATCCCCGCAATGCGGGAAAATCTGGCGGCGGCGCTGGGCATTTCCGCAGAGGATGTTTCCGTCAAGGCTACCACGGAGGAAAAGCTGGGCTTCACAGGCAGCGGCGAGGGCATTGCCGCACACAGCGTGTGCCTGCTGCGCCGAATATGAGGGCGCATGCGGGACGAAGCGTAAAAATATGCGCGCGCCGTGCTTTTCTGCGGTAAAACTCTTTTGCGGCGGCCATATTTATGGTATAATATGTCCGTTTAGCGAATGCGAGCCGCAGGCGAAGTATGAACTTAGCGGTGTAGATACCATGTTTCTTAGTGAACACGAGCGGTGCGCGAAGTGTGAGCTTGGAAATATGGTATAGCCATAACCTCAAAGCCGCCGTTTGCGCGGCTGCGCGTGTGCGTTGCACGCGCCCCTGTGCCGGTGCGCAGGGCTTTGAGAACATTGAACCATGCAAAACCGCAGCAGGTGCGGTTTTGTTGAGGCCGCTTTGCAGCGTCATGGTATAATATGTCCGGTTGGTGAATGCGAGCCGCAGGCGAAGCATGAGCCTAGCGGCATAGATACCATGTTTCTTAGTGAACACGAGCGGTACGCGAAGTGCGAGCTTAGAAATATGGTATAATATATCCGTTTGGCAGATGCAGACCGAAAGCGGAGCGGAAGCCTGGAAACAGGGTATACGGATCAATGGCTTGTTTGGGTTTCTCCGCAGCGTGCAGATGGCGGGCCGCGCAGCCGCGCGCGGCAGAGGAGCGCGGCGAATTTTTAATTTCCCCGGCATGCCGGGGCGGCGGAACGGAGGCCGGAAGGTGACGGAGCAGTTACAGTCCATCTGGTATAATTTCATATTGAACGTCAAGGGGAATTTTAACCCCATCGTGGATCTTTTGGACATCCTCGTGGTGACGTTTTTAATTTACGAGGCCATCTCGCTGGTGCGCCAGACGCGCACCGCGCAGCTTGCAAAGGGCATCATTGCCGTGCTGCTGGCGTATGCCGTGGCAAATCTGCTGGGCATGCGCACACTGGCGTGGCTCATCAACAGTATCATGAGCTTCGGCATCATTGCGTTGGTGGTGGTGTTCCAGCCGGAGCTGCGCCGCGCGCTGGAACAGGTGGGACGCACAAGCCTGTTCGGCATGCAGCTGTTCAAAGGCAAGGCGGACCCGGGGGATCTGCGCGCCAAATGGCAGAGCGCCATCGTGGCGGTGTGCGATTCCGCCGAGCAGCTGGCCGATTCCCGCACGGGCGCGCTGGTGGTGCTGGAGCGCCGCACCAATCTTTCCGAGATCATCAAAACAGGCACCGTGCTCAACGCCGATATTACGCCGGAGATGCTGGGCACGATATTCTATGAAGGCACGCCGCTGCACGACGGCGCCGTTGTTGTGCGCGACGGCCGTATCGAGGCCGCGGGCTGCTTTTTGCCGCTTTCAAACAACCTGGAGATCGGCAAGGACATGGGTACGCGCCACCGCGCGGCCCTTGGCATGAGCGAGAATTCCGACGCGGTTGTCGTGGTTGTGAGCGAGGAGACCGGCATCATCTCGCTGGCCAAAAACGGCGTGCTCATCCGCCGGCTGGACAGGCAGAATCTGTTCAACCTGCTGGAGGGTGACATGGTCCCGCCGGCCGTCGAAGAGAAAAAACGCCCGTTCTGGAGGAGAAAGCATGAAAAACAACACGAATAACGCTCCCTCGAACGCGTCCTCCCAGGCAAAACCCATGGGCCGGTTTGAAAAACTGTTTTCCAACCGGTGGTTTGCAATGGCGGTTTCCGCAATGCTGGCCGTGCTGCTTTGGCTTGTTGTCATAGCGCAGGAGCCGACGCAGACACGCACCATTACTGTGTCCGGTGTTTCCTATGATTACAATTCAGCTTTGTATACCGGTGCGTCTTTGGACATTGTGAAACGCGAGGATACTAAGGTCAGCGTGGTGATTTCGGGTGACAGCAGCGCGATCAATGAGGTAGACCCCGCCGACATCGTCGTGTATCCCGATTATACCGAGGTTTCCCGTTCAGGCATGCCCGGCGAATACACGCTGCGGCTGCAGGCTCGCCGCGCGGATACGTCTTTGACAAAATTTGATATCGACTCCATCTCGCCCGCATATGTGGACGTGACGTTTGCGCAGATCGGCACGCAGAAATTCACCGTGGAAGTGGAAGCCAGCGTGGACCCGGCCGAGGGGTATTATCTGGGCGAAAAACAGGCGTCCCCCGCCGAGGTGACGCTGCGCGGGCCTGTGGACGAACTGGCGCGCGTGGCGCGGGTGGTGGCCCGTGTGGAGAGCGATGAAAAGCGCGACCGCACGATGCTGGACAGCGCGGCGCTGGAATTTCTGGACGCGGACGGCCATGCCATCACAGACAGCAGCATCACGGTGCTGGAGGGTGAACAGGTGGAGGTGACGATCCCTGTACTGAAGCTGAAGGAGGTGCCGCTGAAGTTTGAGTTCAGCAATGTGCCGGCAGGATACGACCCCGCCGAGCTGAACGCCAGCATCTCCCCGGCGACCATCCGCATCGCCGGTGCGGCGGATACGGTGGACGGCATCGAAAGCGTGAACGCGGGCTTCATCAACCTGGCGCGGGTCCAGTTGGGCAAGGCCGAGACACTGAAGATCCAGCTGAGCGAAGGACTTGTGAATGTGGATGACGTGCAGGAGGCCACGGTTACTTTTGATACCAGCGGCTACGGCGAGCCGCGCGCCATCACGGTGAGCGATATCCGCGTGGTGAACGCGCCCTCCGGTGTGGATGTGAAGGTCATCACCGAAAGCATCAACAATGTAACGCTGGTAGGCGAGGCCGAGGAGCTGGCGGCCATCTCGCCATCGGATGTCATCGCACAGGTGGACGCCTCGGCGCAGAATATTACGGTAAAGGGAAGCGGACAGCAGCAATTCAGCGCGCAGATCATCGTTACGGGCACAAAGACGGTGTTCGCCACGGGGGCGTACTCCGTGCTGTGCGACATCACGGTGAAGTGACGATGCTGCTGGTGAGAGATATCCGCCTGCCGCTTGCGGCGGGCGAACAGGAGGCTGTGGCGGCGGCCCTGAAAAAAACAGGGCTGCCGCGTCACGGCATAAAAAATACGGGCATTGCGAAGCTTTCGGTGGACGCACGGCATGGAAGGCCCAGCCTTGTGTACACCGTTGCCCTGGAACTTGCCGACGAGGGTGCGGAGCGTTCGTTCGAACGCTTTGCGCCCTATGTTTCAATAGCGGCGCCCGCCGCATTTACTGTGCATAACGGCACACGGCCGCTGGCGCATTCGCCGGTGGTGTGCGGCTTTGGCCCGGCGGGACTGTTTGCGGCGCTTCTGTTGGCGCGGCAGGGGTTCCGGCCCATCGTGCTGGAGCGGGGGCCGGCCATGGAGCAGCGCGCACAGGCGGTGGAGCGCTTCAACGCGGCGGGCCTGCTGGACGAAAACGCCAATATCCAGTTCGGCGAAGGCGGCGCGGGTACGTTTTCAGACGGCAAGCTCACCACACGCATCAACGACCCGCTGTGTGCTTTTGTCACCCGGACGCTGCTGGCGCATGGCGCGCCCCGGGATATTGCCTACAAGCAGAAGCCGCACATCGGCACCGATGCGCTGCGGGATGTTATTGTGTCTATCCGGCGGGAGGTCGAGGCGCTGGGCGGGAAGGTGCTTTTCAACACGCCGCTCACCGGCCTGCGCGTGCGGGACGGGCGGCTTGCGGCGGTGTGCACGCCGCAGGGCGAGCTGCCCTGCGGCGCGCTGCTGCTCGCGCCGGGGCACTCGGCCCGGGATACATTTGAAATGCTGGACGGCGCGGGTTTTACTCTGCAGGCAAAGCCTTTTTCGGTGGGCTTTCGGGCCGAGCACCTGCAGCGCCGCATTGAAGAAAGCCTTTACCACGATGCGGTGGGCCATCCGGCTTTGCCGAGGGGTGAGTACCAGCTTTCCCAGCATGTGGGCGGACGGTGCGTTTACACCTTCTGTATGTGTCCGGGCGGCAGCGTGGTGGCGGCCGCCAGCGAAATGGGCCGCGCAGTGACCAACGGCATGAGCCTGCACGCGCGGGATGGAGAAAACGCCAACGCCGCCGTGGTGGTGAGTGTGAACGAAGCGGATTTCGGCGGCGATGCCCGGCGTGCCATTGCGTTTCAGCGGGAGCTGGAGACAAAGGCATACGCAGCGGGCGGCGGCGGCTACGCGGCGCCCGCCGAAAATGTGCGCAGCTTTTTGGAAGGCGCAGGCACGCTGCACGCCGGCGTGGTGAAGCCCACCTACCCGCGCGGCGTGACAGCCTGTGATCTGGGCAGCCTGCTTCCCGGTGAGCTTACGGGCGCTCTGCGCGCAGGGCTTTCGGCCTTTGAGCGGAAGCTGCGCGGCTATACCGCGCCGGAGGCGGTGCTCACCGGGCTGGAGACGCGCACGTCCAGCCCCGTGCGCCTGCCGCGGGATGAAAACGGCGAGAGCACCGATGTGCGGGGCGTTTGGCCCTGCGGCGAGGGGCCAGGCTACGCGGGCGGTATCATGTCCGCGGCAGTGGATGGCCTGCGGGCCGCCGCACGCGTGGCGCAGAATTTTTCTCCCGCACCTTGAGCGGGAGGCTGGAACCCGACGGAAAAATCGAATATCCACCATATCGGAGGAACCTATGAACGACCCGTACAACGGAAATGGACGCAAAAGCCCGGAGGACGACCTGGGCAGAAGCATTGAAAAAGAAGTGAAGGAAACCATCGGAACCGTGGCGGCCGCGCTGCAGGACGCCGCGCGAGAAGTGAGTACCTCGCTGCGGGACAACGAAAGCGTGCAGCGTACCGTGAAAGACCTGGGCGCTGCGGCCAGGGACGGCGTGCAGGGCATCCAGAGCGCCATCGCCCAGGCACAGAAAAATGCTGAGAAGGAAAAGCGGCGCCGCAAACGGCGGGATTATGCAAAAAAGGCAAACGGCGCGCTCAGCGAGGCGGGCGGCCTGATGCTGCCTGCGGGCATTTTGGCGGCGTGCGCGTTTTCTGCTTTTGAACCGGGGGACCCGGCCGGGGCGTTGATCCTGGGGTTCATTTCGCTGTGGTTTTTCGCAGGCGCATTTGGCGCATTTCTCAAATCGCGCACGCTGCGGCGTATCGCCACATACCAAAGCGTGCTGGGCGAGCGCTCGTACTGCACACTGCAGGAGCTTTCGGAGCTTACAGGCAAAAGCCAGGGAGCCGTCCGCAAAGATCTGTTCCGACTGATCAGCTCGGGAAAATATGAGGATGTTTACCTTGCGCCGGACGGCACGCGCCTGTTTTCGGGCGAGACGGCGTACCGGCTGTATCTGGCCCAGCGGCAGGCGCAGCAGGAAGCCGGGGCCCGGCGGCAGGCGCAGCCCGCACGGCCGGAGCCGGCGGGCGTTCTGGCTGAGTGCCGCGCATTTTTGAGCGATCTGCGTGAACAGCAGCGCCTTATCAGCGACGCGCCCGTACTGGAGCAGGTGCAGCGCATCGAGGAGCAGACAGTACAGATCATCGCCTGGCTGGAAAAGCACCCCGGCGGCGAGAGCCAGATCCGCAGGTTTGTCAGCTACTACATGCCCACCACGCTCAAACTGCTGCGCACTTACAACGAGGTGGACCCGCAGGCCGACAGCAGTGCTGTTGCCGCGGAAATACAGACGGATATCTGCGGTATCCTGTACACCATCAACACCGCGTTCCAGAGCCTGCAGGACAACCTGCTGAAGGATACTGCGATGGACGTTTCCGCCGAGATCTCGGCGCTGGAAACAGTGCTGGCCCAGGAGGGCCTGACCAAAGACGAGCTGCTCGGCCGGTAGGGCGGGCGGGGAAGAAGGGAGCGCTGGAGTTTGGGCGCGTTCGTTTTTATCATCATTCTGTTGTTGGTCATCGTGCCGCGCATGCGCCAGGAAAGTGTGCGCCGCACGCCGTATGGAAAAGAGCATCGCGGCACACAGTATGGATACAGGGCCGCCGGAAAGGGCGGCGCACAGGTGCAGCCCGCGCAGTACAGCTATCCCGCCGGGGCACAGGCGCAGGGCGCCGCAGGCACGGGCGGTGCGCCGAATCCGGACGCTCCGGGCCGCCAAAGCAACGATACGCTGCGGGGCAAGCAGCTGTTGGGCATGTGCGCGGGCATTGCGGGCGGCGCTTGGGCCGCGCTGATGGGCGTGGCGGCGCTGGGCGGTGTCAGCGAGGTGATCTGGTGCATCAGCAACGGTTTTTCCTTTGGAGATGAGCTGATGCTGGTTGTGATACCCGCGCTTTTGGCCGCGGGAGGCTGGAAGGCCGCACAGGCCGGCTTTGCCCTGATGAACCGGATCAAGCGGTTCCGGCTGTATGATGCGATCATCGGCGAGCGCCGCGTGTGCCCGGTATCCGATATTGCGCGTGCCAGCGGCCGCAAGCCCGAGGAAGTGGAACGCGACCTGCTCGACATGGTGCGGCGCGGCTATTTTCCGCTGGGCTTTGTGGACGCCGAGACCGCCTGCTTTTATGCCGACAATGCCGCCTGGCGCGCACAGAACCCCGAGCGTGCCCGCCAGCAGGACGCTCCGCTGGGCAAAGAGCAGCCCCGGCCCGCGCCCGCCGCGCAGGAGCCTGTCCCGGAGGATGAGCCCGGCGGCGGATATTTGCGGGAGCTGGAGCGCCAGCTTGCACGCATTGAAAACGCCGACATCCGCGCCAAGGCGGCGCGGCTGCGCGAGCACACCGAGGATATCTTTGCCTGGGTGAAGCTGCACCCAGAGTGCGCCGACGACGCGCGGCGCTTTTGCAGCTATTATCTGCCCACAGCCGTCAAGCTGCTGAATACCTACAATGAGGTGGCGCCGCATGCCGATGAAAGCAGCGTGGCGGCGGGCATCCAGAGCGAGGTGTCCCAGGTGCTGGACACTATGTCCACCGCCTTCCGGGGCCTGATGGACAATCTTTTGCAGAACACCGCCGTGGATATGCAGGCCGAGATCTCGGCGCTGGAGACGGTGCTGGCCCAGGAGGGGCTGGCGCAAAACGGCTTTACGATGCAGAAATGAGACGCGCCGTTTGTCCGGCGGCCGCGGCTGTGTAATTTTCAGAACCGCCTGTCCGGGGAAGGCCCCGGAAAAAAACCGTGATTTTTTGTGAGAAGGAGACCCATTCCATGTTTTACCGTCCCTGGCAGACCGTCCGCCCCGACCCAGCCCGCTCCGCCGCGCTCAGCGCGGCGCTGGGCATGCCGCGCCTTGTGTGCGACGTGATGTGCGCCCGTGGGCTGGACACACCCGAAGCGGCGCGCGCCGTGTGCGGCGGCGGGGACGCTTTGTCTGACCCGATGCTCCTTTCCGGCATGGAGGCGGCCGTGGCACGCATCCACCGCGCCATCGACGACGGCGAGCGCATCGCCGTATTCGGGGATTACGATGTGGACGGCGTGACAGCCACCGCGTTGCTGTATACCTATCTGGATTCCGCCGGTGCGGACGTTTATTACAAGCTGCCCAGCCGGGATGACGACGGCTATGGCCTTTCCGAGACGGCGGTGGACCTGATGGCCGCCAAGGGCGTGAGCCTGATCGTCACCGTAGACAACGGCGTTTCGGCAAATGCGGCCATTGCCCACGCCAAAGAGCAGGGCGTGGACGTGGTGGTGACGGACCATCATCTGCCGCCGCAGACGCTGCCGGAGGCTGCGGCCATCGTGAATCCCCAGCTCCCCGGCGACGAAAGCCCGTGCAAGACGCTCTCGGGCGCGGGCGTGGCCTTCAAGCTGGCTGCGGCCCTGGACGGCTGCACGCCGGACGAGATGCTGCCTTTTTACGGGGACCTCGCTGCCATTGGGACGATTGCGGACATTATGCTGCTTGAGGGTGAGAACCGGCGCATCGTCAAGGCGGGGCTGGCACTTTTGCAGCAGACGGAGCGTCCGGGCATCGCGGCGCTCATCGAGGCCTGCGGCCTTGGGGGCAAGGAGCTGACGGCGGAAAATGTCTCTTTTGGGCTGGCGCCGCGCCTGAACGCGGCGGGCCGTATGGACAGCGCCGCCGCCGCGCTGGAACTGCTGCTGTGTGAGGACCCGGAGGAGGCCGAAGCGATTGTGGCCGGGCTGGAAGCACAGAATGCGGCCCGGCAGAAGGCCGAGCAGGATATTTTGCAGGGCGTGCTGGACAGCGTTGCCGCGGATGAGACCTATGGCGCGGACCGTATCCTTGTCGTGTGGGGCCGAGGCTATCACCAGGGCGTTATCGGCATCGTGGCCTCCCGCGTGGTGGAGCGCTTCGGCAAGCCGGCCATCATCGTATCCGTTGACGAGAACGGCGAGGGCAAGGGGTCCGGCCGCAGCATCGCGGGCGTTTCGCTGTACAATGCCATCGCCGCCTGCGGAGACCTGCTCATCCGGTTCGGCGGACACGCGCTGGCCGCCGGGCTGTCTGTGCGGGAGGAAAACCTGCCCGCGTTCCGCAAGGCGGTCAACGCGTGGGCCGCGCAGGAGCACCCGGTGCTCAAGCGCCCGGCGCTGCGGCTGGACGCGCCGCTGGCGCTGTCCGGCCTGAAAGAAGAGGACGTGGCCGCGCTGTCGGTGCTCGCGCCGTTTGGCCACGGCAACCCCACGCCGGTATTTTTGGTGGAAAACGCTGTGATCGACGCAGTATATCCCCTCAGCGAGGGCAAGCACACGCGCCTGCGCCTGAAGCAGGGCGGCGGAGTGCTGTATGCGGCGGTGTTCGGCCAGGGGCCGGGCGCGCTGGGTTACAATGTGGGTGACGCGGTGGACGCGGCGGTGTGCCTTTCGGTGTTCGAGGGCAAGAACGGGCCGATGATCTCCGCGCGCATCAAGGAGCTGCGCCCGGCCGGGCTGGACGAGGCATACCTGGAGGGCACGGAGCTGTATGAGGCGCTGATGTGCGGCGCGCCGCTGACAGAGAGCCAGCGGCGGGCGCTGCTGCCCGCCCGTGCGGACACCGTGGCGCTGTACCGCGCCGTGGGCGCTGCCCGCGACGGCGTGCCGGCGGGCGACCTGCGCCCGCTGTTTGCCAAGCTGGGCGCGCGGGGCGCAGGTAAGGCGCTTGTCTCGCTGGAGGCGCTGCGCGAGCTGAGTCTGTTGGAGCAGCGCGAAACGCCTCAGGGCGCACGGTGGTGCCTGGTGCCCGCGGCGGGCAAAAAGGACCTGGCATCCGCGCCGATTTTACGCAGACTGGAGGCAGCGCAGTGATGGAAGAAAAAGCGAAAAATGCCGTAAAGACTTTTGAAGACCTGGCGCAGGCCGTGGCGGATTCCGGCCGCCCATACGACGCCGGGCGCATCGAAAAGGCTTACGAGATGGCTGCGGCGGCCCATGCGGGGCAGACGCGCCTTTCCGGCGAAAGCTATGTCAGCCACCCCGTTGCCGTGGCGTGCCTTGTGGTGGACCTGGGCTTGGATACGGACTCCGTGGTGGCCGCGCTGCTGCATGACTCCGTGGAGGACACCGAGACCACGGCGGAGGACGTGAAGGCTGCTTTTGGGCCGGACGTAGCGCTGCTCGTGGACGGCGTCACCAAGCTGGGACGCATCAAGTTTTCCTCAGTGGAGGAGCAGCAGGCTGAAAACCTGCGCAAAATGCTGCTTGCCATGAGCAAGGATGTGCGCGTGATGCTCATCAAGCTGTGCGACCGGCTGCACAACATGCGCACCGGCGACGGCTGGCCCGAACAGAAACGCCGTGACAAGGCGCTGGAAACCATGGAGGTGTATGCTCCCATTGCCCACCGTCTGGGTATGAGCAATGTAAAGGAGGAGCTGGAGGACCGCAGCCTGCAGTATCTGGACCCTGTGGGCTATGAGGAGATCACCTCTTTCCTGGCCCAAAACGGCGGCGCGGATTCGTTCATCAGCGGCATTGCGGACCGCATCAAGGAGCGCCTGGCCGAGAACGGAATGGACAAATGCACCATCAAAAAGCGCATCAAGAGCGTATACGGCATCTACCGCAAGATGTATATGCAGAACCGCACGTTTGAGGAAATTTACGATGTGTACGCGGTGCGCATCATTCTGGACACAGTGGGCGAATGCTACAATGCGCTGGGCGTCATCCACGACATGTACCATCCCATCCCCAGCCGCTTCAAGGACTATATCTCCACACCCAAGCCCAATATGTACCAGTCGCTGCACACGACGGTCATCGGACATGAGGGAATTCCCTTTGAGGTGCAGATCCGTACCTGGGAGATGGACCAGACCGCCGAATACGGCGTGGCGGCCCACTGGAAATACAAGGCGGGCGTGAGCACGAAAGATAAGCTGGACGACCGTATCGCCTGGGTGCGCCAGCTTCTGGAAAGCCAGCGGGAGAGCGAGGATGCCGGCGACCTGCTGCGGGACATCAAAAGCGAGCTGCTGCCCGAGGAGGTGTTCGCTTTTACGCCGAAAGGCGACGTCATCAATCTGCCCGCGGGAGCGACCGTCATCGACTTCGCCTACGCCATCCACTCAGCCGTGGGCAACCGCATGGTGGGCGCGAAGGTGAACAGCCGAATTGTGCCCATAGACCACAAGGTGGTGACGGGCGAGATCATCGAGATCATAACCGGCCCCAAGGATAAGGGGCCCAGCCGCGACTGGCTGAACCTGGTTGCCACCAGCGAGGCCAAGAACAAGATCCGCAACTGGTTCAAAAAGGAACGCAAGGAAGAAAACATCACCGAGGGCAAGGCAGCTCTGGACAAGGAGATGCGCCGCAACCTCATCACCATCCCTGAGGAAAAGTACGACGAATTTATGGCTGACCTTGCGCGCCGCCAGCGCCTGAACACGCCGGAAGAGCTGTACGCGGCCATCGGCTACGGCGGCATCCAGCTCTCCCGCCTGATGATAAAGATCAAGGACGAATACACGAAGCTGCTCAAGGAACAAAGCCCTGCCGAGGTGCTTCAGGTCCCCATCAAAAAGCAGAAATCCAGCGAGGGCGTTATTGTGGAAGGGCTGGACAACTGCCTGGTCAAATTTGCAAAGTGCTGCAACCCGCTGCCGGGGGACGATATCATCGGCTTCATCACGCGCGGCTTTGGCGTTTCCATCCACAAGCGCTCGTGTTCCAACGCGCGGGCCGGCCTTCTGGGCGACGACGCGCCCCGCTGGGTGAACGCCCATTGGGCGGAAAGCGTGAAGGAGAGCTTCAAATCCTCGCTTGAGATCTCGGCCATGGACCGCGACGGCCTGATGGCCGACGTGGCGGGCCTCATCGCGGAGATGCATCTGCCCTGCTACGCCATCTCGGCACGGCAGCTGGCCGACGGCCGTGCCACGATGGCGCTGACCATCGGCGTGAACAACACCGAGCATCTGAACACCGTCATCGCGCGGCTGAGGAAAATCAAGAGCATCACCACCATTACCCGCGTGTGAGCGGAAAAAAGGCACGGAGGAATGAACGATGAGAGCTGTCATCCAGCGCGTGAGCGCGGCGGACGTTGTTGTGAACGGCGGCGCGCCGCGCGCCATTGGCCGCGGGCTGATGATCCTTCTGGGCGTGCGGGACACCGACACGCTGGACGTCTGCGAAAAGCTGGCGCAGAAATGCGCGGGCCTGCGTATCTTTGAAGACGCCGGCGGCAAGCTGAACGTTTCGGCCGAGGAGCTGGGCTGCGAGGCGCTGGTAGTGTCCAATTTCACGCTGTACGGCGATACGAAAAAGGGCAAGAGACCCAGTTTCATCGCCGCGGCAAAGCCGCCGCTTTCGGTGGAGGCGTATGAAGCATTCGTGGCCGAGTTGCGAAAAACAGGCCTGGCCCGTGTGGAGACGGGTGAATTCGGTGCCGATATGAAGGTGACACTGACCAACGACGGCCCTGTGACCATCGTGATCGACACCGACGAATGGAAGCGCTGAGTGCGGCGTGCCGCCTGAAAAACGAAGGAGAAGGATATGAAAATATACCATATTCCCGCGGCGCCGCCGCTGTACACCAACACGTTTCTGCTGGTGGGGGAAAACGGCCTGGCCGCTGCCGTCGATCCGGCTGCCGGGGCGCAGGAATATCTGCGGCTGCTGGAGCAGGAGGGCGCGCGGCTGACGCATATCCTGCTGACGCACGGCCATTACGACCATGTGGGCGCAGTGGAGGAACTGCAGCGGAAAACGGGTGCGAAGGTCTGGCTGGCCCCGCAGGACGCGTGCGGCGGTGAGCTTTTTCCGTTCACCACGCCGGACAACGCCTATGCGGACGGAGAGGAGATCCGCGTGGACACGGATCTCGCGTTCCGCGTCATCGCCACGCCCGGCCACAGCGCCGGGTCCGTCTGCCTGCTGTGCGGCGGTCTGCTGTTCAGCGGCGACACGCTGTTCGCGGGGGACGTGGGCCGTACGGACCTGCCCGGCGGCAGTTGGGACACACTGCGGGAAAGCCTGAAAAAGCTGTGCGCCGCAGTGACGGAAAACGTGCAGGTCCTGCCCGGCCACGAGGAGTTTTCCACCATGGACCGGGAACGGGCGAACAATCGGTATCTGCAATTTTAACAAAAAGATAGGAATTAATCATATGGAGATCTATATCCGGGGCCTTGCCTCCGGCTACGAGCCCGAGCATGTGGCGCGGCTGTTTTTTCAGCCCGCGCTGCTGGCGAAACGGTGGCCCGCCCGCGGGGCGGACGCCGTTGCGGTGCTGCGGGGCAAAAAACGTTTTGTATGCGGCGTGCGCATGAACGGCCTGTGCGCCGTGCGCACTGCGCCGCTGGCGCAGGACACGCCGCCGGAGCAGGCGGAATATGAGATATGCCGCCTGCTGTTTCTGCTGCTGTGCGAGGCCACGGGCCGCCGCCCGGCCTGGGGCATGCTGACGGGTGTGCGGCCGGTGCGGCTGGTTCACGACATGCGCCGCGCCGGTAAGGCGCAGGAAGAGATAGAGTCGTTCTTTCGGGATAAATACTTTGCAGACGGCGAAAAATATAAGCTGGCGGTGCGGACGGCGGACAATCAGGCGCCCGTACTGGCGCTGAACACGCCGCGCAGCTACAGCCTGTACATCTCCATTCCGTTCTGTCCGTCCCGATGCAGCTATTGCAGCTTTGTTTCCCGCACCACTGCGGAATCGGGCAGCCTCATTGAGCCTTATGTCCAGGCGCTGTGCCGCGAGCTTGCGGAGATCAGCGCGCTGGCGCGGCGCAACCGGCTGCGGCTGGAGACCATCTACATCGGCGGCGGTACGCCGACGGCGGTTTCGGCCGCGCAGCTGCGCACGCTGATGCAGGCCGTGCGCGACAATTTCGACGTGCCCGCTGTACGTGAGTATACCGTGGAAGCCGGCCGGCCGGACTGCACCACGCCGGAGAAGCTGGCCGTCATCAAAGAATACGGCGCCACGCGCATCTCCATCAATCCGCAGACATTATCGGATGAGGTGCTGGCGGCCATTGGCCGCAGGCATACTGCGCAGGATGTTCTGGACTGCTTTGCACAGGCGCGGCGGCTGGGCCACGGGAACATCAATATGGACCTCATCGCGGGGCTGCCGCTGGATACGCCTGCACGGTTTGCGCAGACGCTGCAGGGGGTGCTGGCGCTTGCGCCGGAGAACATCACGGTGCATACGCTCACGCTCAAGCGTGCCTCAAACCTCGTTATCGAGCACGCGCCGAATGCCTATGGGGATGTGGCACGCATGCTGGATTCCTGCGCGCTGCTGGGGGAAAACGGTTATGAGCCGTATTACCTGTACCGCCAGAAGGGCACGCTGCAGAATCTGCAGAACACGGGCTACACCAGGCCCGGCTATGCGGGGCTGTACAACGTGTTTATTATGGAGGAGGTGCACACCATCCTTTCGGCGGGAGCGGGCGGTTCCACCAAGCTGGTGGGGCCGGACGGGCACATCCGGCGCATCTTCAACCATAAATATCCGTTGGAATACATCGAGCGCTTTGATGTGGTGCAAGCGCGCAAGCAGGGAGTTGACGACTTTTATGCCAAATACGCTGATCTGGATCCCGAAACGGCTCGTTGAACTGGGACTTGTGAACGTGGCGGCCCGCTCGCCCGAGGCGTTCATTGACTACTGCGAGCAGGACTATGCCGCACGCGTCGAGCACGCGGCTGCGTGCGTGCGGGAGAGCGGCGCGCATGTGGTGATGCTCACCGGGCCGTCTGCCTCCGGCAAAACGACCACCGCTCACAAGCTGGCGGACTGCATTGCCGCCCATGGGCGGCGCAGCGCGGTGGTGTCGCTGGACAATTTTTACAAGGACCTGAAGGATTATCCCCGTCTGCCCGACGGCAGTGTGGATTATGAGAGCGTGGACGCACTGGATATCTCGGCTATCAACCGTTGTCTGCTGGAGCTCATCCGCACGGGCCGAACACAGATTCCGGATTTCGATTTCTGCGGAGAGCGCCGCCGCCACGGCGTTATCCCCGTGGAGGTGGGGGACGGTGTGGTGGTCATCGAGGGCATCCATGCGCTGAACCCCCGCCTGACGGCGCTGCTGCCCGAGGGCAGCGCGTTCAAGATCTATGCGGGCATGCGGGAGGAATACTCCCGGGACGGCCAGCGCATTCTGCCCACGCGGGACGTGCGCCTGGCACGCCGCATGGTGCGGGACCACAAGTTCCGCGGCCACAGCTTGGAAAAGACTTTTTCCATGTGGCCCGCCGTCTGCGAGGGAGAGGATAAGAACATCAAGGTTTTCAAACCCGAAGCAGACCTGCTGCTGGATACCAGCTTTTCCTACGAGGTGTGCTGTCTTGCGCCTTTTGTCACCGCGCTGCGGGGTGAGCTTGCGCCGGGAACGCCTTATGCGGCGCAGCTGGAAAGCTTGTGCAGCCGTTTTGCACTGTGCATGCCGCTGCCCGAACAGAGCATCCCCAGGACGTCCATGCTGCGGGAATTCATCGGATGAATGCATTGCAAAGCGCGCGGCTTCATACTATACTATAATCAAAGCTCAAGTAAAACAGGTAAAATAAGAGAGGTGCTGGAAATGACCACGTTCGATAAACTTAAGGGCGCGGCCGCCACGCTGGCGGACGCGGCCGTAAAGACAACAGGAGACCTGGCCCAGAAGGGCAAAAAGCAGATGGACCTGCTGGCGCTGGAAAACAAGCTGAGCCGCGCCCAGCGCCAGCTTGGCGCTCTGGTGTATGCGCTGCACAAAAACGGCGAGGAAAACACGGCGCTGGTAGAGCGCTACATAGAGACCATCGCGGCTGTCGAAAAGGATATCGCGGCGCTGGAGCCTGCGCCAGCAGCCGCCATGGCAGACGATGCACAGACGGCTGTCTACTGCCCCCAGTGCGGCGCGGAGGTAGACCCACATGCCATATTTTGTCCTGGGTGCGGGGGCAAACTGTAACGGGCCGAAAATGCGCTTTGCGGTGATCCGCAGGCGCAAAAAAATATAGCGGGGCCGGCGCGCCGCGCTCCCGGAAAAGGGGAGCGCGGCGCGCTTTTCTGCCCTTTGGCGTGCGCCCATGGCGCATGGTGTCCGCGCAAGAAAAACGGTTCCGCGCAGTTTGGGGCCGCAGATGTAAAAAAAGCCCGCGGATGGGGGCAAATCCGGGAAAAAAAGGGCCAAACTACTTGCAAAGTGAGGGCCTATCATGTAAAATCTATGGAGTAGACGGAAAGGGGTATTCCATGAACGGGCTGACGCAGAAAGAACGCTATAACATGGAAGACCTGCTGGAGATTGTCGCATTGCTGCGGGATCCGGAAAATGGCTGCCCGTGGGATAAGGTGCAGACGCATACGTCCATCCGCAAGAATTTTATCGAAGAGACCTACGAAGTGGCGGACGCCATCGACCTTGCCGATGCCAGCCTTCTGTGCGAGGAGCTGGGCGATGTGTTGCTCCAGGTGGCTCTGCACACGCGTATGGAGGAAGAACAGGGGGCGTTCACGTTCGGGGACGTCTGTACGGGCATCTGCAAAAAGCTCATCTACCGGCATCCGCATATTTTTGGGGACGCCGGCGCACAGACGCCGGACGAGGCGCTGCAGAATTGGGAGGCGCTCAAGCGCCGGGAAAAGCACCGCGAAGGCGCGGGGGATGACCTGGACAGCGTGCCCGCGGCCCTGCCGGCGCTGATGCGCAGCCGAAAGGTGGCCAAACGCGCGGCTGACCACGGCTTCACCTATCCCGACGCGCAGGCTGCCATCGCGGACCTGGAACAGGAGCTGACGGAGCTGAAGCAGGCTGTGGCGCAGGGCAGTGCGGATGCGCAGCAGGAGGAATTGGGCGACGTGCTGTTTTCTGCGGCGAACGTATCGCGCTTTCTGGACTGCGACGCGGAAGAGGCGCTGGACGCCGCAACGGTGAAATTTGTGCGGCGCTTCAGGGAAATGGAACGCCTGGCCGCCCAGCAGGGCTGCGCGGTGGATGATTTAAGCGCCGCAGAGTTGGACAAACTATGGAAAAGAGCAAAAGAGGTTTTTACAAAGCGCTAACCGTGCTTTGAAAACATACACTCAATCATTATTTCGGAGGTTTATTACAATGACCAAAGTTGATCTGATCGCGAAAGTTGCCGCTGAGGCTGAATTGACCAAGAAGGACGCCGAGAAGGCTGTCGCTGCTGTTCTGGACGGCATCACCGAGGCCTTGAAGGCCGGCGACAAGGTTGCTCTTGTCGGCTTCGGCACGTTTGAGACCCGCGAGCGCCCCGCCCGCAAAGGCCGCAACCCCCGCACGAAAGAGGAGATCACGATCCCCGCTACCACCGCTCCCGCTTTCAAGGCCGGCAAGGCTCTGAAGGACGCCGTGGCGAAATAAGCGATATCGGCCCTTTTCCATGCAGCCGGAGGACAAGCCCTCCGGCTGCATTTTTCTTACAAGACAACAGAAAGGAGCGCAGCCATGCGCATTGACAAATTTATGAAGGTGAGCCGTCTCATCAAACGCCGCACTGTGGCCAACGAGGTGGCGGACGCCGGGCGCATCACAGTGAACGGCAAGCCCGTTAAGGCAAGCTATGCCGTCAAGGAAGGCGACGTCATCGAGGTGGCGTTCGGCCAGAGGCCCGTGCGCGTGAAGGTGGTATCCACCGAGGCGCCCACAGGCAAGGACCTTGCCCGCGAGATGTACGTGGTGCTTTCGGAGTAAGCCGTTTTGGATTGCACGCAGACCCTTCGGCTTCCTGCGCGCCGTCATATGCGCGCCGCTCTTTGCATACACATGGTGATAAAGAGAGGTGCAAAACAAATGACGATCAATCCGGCCGCCCCGGCGGCGAACCAGGCTCGGCAGACGCCGCACAGTGTTGTAATAGAGGACCGCAAGCGTCTTACAGCGACGGGCATTTTGTCCATCGTCTCCTACGACTCTTTCACGGCCACGCTGGAAACGCCCGGCGGCACGCTTGCCATCGGCGGTGAAGGGCTGACGGTCAGCGAGCTTTCCGTCCAGACGGGCGAGGTGAAGATCAACGGTTCCATCGAATATGTCCAGTACACCGCCAAACGGGAAAAACAGGAATCCCTGTTTAAAAGGCTGGTGCGGTAAATGGTTGGCGGAGTCCCGGTGGGGCTCGCGCTGCGGGATCTGTTCTACGCCGCCGGGCTGGGGTTTCTTCTGTGTGTGGGCTACAGCGCCGCACGCATGCTGCTGGGTTCAGGCAAAGCGGTATGCTTTATCTGCGACGCCGCTGTGCTGGCCGTGGGGGCGCTTTTGTACCGCAGCGCGGCCATGAGCCGTTTTTATGCAGGCCAGCCGCGCTGGTATACGCTGGCGGGATGTGTGCTGTGTTTTTTGGCCAGCCGCGCCGCACTGGAGCCTCTGCTTTCCGGCGTCGAAGCGTTCGTTCGCTGGTGCCTGGCCTGGCCGTTCGTAATGCTGTGGCGCGCGGTGCTGCGCCCGTTTGCGGGTGCGGTTTCGGCGCGTTTTCAGCGTGTGCGTACGGCGCACAGCGCCGGCCGTGTGAAAAAAAGCCGGGCGGCCAGAAAGAAAAGGTTGCAAAACAGCGGCCGCGTGTTGTATAATTCAAAGTGACACTGGGGGAAGTGTACCCTTTTGTGGATGGAGCATCCCCGTGCGGCCGTGCTGCAAAACGCGCCGGCCGGGGAAGAGAAAGGTTTATGGCAGAGAGAAAGCGCAAACAGAAAAAAGGCTTTTCGGCCCTTGCGGTACGCATAGGGCTTGTTTGCGTTTGCATCTATCTGTGCGTGTCGCTTGTATTTGCGCAGATCGACATCGTTTCCAAGCGCCAGCAGCTGGAGAACCTGACGCAGCAGGTAGCCGCCCAGGAGGCGGCCAACACCGAGCTGCAGCGCACACTGGATTCCGGCGACGAAGCGGCGTATATGGAGCGCATCGCGCGCGACAAGCTGGGATATGTGCTGCCCGGCGAGCATATCTATGTGGATATGTCGGGGGACTGACTGCACCGGTTTTGGTAAGCATTGCGGCTTCGCAATTTTTATAACTTTATTTAACGTAAGGAGTTATCGCAATCCATGGCAGTAGAGGTAGGAAGCATCGTAGAGGGCAAGATCACCGGCGTAAAAAAATTCGGCGCGTTCGTGGCTTTGCCCGGCGGCCAAACCGGCATGGTACACATTTCCGAGGTGTCCAACGAGTATATCCAGGAGCTTTCCGACGTTTTGAGCGAAGGACAGACCGTGAAGGTGAAGGTGATGAGCATCTCGCCCGAGGGCAAAATCGCGCTTTCCATCAAGCGCACTGAGCCGCGCCCCCCGCGCCCCCAGCGCGCGGATACCGGCCGCACCTGGCAGCCCCGCACTCAGTCGCAGCCGCAGGGTGAAATGTCGTTTGAGGACATGATGAGCCAGTTCAAATCCCGCAGCGAGGAAAAAATCTCCGACCTGCGCCGCGTCACCGAGGCGCGCCGCGGCGGCGGTTACTCCCGCCGGGGGCATTGAGCGGGCAGAGCCTGCGGCGCGCGGGCTTTTCCGGCGTATAATGAAAGAAATCTCCGCTCAAAGCGGCGCGGCTTGTTCAGTTGCGCCGCTTTTTAATTTACATTGCGTGCGAATTGTATATTTTTTATGTATGTTAAAATAACATTTTGTAAATATTGCCTATAAAATCCTTGTAAAATCACGTGCTGACGTGGTATAATCAAAACAGAAGAAGCGGGGTTGTCCACGCCGCTTTTTCAACTGTTAAAGGAGGCTTTGGTTTATGAAGATCACATGCACAGGACGAAAAGTCAACCTGAAGGACGCGTTTATACAGCGCGTGGAAACAAAGCTTGCAAAGTTGGACAAATTCTTTTCCGACAGCGCGGAGGCGAACGTTACCGTGACCGTGGAAAAGGACTGGCAGACGGTGGAGGTGACCGTTAAAGACAAGGGCTTTACGAGCCGTGCCGAGAAATCGGCCGACCGTATGGAAGATGCGTTCGACGCGGCGGTAGACCTGCTGACGCGGCGCATCGTTAAAAACCGCAAGCGTTTGGAAAACCGTGTCTATCAGCCCGCGGTGGAGGAATTCGCGCTTGCCGCCCACGAGGCGGAGCCGGAAGAAGCATACAGCATCATCCGCGAAAAACGCTTTTCCTGCAAGCCAAGCACCGTGGACGAGGCGATTTTGGAGATGAATATGCTGGGCCACACGTTCTTTTTATTCCGCGACGCGGACACCGATGAGATCCACGCGGTGTACCGCCGCAAGGACGGCAGCTACGGCGTACTGATTCCGGAACGCTGATGCGTACTTTTCAATGAAGATTGCAGGCAGAGCGCCGCACGAAGTTTCGCGCGGCGCTTTTTTGCGCCAAGCGCCGGAAAATATTTTGCATGGGCGTCAAAAAAGGGTTGCTTGTGACGCGGCGTCATGAAATATAATGGCAGGGAGGTGATAGAGATGCCAAAAAATGAACGGGCGCTGCCGGATGGCTTCATGACCGTGGGAAAGCTGGCGGAAAGAATGGGCGTCACGGTCCGCACGCTTCAATACTACGACAGGGAGGGACTGCTTTCTCCCACGGCGGAAAGCGGAGGCGGGCGAAGACTGTACACGGATAAGGATATGATACAGCTCCATCAAATCCTGTCGCTGAAGTCTCTGGGTTTTTCCCTGGACGACATCAAAAACAGGCTTGCGCCGTTGGATACGCCCGCCGACGTTGCGGACGCGCTGGCAGCGCAGGCTGCCGCCGTGCGGGAGAAGATCGCGGTGCTGACGGAATCACTCACGGCCATTGAGACTTTGCGTGCCGAGGTGCTGCAGATGCAGACGGTGGACTTTAAAAAGTACGCGGATATTATTGTGAACCTGCAGATGAAAAATGAGTTTTACTGGCTCATCAAGCATTTTGACGAAAGAACGCTGGACCATATCCGCAGCCGCTTCGACAAAGAGAGCGGCCGGGCGATGCTGGAGACCTTCAACCGCCTGCAGGACGAGGCGCTGCGTCTGCAGGCCGCAGGCGAGCCGCCCGAAGGGGCGCGGGGGCAGGCGCTGGCGGCCGCATTTTGGCAGATGGTGACGGAGTTCACCGGCGGGGACATGGAAATTTTGGCAAAGCTGATGGAGATGGGAAGCTTTGACGGAGCGGACGCCGCGTGGCGGCAAAGGCAGGCCGCGGCAAGTGCGTACATCGAGCCGGCGCTGGACGCCTATTTTACCCGGATTGGGACAGGGCCGACAGGGGAGGATATGCAATGAACTGTGCGATACGGGTGGAGGGCCTGCAAAAAAGTTACGCAGGCCGTGCGGTGCTGAAGGGACTGACCTTCACGGTGGAGCAGGGCGAGATCTTTGCGCTGCTGGGGGTGAACGGCGCGGGAAAGACCACGGCGCTGGAATGCATCGAGGGCCTGCGGCGGCAGGATGGCGGCAGTGCTGTGGTGTGGGGCAAGGCCGGGATACAGCTTCAGTCCGCCTCTCTGCCGGCGCACATCCGGCCCATGGAGGCCGTGGCGCTGTTTGCAAAATGGAACGGAACGAAGCCGGATGCGGCCATGCTGGACGCACTGGGCATCGGTGGGATGAAAAAAACGCAGTACGGCGCGCTGTCCACCGGACAAAAGCGGCGGCTGCATCTTGCACTTGCGCTCACCGGAAGGCCGGACGTGGTATTTCTGGATGAACCCACAGCCGGGCTGGACGTGGAGGGGCGGGTGGCGCTCCACGCGCAGATCCGCGCACTGCAGGCGCAGGGGAAAACCATCGTCCTGGCCAGCCATGATATGGCGGAGGTGGAAAGCCTGTGCAGCCGCATCGGCATCCTGAACCGCGGAGAGTTGGTTTTTCTGGGCACTGTGACGGAACTGACCGCGCATATCGGCAGCCGATACCTTGTGTGCGTCCGGACAGCGCAGGGTGAGGAGCGTTTTGAGGCTGACGACGTAGGGGAGGCCCTGCTGCCGTTGCTGGAAGCTTACAAACGGTGCGGCGTCGCGGTTCTGGATGTTACAGTAGGACGGGGAACACTGGAGCAGCATTTTATGGATATTGCGAAGGAGGATGTATGATGGGGGCGTTTTTGTATGGCACGGCGCTGCAATGGCGGCTGGACATCCGCAGCAGGACGCTGCTCATTACCTGCTATGTGGTGCCGCTTTTGTTTTTTGCAATGATGGGAGGGATTTTTACATCGGTCAACCCGTCCGCGCGGGAAACGCTGGTTCCGTCCATGACGGTGATGGGTGTCTCCATGGGGGCGCTGATCGGCCTGCCGCCCTCGCTGGTGGAGATTTACGGCAGCGATATCAAAAAAATGTACAAAGCCAACGGTGTGCCGCTGTACTTCGGTCTCATCCCGGCGCTCTTGTCCACATTTCTGCATCTGATGCTGATGAGCGCGGTGATCTATTTGGCTGCGCCGCCTGCATTCGGTGCGGCGGCGCCTGCCGACCCGGCAGCGTATTTCGGTGCTCTGGCGGTTTTTACTGCCGCGTCGCTGAGCGTGGGCGGCGTGCTTGGGGTGGCAGTAAGGGATCAGGCGAAGCTGACCATGTTTTCCCAGCTCGTTTTTCTTCCCTCCATTCTTCTGTCGGGCATTATGTTCCCGTCGGAGCTGCTGCCCGGCATTCTTGGTGCGGCGGGACGGATATTTCCTGCGTCATGGGGCTTTTGCCTGATGAAGGACGGCGGATTTTCCGCTGGGAACCTGTGGCCGCTGGCTCTGGTGATGGCAATGTCGTCCGTTCTCTGCATGCTGCTGCTCAAGCGCTTGGAGAAAGAGTAAGGCGGAACCGACCGGATAAAATGTTCTGGGATAAAGCGGTTCTTTTCATTGAAGCGCCGACAGCGTGAAGGAGCAAAACATCCTGCCCGCATAAATTCCGGGCAGGATGTTTTTAGACTATCGAAAAAGGCAAAGAAGTAAAAGAAGAGTCCGGGGAAAAAGCTTGAAAAAGGGGTGGCGAACCCCTTTTTCATTTAAAATAATCCCGCGCCGTGCGCGGCGAACGGGGCCGCAGGCCCTGTTCGTAGGCAGCTTGGCGCAAAAGCGTAGCTTTTTCGACAAGCTGCAAAACATCCTGCCCGTATAAATTCCGGGCAGGATGTTTTTGTGCGGCCGGCGCCGGGAACAGGGCCTTCCGCAGGTGATGTATGATGGTCAAGCAGGCGGTCTATAACAAGAGCTTGTCCAATTCTATGTTCAACTGTGTCTTTAAAGCTGCCAATTCTTCTGAGGAGGGACGATATTTCTCCGACGACAATCCCTTCCCCAACTGCCAAACAGGGCCGGGGCGTATCGCCGTTTCTTCTGGAAAATATATGCCGTGCATATGGACGCCGCCGCCTACGCGCAGCAGTTCATAATTCAGCTTTTCCGGCTTAAACGCTTTTATAAACGGCTTCAGCTGCGATAGACATTTCTGTCAGAAAGCCATATCTGAATTCAGGTGCTAAAAGATGCAGCTCAGAGACGCATTGCTTGCATAGAAAAAGAGAATGTCTTTTTATGCGCTGATTGTCACCGATAACGACGTAACCGGTTTTTGATTCTCTGACAAAATATGGGGCCTTCTGCTTTTTGATCAACTCGATTCTTTCACAGTCGCTGCAGCTATCTGCCATTTGCCTTTTCGCCCCAAACGGCGGCTTCCTGTTGTTTCACGGACAATATACCATTTTCTAAGCTCGCACTTCGGGTACCGCTCGTGTTCACTAAGAAACATGGTATCTATGCCGCTAAGCGCATGCTTCGCCTGCGGCTTACATTCGCCAACCGGACATATTATACCATGGCGCCGCGAAGCGGCCACAACAAAACCGCATCCATTGCGGTTTTGCATGGTTCAATGTTCTCAAAGCAATGCGCGATAAGCGCATCAGCGCACGAAGTGCGCGCAGCCGCGCAAGCGGCGGGTTTGAGGTTATTATACCATATATGAAAGAACAATGCGGCGTATTTGCAGGGTGCCTTTAAGGTACGGCGCGACCGGATGGAGACATCGGTACCAAAAGCTGTTCTGTGAATTACTTTGCTCTCGAACCGGGAGGTGTTGCAGTTCGTGTTCCGTCCGGCCGTCGGCTCGGTAAGGGAAGGGGGACAGGTGCCGGGCGCCGCACCGCCGGATCATTTCATTCAGAAAACAGCCGCCGCTTGTGATGCGGCCGGGCTTGTGCTATACTTAAACCGATAACGCACGTTGTACGGCTGGTACCGGCTTTACTGCCCCCAAGCCGTCACGGCGGTCCCGGCCTGCGGAATGCCGGGGCGCTGCCCTGACACGATTTTAAAAAGACGAGGAAAACAATTTTGAAATATGATTTGATCGCACCCTGCTATTTTGGCACAGAGAGCGCCGCGGCGTTCGACTTCAAGCGCATCGGCGCAGAGGATGTCACTGTCACGGATGGACGCGTGGCGTTCCGCGGCGGGCCGGACATCATCGCTGCCGCCAACCTGTGGAGCCGCTGTGCCGAGCGCGTGCTCATCCTGCTTAAGACCTACAAGGCCGTTACCTTTGACGAGCTGTTTGACGGCGTATCGGCCATTCCCTGGGAAGAGCTGCTGCCCGCGGACGCGGAGTTCCCGGTGAAGGGCAGCAGTCTGTCCAGTACGCTTTCCAGCGTTCCGGCCTGTCAAAGCATCGTGAAAAAGGCTGTGGTGGAGCGGCTCAAGCGCGGGCACCGGGTGCAGGTTCTGCCAGAGGACGGCGCGCTGTACAAAATACGTTTTTCCATCCGCAAAAATATGGTGGAGGTAATGCTGGATACCTCCGGCGACGGCCTGCACAAGCGCGGTTACCGCAAAAACAGTATGGAGGCGCCCATCAAGGAGACATTGGCCGCGGCCATTATTGACCTGGGCCGCATCTATCCCGACACACTGGCGCAGGACCCGTTCTGCGGCAGCGGTACGCTGATGATCGAGGCCGCGATGAAGGCCATGAACATGGCCCCCGGCCTGCGGCGCCGCTTTACGGCGGAGCACTATGCGTTTCTGCCTGCCGCCGTCTGGAAAGAGCAGCGGGAGAAAGCCCTTTCGGAGATCCGGCGGGGCGTGGAATTCCAAGGCGTAGGCTTTGACATTGACCCTGCGGCGGTGGCGTTGGCTGCGGCCAATGCAAAGCTGGCGGGAGTGGAAAAGCACTGCAGGTTCTTTACGGCGGATGTGAAGGATTTTTCCCCTGCCCCCGGCGCGATGGTGTTCACCAATCCGCCTTATGGCGAGCGCCTGGGCGACCTTGCCGCCGCCGCGGAGCTGGAGCGCATGCTGGGCCGTCGGCTGGAGGAAAACCCCGTGCGCAGCGCATACATTATTACGGCGGACGCGGATTTTGAGCAGCATTTCGGCAAAAAGGCCAAACGCCGCCGCAAGCTGTACAATGGCATGATCCCCTGTCAGGTATATATGTATTTTTGACCGCATGTCCCCAGGGGCGCGCGGAAAGGAGCGTTTTGCAATGGCAAAAAACTTTTGTCCTATCTGCGGCACGGCGCTTGTGCCGGGCCTGGACGCATGCCCGAACTGCGGGCGTAGGATCGAACCCGATGAACCGGACCGGATGGCGGAGCCGCCGCAGGCACAAGCGCAGGACGGCACCCGCGATGCCGGGCTGTCCGGGCAGGAGAGCGGAAGCGCGCCCGCGGCCGACTTGCCGGAGCCCCTCGTGCGGGAGGCGGGCACGGGTGAACCACGGCAGGCCGGACGGCTGGATGAGCCGCCTGTGACGGTCCCCGCGGGGGAAATCCCGACGCAGCCCGGACCGGGTGCGCCCGTGCCTCCCATCCACGGGCAGGAGGAGGCGTATCCGTATCCGCCGCAGGGCGGCAGCCCTGTGGGGGCTGCGCCGCGGCCCATCTATATGCCGCCGCGGCCTAAGGGAACACCCGGTCCGGGCGTTCCAACGCCCGCTTATGCGCAGCGGCCTGCCTATTATACTCCCGGCATGCAAAGCTACGGACAGCCGGAGCTGCCCGAACCGATATCCATGGGCTCCTATCTCGGAATGTCCCTTTTGGGAATGGTGCCGGTGATCGGGCTGGTGTTCCTGCTCGTCTGGGCGCTGGACAGCCCGGGCCGCCCCAACCGCCGCAACTTTGCGCGGGGCTTTCTGGCTGCGCGTGTCATCGCATGGGCTGTGTTTTTTGTATTGACGTTCGTGCTGTTTTTGATAATGGCGGTGGCGTCCCCGGCTTTTTACTACTGAGGCAGGGAAAGAAACGCCACGGAATGGAGAGAGAGGCGGAGAATGGTATATTGTATGATCCTTTCGGCGGTTTGTATTGCGCTGGGGCTGCTGTGCCTGCTTCGTCCGGCGCTGGTTTGGAAATGGACCGAGCAGTGGAAATCGTACCGCGCCGATGAGCCGTCGGAGTTATACAGGTTCGGCGTCCGTTTCGGGGGCGCACTGTTCCTCGTTTTCGGCGTTGTTCTTCCGCTTCTGCCGCTGCTTTTGAAATGAGCGCGGTCCGGCGCGAAATACCCGGATGTGTACAATAAAAAGCGTCCCGCCTGCGGCAAGATGCAGACGGGACGCTTTTTGTTTCCGAAAAGAAGGAGAGAAAGCTCAGCGTGTCCGGCGGGAAAGCCGGGCTGTTTCCTGAGGATGCTTACACCTCGAAGGAATAGCGCAGAGAACTTCCACGCTGAGCATGGATGCCTGCCAGCGCCATATGTACCGCGCCGCCCTGCGCGCCGCGCAGCCAGCCGCAGGCTGCGCGTGGCTTTGTGCCGTGCGGGCCGGGGCCGCTGTCGCTCAGCGCTACGCCAACCGGTCCGGTGCATTCGATGGGCGGCAGGCCCGTTTCCATCAGCTCCGGTTCCTCGCCGGCGGGCAGGGGCGGCACGATCTCATAGGCGATCACCGGCAGCCAGCCCTCCTCCAACTGCGGCAGGCGCGGTGTGGGGCCGCGGTGAAGGAAAGCAAGTTCATTTACATAAAGCGTGTGCTTTGCGCCTGTAACCGGGTGTGCGAAAGGAACCGCACAGGCGGCAGCGCTCACTTCGTTGACGGCGAATTCGCGGCCGACGGGCATCCACCGCGGCCCGGCGGCGACCTCCAGTGACAGGCTTTTTACAGCGGTCTGCATCCCGCGGGGCCAGGGGGCGTGCACACGGTGGCACACATAGCAGTCGCCCGGCAGGCACAGGGAAGCGTAAGCGGCGCGCACGGCGTCTACGGCGGCGTCGGGCCGTTCGCGCCGCACAAAGGGAACCCAGGTGAAGCTGCTGGATGCGCACGGCTCCACAGGCAGGCCGTTGATCAGGCGCGGGGAAAAGGAAGCCTCCGGGATGGGCCGTTCTCCCTCCAACATCCGCTCTTCCAAGGGCGTGAGGCGCTCGCCGTCCACCCCCGCATATTTTTTGCAGAACGTGCGCACCGCGCCGCTGTCCAGAAACAGAAGCACATCAAGCGTAAGCCCGGCGTCTGAAACATACAGCGCCGGGATGCGGCACAAATGCCCGGCCCAGGTGAACTGCCAGTCCACGGGCACGGCCTGCGCCGGTGCGCCCTGGGGCGCCGTCCAGAAATTTTTTCCGTAATAAACCGCAAGAGAATCCTTTTCCTCCATACCAGCTCCCTCACACGCCTTCCAAATTGAAAGCGGGAGTGTATTCCTCCTTTGCACTGCTTTTTTCCTGCATGAAGCCTTCCGTCAGGCCAAGCTCTACCGCATAGTCCACAGCCTTTCGGTATTCATACGTCGAAATGCGCCGCCCCAGGGCCTTGTGCTCCTTCGCCTTGTAGAACGGCGTGTACTGGCTCATCAGGCTCGTCAAAAAGCTTCCCGGCGGAAGTTCTTTGGCCATAAAGCGAAGCACGGCGCGGGTATCCGCCGCGGCGCCCGGCAGTGCCAGATGCCGCAGGATAACGCCGCTGCGCATCAGTCCCTGACCGTCCAGAACAGGCGGCCCGGCCTGCGCGATCATCGCCTTTACGGCGGTGCGGGCAGCCTCGAAATAGTCCGGCGCGTTTGAATATTCGGCGGAAAGCTCCGGCGAGCGATATTTGACGTCCGCCAGCCAGATGTCCACATAGCCGCGCAGGGCGGCCACGGCCTCGGGCGTTTCATAGCCGCCGGTATTGTATACCACCGGGATATGCAGCCCGGGCCGGGCCATATCGAGTGCCTCGCATACCCAGGGCAGGTAATGCCCCGCCGTGACAAGGTTGATGTTGTGTGCGCCTTGCTCCTGAAGCTCCAGAAAAATATCCGCCAGGCGCCGGGTGGATATCTCCCGCCCGAAATTTCCGGCGCTGATGCCGTGATTCTGGCAGTAGCAGCATTGCAGCGGGCAGCCCGAAAAGAACACCGTGCCGCTGCCCTGTGTGCCGGAGATGCAGGGCTCCTCCCAGAAATGCAGCGCCGCGCGCGCGATTTTCACCATACCGCCGCCGCCGCAAAGGCCATGCGTCCGCGTGCGGTCCGCCCCGCAGCGGCGAGGACACAACGTACAGTGGGTGGGCGTCTCCATGCCTTATCCTCCCCCGTCCCGATTTTCTCAAGGGATAGTGTACCATATTTTCTGCATTTGTGGTACAATATTCCTTAAGAAGAAATCCCGGAAAGGGGGCTGTTCATGCAAAAAATGCTTCATACGGCAGAAGAAAAGTTTCTGGTGCAGCTTGCAAAGGAGTATCCCACCGTGGCTGCGGCCTCCAGTGAGATCATCAACCTTCAGGCCATCCTGCGGCTGCCGAAGCCCACGGAGCACTTTATGAGCGACCTGCACGGTGAATCCGACGCCTTTACGCATATACTTGGAAATGCCTCCGGCGTGATCAAGGAAAAGGTGGACCGTGTGCTGGCCGGCGAGATGTCCGACGCCGAGCGCGCGGAGTTTGCAACGCTGATCTATTATCCCGCACAGAAGCTGGCCCAGCTGAAGCCGCGGCAGAGCGACCTGGGCGCATGGTATCGAAAGACGCTGTACCGGCTGATCGACGTGTGCCGCATGATGTCCTCCAAATACACCCGCAGTTTTGTGCGCAAGCGCCTGCCCGGGGATTTTGCATATATCCTGGACGAGCTGCTGCACGCCCACTTTGAGGACCACGATAAGGAATTTTACTACGGGCGTATTCTGGATTCCATCATTGACATTGGCCGTGCGGATGACTTTATCACCGCTCTGGCGCAGCTCATCCAGCGGCTGGCCGTGTACCGCCTGCACATCGTGGGTGATATCTTCGACCGCGGCCCCAGGCCGGACATCATTTTGGATGAGCTGATGCGCCACCATTCCGTGGATGTACAGTGGGGTAACCACGACGTGCAGTGGATGGGCGCGGCGGCCGGCAGCACGGTGTGCGTTGCCAGCGTCATCCATGTGACGCTCAGCTACAACAATCTGGAGACGCTGGAGGACGGCTACGGCATCAGCCTGAGGCCGCTTTCCCAATATGCCGAGGAGGTGTACCGGGACACGGACGTTTCCGGCTTTTGGCCCAAGCTGGTAGAGGAGGGCGAGTATACCCCGGCTGACCTTGCACGCACCGCACGGATGCACAAGGCCATCGCCGTAATGCTGTTCAAGCTGGAATGCGCGCTGATCGGCCGCAACCCGGATTTCGGCATGCAGGGCCGCGCCCTGCTGGAACAGGTGGATTTCGTGTCTCAGACCATCGTGATCGACGGCGTGGAATACCACATGAAAGACTGCGATTTTCCCACGGTGGACCCCGCACGCCCCGCCGCGCTGACGCCCGGCGAGCGCGACGTGCTGGATAAGCTGTGCCAGAGCTTCATGCAGAGCGAAAAACTGGCGCGGCACGTTCGCTTTCTGTATGCCAAGGGAAGCGTGTACCGCATTGAAAACAACAACCTGCTGTTTCACGGAGCCGTGCCGCTGGATGAAAACGGGGAGTTCGCCCGGGTGGAATACGGCGGGGAGACGTTTTCGGGACGTGCGTGGATGGACAAATGCGAACGCATGGCGCGCCAGGGTTATTTCGCGCCCGTGGGCAGCGATGCGCGCCGCCGCGGGCGGGATTTTCTATACTATCTGTGGTGCGGCCCGCTGTCGCCCATTTTCGGGCGGGACCGCATGGCGTCTTTTGAACATCTGTTCGTGGACGGCGAATTTCCCGAACGGAAAAACCCTTATTATGCATACATCGAAAACGAGGATGAGGCTGTGGCGCGCGGCACCGCGCGGCGCATTTTTGCGGAGTTTGGGCTGGATTTTGAAACGGGCCATATCGTGAACGGACACATTCCGGTGCGCGCGGCCAGCGGCGAGCAGCCTGTGAAGGCGGGCGGAAAGCTCATTGTCATAGACGGCGGCTTCTGTAAAGCGTACCATCAGCGCACGGGCATCGCGGGATACACGCTGGTTTCTTCATCCCGCGGGCTTTCCCTGCGCAGCCACGGCCCGTTTGAAAGCACCCAGAAGGCGATTCTGGACAATTTGGACATCCTGTCTACCAAGGACGTGTTCGAGCCCAGCGGCAAACGCGTCTATGTAGAAGATACAGACGAGGGCGCGCGGCTGAAGGACCAGATCGCGGACCTTAAAAAGCTGTTGGCCGCGTACGCGGACGGCAGCGTGAAAGAGCAGGCGTGATGCAAGGCATGCGTCTGCCATAAAAACACAGGAGGCTGAACCCCATGCAGCAAGAGAGACCCGGCGCGCCGCTGCCGTTTGAAGCGTGCGAAAATTTTCGGGAGCTGGGCGGATATACAGGCTGCGGCGGAAGGCATGTCAAATACGGCGCGTTCTACCGCAGCCCCGCGCTTGCCAATATTAAAACTCCGGCGGACCGCGCCCGTTTCGAGGCGCTGGGCGTGCGTACCGTGTTCGATTTCCGTTCGGAAAAAGAGCGGACGCTCGCGCCGGACCCGGATTTCCCCGGCGTGGTGAACATTCCGGCCAGCGCCATGCTGGCTGAGGACGGCAGCGAGGTGGATTTCGACCTGGAAAAGCTGCTTCGCAGTGAAGACGGCATCCGGATGCTGACAGAAGGCGTGCATGAGAGCTACGCACGGATGCCCTTTGGCAACCCGGCGTACCGGGCGCTGTTCGGCGCCATCCGCGCCGGGCAAACGCCCATTTTGTTCCACTGCACCGCCGGCAAGGACCGCACGGGCGTGGCGGCGGCGCTCATCCTCAAGGCGCTGGGCGTTTCCCGGGAGGATATCGTGGAGGATTATCTATTGACCAATGCCTGCCGCACCACGGGGCGGGACCAGTTCCGCGGAATGCTGGAGCGGGCGGGACTGCCCGCAGCGCAGGCGCAGCAGGTGACGGAAATCGCCACAGGCGTACGGCGGGAGAGCATTGAAAGTGCGCTGGACGCCATTGAAGAAAAATATCCGTCTTTTGAAGAATATCTGCGGGCCGAGTTTGAAATCGGCGCGGCAGAGCTTGAGGACATCCGCGCGCGTTACCTTGTATGAGGCCGCGCATCACCCGACAGTAAAGGAGAAAAAACTATGTCTACCCCACACAATGCGGCCGCCGCGGGCGATTTTGCAAAAACCGTGCTCATGCCCGGAGACCCGCTGCGCGCAAAATTCATTGCCGAGACCTTTTTGGAAAGCCCGGGGCTTGTTACCTCGGTGCGCGGCATGCTGGGCTACACCGGTACGTATAAGGGTGTGCCGGTATCCGTGATGGGAAGCGGTATGGGCATGCCGTCTATCGGCATTTATTCCTGGGAGCTGTTCACCCAATATGGCGTGGAAAACATCATCCGCATCGGTTCGGCGGGCTCGTACAGCCCGCAGGCCAAGGTGTTCGACGTGGTGCTGGCCACCAGCGCATACAGCGAAAGCAGTTATGCCAAAACGCAGAACGGCTATGACAAGGACGTGACCTATCCCTCCGAGGCGCTGTGCGGCGCACTGCGCAAAAGCGCGGCGCGGCTGGGCATGCCGCTCATTGAGGGCGCGGTGCACTCCAGCGACGTGTTTTACCGCGACGCCGAGCCGGATTATTGGGAAAAGCTGCGGGACGAAAAGGGCTGCCTTGCCGTAGAGATGGAGAGCTTTGCGCTGTTCCACAATGCGGCCGCCACGAAAAAAAACGCCGCGTGCCTGCTCACAATTTCCGACAGCTTTGTATCCCATGAGGAGACGACGGCCGAGCAGCGCCAAACGAGCTTCACGAATATGATGGAGATCGCGCTGGGAAGTGTATTGGAGTGACGACGATGGAACAGAACATCGACCGGAAAGCGCTCATCCGAGCCGCGTTCGCCGCGCGGGAGTATGCTTACACGCCCTATTCCAATTTCAAGGTGGGCGCCGCGCTGCTGGCCAAAAACGGCAGCGTCTATACGGGCTGCAACATCGAATGCGCCACGTTCACCCCAACCAACTGTGCCGAGCGTACAGCCCTGTTTAAGGCTGTGAGCGAGGGGGTGCATGAATTTGCAGCCGTTGCCGTGGTGGGCGCAAAAGACGGCGCGCCGGACGACGCGCTTATCACATCGCCCTGCGGCGTATGCCGGCAGATGCTGTACGAGTTTGGCGGGCCGGATTTACGGGTCATCATGGCGAAAAGCGAAAACGACTGGCAGGAAATGACGCTGGGCGAATTGCTGCCTTTGGGCTTTGGCCCGGAAAAGGTGCTGTGACGTTTTTTGATAAAAAGCGGCCGTTCTGCAGCGCCCCGGTGCAGCCGGACGGCCCGTGCCCGGCCGCGCGCTTTCAAAAGCATGCTGCGGCCCTTTTGAAGCATTTGCACAGCGGCGCTGTAAAAAATTTGTAATCTGCGCCATGCCGGGCGGGCTTGAAAAACACACGGGGATTCTGTATACTGGACAAGGGAATCCATAAGAGCGGCTTTTGGGCCGCGGCCGCCGGAGGCGGCTGTAAAAAAGGAGCTGTTGCCGTTCTATGCACGGCAATGGAATCATCTGTCCGCCCCGTCCGGGACGGACGACCGAAAAGGAGAGTTGACATGAAAAAACTGCTTGCACTTGCATTGGCTGTCGTGTTGGCGCTTTCCGTGTTCGCCGGCTGTGCCGCCGGCGGCAAAAAAGCGGAACTTGCCCTCATCACCGACATTGGTACCATCGACGACAAATCTTTCAATCAGGGCGCCTGGGAGGGCCTGGTGAAGTATGCCGAGGAAAAAGGTATCTCCCACCAGTATTATCAGCCCACGGAAAAGAGCACCACCGCGTACCTGGAATCCATCGACCAGGCTGTGAAGAACGGTGCGAAGGTCATCGTGACGCCGGGCTTCCTGTTTGAGGAGCCTGTTTACATCGCGCAGGACCAGTATCCGGATGTGACGTTCATCCTCATTGACGGCAACCCGCATGATGCGGACTACAACTATAAGACCGCCGACAACTGCGTGGGTATCACCTACGCCGAGGAGCAGGTGGGCTTCCTGGCCGGCTATGCGGCCGTCAAGGACGGCATGACGAAGCTGGGCTATATGGGCGGTATGGCCGTGCCTGCCGTTGTAAAATACGGCTACGGCTTTGTGCAGGGCGCCGAGTATGCCGCGCAGGAGCTCGGCATGGCTGACGGCAGCATTGAGCTGATGTACAACTACACCGGCGGCTTTGACGCCACGCCGGAAGCCCAGAACCAGGCCGCGTCCTGGTACAACAACGGCACCGAGGTCATTTTTGCAGCGGGCGGCGCTGTCGGAAACTCCGTGATGGCGGCTGCGGAAGCGGCCGGTACCAAGGTCATCGGTGTGGACGTGGACCAGTCCGGCGAATCCGAGACGGTTATCACCTCCGCGATGAAGGGCCTGGGCACCTCCGTTTATGATATGATTGCCGCATATTACAACGGTTCTTTCCCCGGCGGCGAAAACAAGGTCTACGACGCGGCCAACAACGGTGTTGCGTTGGCCATGGACACCGCCAAGTTCGACAGCTTTGCGAAAGCGGATTATGACACGCTGTTTGCCGCGCTGCAGAACAACACAAACAACATCGCTTCCGACATCCTCAAGAATGTGGATGCGGACAACAACGAGATCGCCCTTACGGATATCCCCGTGAAGGCTGTTGTCGTCACCGAAGTGAAATAATTGCTTTTAAGCGCAAAAGGGCGGGGCGGCTGCGGCTGTCCCGCCTTTGGTTTTCTTGCGCGCCGCAGGGAAAACGGGTACAATAAAGAAAAGCGCCCGGTGCGGGCGGAACAAATAGACACAGACGGGCCGCGCGCCCGGGAAAAGAGGAGCTGTATGACAAAACAGGAGATATTGGCAAAGGTAGACCACACGCTGCTGAAAGCGGACGCAGGCTGGGAGGACATCCGCCGTATCTGCGATGAGGCGTTGGAAAACAGCACCGCATCCATCTGCATCAACCCGTGCTGGGTGGAACGTGCCGTGGAATATCTGGGCGGCCGCGTGCCTGTGTGCACGGTCATCGGGTTCCCGCTTGGAGCCACGACGACGGCGGCAAAGGTGGCTGAGGCAAAGCAGGCGTTGGCCGAGGGATGCGAGGAGTTCGATATGGTCATCAACATCGGCCGGCTGAAAATGGGGGATACCGATTACGTGCGGGATGAGATCCGCGCTCTGAAGCAGGCCGTGGGGAACAAGGTGCTGAAGGTTATCATCGAGACATGCCTGCTGACAGATGCGGAAAAGGAAACGATGTGCGGCGTGGTGTGTGAAGCGGGAGCGGATTTCATTAAAACTTCCACCGGCTTTTCCACCGGCGGGGCCACATTCGACGATATCGCGCTGTTTGCGCGGTGTGTGAAGGGCCGCTGCAGGATCAAAGCGGCAGGCGGTATCCGAAGCGTGGCGGATATGGAACGCTTCATCGCGCTTGGCGCCGACAGGCTGGGTACATCCAGTGCCATCAAAATATTCAACAACGAGGCTTCCGGCACAGAATATTGAAGCCCGCCGTCCCGGCACCGTATTTTCGCGGCGCCGGGACGTTTTTTATCGGGATATTTTTTACCGCGAGTGACAGATTGTTAACAATTATTTGCTGATTTTATGGTATAATGAACATGTTCACATTATTTTAGAAGAATTTTTCGCCGCAACGCGGCGGGAACAACGGGAAAAGGAGGAACCACTATGCCCATCGACAAATCCATCGATTACTCGGCCATTACGCCCGAGATCAAGGCGTTGACGAAGCTGTGCCTTGCGGACAATGTCATCGAGCCGGAAATGTATGTGAAGTACGCTGTCAACCGCGGCCTGCGCGACCTGAACGGCAACGGCGTGCTCACAGGCCTGACAGAGATCAGTGAAATACAGTCCAGCAAAATGGTAGACGGCGAAAAGGTGCCCTGCGAAGGCAAGCTGTTTTACCGCGGCGTGGATGTGGAGCAGATCGTATCGGGATTTATCCGCGAAAAGCGGTACGGCTTTGAGGAAACCGTTTATCTGCTTTTGTTTGGCGCGCTGCCGGATGAGGCACAGCTGGATGATTTTAAGAAGCTGCTGGCGGGCTACCGCTCGCTGCCCACGAATTTCGTGCGCGACGTCATCCTCAAGGCGCCCAACGCCGACATGATGAATACGTTGGCCCGCAGTGTGCTGACGCTGTACAGCTACGACGCCCGGGCCACGGACAACAGCACCGAGAATGTACTGCGCCAGTGCCTGCAGCTCATTGCGCTGTTCCCCATGCTCTCGGTATACGGTTATCAGGCGTACAGCCACTATGTGCTGGACAAAAGCCTGTTCATCCACAACCCCGTGCCCGAGCTTTCCACCGCTGAAAACCTGCTGCACATCCTGCGCGCGGATGGCAAATATACCGAGCTGGAGGCCCGAATCCTGGATCTGGCGCTGGTGCTGCACGCCGAGCACGGCGGCGGCAACAACTCGACCTTCACCATGCATGTGGTTACTTCTTCGGGCACCGACACCTATTCTGCCGTGGCGGCGTCTCTGGCCAGCCTGAAAGGGCCCAAGCACGGCGGTGCGAACATCAAGGTAGTTCAGATGTTCGAAGACATGAAACAGAATGTCAGGGATTGGACGGACGAAGAGGCCGTCGAGGCCTATTTGCGCGCGCTGCTGCACAGGGAAGCCTTCGACAGAGCGGGCCTGATCTACGGCATGGGCCATGCGGTATACTCCCTGAGCGACCCGCGCGCCAATGTGTTCAAACACTTTGTGGAGATGCTGTCTGAGGAGAAGGGCCGCCATGAGGAATATGCGCTGTATGCAGCAGTGGCGCGCCTTGCGCCCAAGGTCATCGGAGAAGAGCGTAAGATCTATAAGGGCGTTTCCGCCAACATCGACTTTTACAGCGGTTTCGTTTACAGCATGCTGGACCTGCCGCTGGAGCTGTATACCCCCATTTTCGCCATCAGCCGTATCGCGGGCTGGAGCGCCCACCGCATCGAGGAGCTCATCAATGCGGGCAAGATCATCCGTCCTGCATACAAGAGTGTCAAACCGCGGGTGGACTATGTGCCTTTGCACGACCGCAAATAATTTACAAAACAAGACCGGGAGCCTTCCAGGCTCCCGGTCTTGCATTGCTCTGCGTGGAATGCTTCAGATATAATCTGAAAAATATGCCTTGCCCGTGGGAATCAGCCGTTCCAGCAACGCCGTAGTCTTGGCGTCCGCCGTCAGGCGGTCAATGCTTTTCAGGTATGCAGGGCGCTTGTAACCCATCAGCATGCAGGTGGCCGTGCCGATGCTCATTTCCGCGGTGTAGGGCGACGGTTCCGCCGAAAGCGTATGTGTGCCGTCTGCATGGAACCGCACGGTAAACTCCTGTTCGTTCCAGTCCAGCACTTTGTCGTGGATGCGGAAGGTTATGGCATCGCCCGAGGAGGCTTCGGCAAAATTATAGCTCATGATGAACGCCGCAAAATCTACGATGCGCGCCATCACATAGGGCTGCACGGTCTCGCGGATATCGCTGTCCTCCAGCGTGAAAGCCAGCGAATGGTTGGTATAGTTGCAGCCGGAGACCTCGGTGACCATGGAATAGTGGGCCGTGACATAATCCCACATGCCGCGCCGGGCCTCATCGTTCAGATATACCATTTCCTTGATCTTGAAGATCTCGCGCTTGAGCAGATAGACAAGATAACCCTGCGGCTCGTCCGCGGCGTCGTAGTACATGGCCACGACCTCGTCGTCCACATCCCACCGCCAGTATTCATCCCAGGCCAGCGCGTTGCGCACAAGACAGCCGTGTGTTTTGGCGGCAAAGCGGTCATGCACCGCGGCAAGCGAGGGATCGTCCCAGGCGATGCGCCGCACTTTTCCCGGCACAGGCTGGGGCTTGGGCAGCTGATTGTCCCGAATGCGGAACGTCATTTTGTCCGACACGATCTCCCAGCCCTTGTGCCGGTAAAAGGGGATGGAGTACGGGCACAGGAACGAGATGCTCTGTCCGCGCCCGCGCATATCGGTGAGCGCCTGGCGGATGAGCGTGCTCATCAGGCCGATGCCCGCGTATTCCGGATAGGTGGCCACGCCGGTGACGAACCCGGTATCCAGCAGCGCGCCTTCCACATTTACCTGCATGGGATATACGGCGATCTGCGCGGCCAGCGTTTTGCCCTCGAAGCAGCCCAGTACATGGGCTGATTCCAGAATGGGGAATTTTGACTGCTTGATTTCATCCTCCTGCCAGCCCACCTGGACCAGCTCCTCTTCCGTTACCTGGAACGCATAGCGCAGCAGTGCGTTGAATTGCTCCAGATGGGAGGCGTCCAGCTCCTGAATGGTGAACCCGTCGGGCAGTGATGTGTATTGCATAACAAGGATCCTTTCGCTTGAGCGGCGCACTGCGCCGCCAGTGGCATTTACATTGATTCCTGACCTTATCATACCACGCCCCATGCGCCAGTGCCAACCCCCAAATGGGTTTTCCCGGCCGCCGCAGGTGTTTTTTACCGTTTGAATATTTTCCCGGCCGCCGCGCATCCTAACCGCAAGAGGTGAAAAGAATGCAGAATCTTGAGGATTACACGCCGGAAATGCTCGTATTTTATCAAAACCTGCCGGCTCCCGTACAAAATGCCGTACGCCACGCGGATGTGGAGCTGGAGGATCTGGACAGCCTGGCTGTATTTGCTGAAAATCTGGCCAAGCTGTACGACGGCGGACGCAGAACGGAGGGCTGAGCATGCTTTTGGATGAATATTACCGCGCGGACCCGGAATTGCGGGATGTGTGGATCGCGCTGCCCGGAACGGTGCGCGCGCAGATCCTGCAATGGGACGCGCGTGTGACGACGAAGGGCGAGCTGCAGAAGCTGGCCGAGGGCTTTGCGCATCATCTGTAAAGCGCCGGTACGCTCTGCGCCGTTTTCAGGCCGTTCCGCAGGGCTTTTCTGGAAAAGAGAGCCCGCGGGGCGGCCTGCTTTGTCTTTTTGTGGAGAAAAGCAGTAAAAAGCGTATCTATTTTGCCGGTTTTGACTTGCGGCCGCGCAATTCCCCGTTTATAATAAAAAGAAGAAATCTCTGCACCTTTTGCGGGGAACAAGAGGGATGCGTGTATCATGAAAATTTCTACCCGGGGGCGCTATGCGCTGCGCCTGATGCTGGATCTGGCACTGGCGGACCCTGAGGAGTACTGTTCGGTCAAAAGCATTGCTGCGCGTCAGCAGATCAGCGAAAAGTATATGGAGCAGATCATCTCACAGCTTGTAAAAGCGGGCTTTGTGCGCAGCGTGCGCGGCGCACAAGGCGGTTACCGATTGGCCTATGCCCCCGAGAAATACACAGCGGGGCAGATCCTGCGGCTGACGGAGGGCGACCTTGCTACGGTAGCGTGCCTTGCACAGGACGCGCCGGAATGCCCGCGGGCGGAGCAGTGCGCCACGCGCTGGCTGTGGGAACAGATGGATGACGCGGTGAACGATGTGTTGGACAGGGTGACACTGGCCATGCTTGCCGAGGTGAGCCGGCAGCGGGGCAACCCGGAATGTGTGCTGTGACGCGCCGGATAAAAACCGTAAGTTTTTTGTAAGGCTTTCGGCAGCAGGATCGTTCTTTTTCTGTGGTTTAATAGAACCATGGAATGAAGCCGCACCCGATGCGGTGAAGAGAAAGGGGCGTTCGCTGTGCCGGGGCAGAAAACCCATGCGCGCCGTCCGGTTCAATGGCTGTATTTGCTGGTTGGCTGCGCTGCATTGGCGGCAGCTTTCACACTGTGGATGACTCATTAATCTTTGACGGGAAATTCAAACAGACGGAACATCGCCCGCGCGGTATTTTGCCGCGCGGGCGACGCCATATTCTGCCGCGCTTGAGAAAGCGGCGCGGATGTGGTAAACTAAAACATAGTTTACAGCCTGTTTTTATTGCAAGGGCCTGGTTCAACGGGCCGCATGCCCCAAAACAGCACAGACAGGAGGGACGAGAAATGCGTTCGTTTGAATCGCGTGAAGATTATCTGGAGGCGATCCTGGTGCTCCAGAATGAAAAAGGGGCGGTACGCAGCATTGACATCGCCGCAAAGCTGGGGTTTACAAAGCCCAGTGTGAGCCGGGCCATGGGCCTTTTGCGCGGTGCGGAATACATCACGGTGGACCGGGACGGCTTCATCCGTCTGACAGAGACGGGCCGCGCGGCGGCGGAGAGCGTGTATGAGCGTCACCGCCTGTTGACGGACTGCCTGATTCGTTTGGGTGTCTCGCCCGAGACAGCGGCCGAGGACGCCTGCCGTGTGGAGCATGTCATCAGTGCGGAGAGCTTTGAAAAAATTAAGGAATATGCCGCGCGGATACCGGAAAAATAATGCAGCTCCGTAAGGTAAATCAAAAGCCGCTTTCCCTCGCGAGGGAAAGCGGCTTTTTCTGGCGGCTTTGCGCAGCAAAGCAATCCATGCGGCCACATGAGCCAGAACGGCACACCGCTTGGAGTCCAAGCGCCCGGAGATGCGTCAAAAACAGTAGTGCAGCGGCTGTCTTTGCACGACTTACAGGAACAACGGCGCGAAACGGGCTGCGGGCTCAGGATGTCCCAGCAAAAACCCCTGAAGATAATCCGCGCCGAAAGGCTGCAAAGCGGCAAGCTCGGCCGTAGTTTCTACGCCCTCCACACACACGCGGATGCCTACACTGTGGCAAAGCTCCACCATCAGGTGTACGAAAGAGTGGTCGAAAGCACTGCCGCACAGCCCCTGTACAAAGCTCCGGTCAATTTTCACGATGTCGACAGGGGCGTGCTTGAGGACGCTGAGGGAGGAATAACCCGTTCCGAAATCGTCCATGGCCACACGCAGCCCCAGGCCGCGCATCTGTGCCAGAAGCCCCGAAAGCCGTTCCAGATTCGGCGCGAGATAGCTTTCCGTCAGCTCCACGATGATATGCTCCGCGCTCACGCCCTCTTCGCGCAGCGTTTGGGCCAGATATTCCACTAGGGTCGGGTCCTCCAGCTGCAGGCAGGAGAGATTGACAGCCATGCTGAACGCCGGATACTCATCCAGAAAAAACGCGCACTGGCGCACCGCCTGCCGAAAGACCCAGCGGCCGAAGGGAAGGATCATGCCGTTCTTTTCCAGCAGTGCGATGAACTCACCGGGCGGCACACTGCCGAACCGCGCACACTGCCAGCGGCTTAGTGCCTCTGCGCCGCAAAGGCGCCCGTCCGGCGAAAAGACAGGCTGGTAATGCAGAGAAAAACCATTGCAGCCGTTTTCGATGCTTTCCCGCAGAAGCTCCGTCAGCTCCATGGCTCGCTCAGCCGGGCCGAGAATGGCGGACGAAAATACCTCCATGCGGTTCTTCCCGTGGCGCTTGGCGTGGTCCAGCGCAGAGCTGGCGCACTTCAGCAGGCCCAGATAGGTGGTGCCGTCGTGCGGGGCAAAGGCACATCCGCAAGACAGCGTACAGAAAAATTTACTGCCGTCAAAGGTTTGCTGTGTGCTGAAGGCCTGCTGCACAGCACCGAAATAGCCTTGGACAGCGCGCAATGTGCCGCCGCGCAGGACGACCCCGAATTCATCGCCGTCCAGCCGAAAAACTGTGCCCCCCGGAGGAGCGAGCGTCTGCAGTTTTTGGCAGACAATACGGATGACCTCATCCCCAAACAACCGATTGTACAGGCCGTTGATGCGTTTAAGGCCGTCGATGCCGAACAACAGCACGCACACACCTTCGCGGGGCTGGGCGTCCAGCAGGCGGCGCACCTCGTGCTCAAATTCGAATTTGTTAAATACGCCCGTCAGGTGGTCCACTTTGTTCTTTTTTCCCAAGTTGGTGATGATACCCGCAAACAATACGGGTTCGCCGCCCGCGTCGCGCTCCAGGTGCCCGCGGCAGCGCATCCAAACCCATTCGCCGTGGCGGTTACAGGCGCGGTATTCGACACAATGGCTGTCGGCACGGCCGTCCGTGATTTCCTGGTTGGCTTCCAGAAACGCCTGCTTGTCGTTGGGATGCACCTTCGCACCCCAGACGGCCGCCGCGTTGGCAATGACGCGGCCGGGCAGGTCAAACTCGTCCACCATGGCCTGGGGATAACAAAAAACGCCGGTTTTCATGTTGCAGACGTAGACATAGTCGTCGGTACTCTGCACCAGAGCGTCCAGCAGATAAATCGTATCATAGGTGAAGTCCACGCCGGGGCTGCGCTGTGGGGAATGCAGCAACGTGTACTGGGCGTTGGCGATGTGGAGACGCCACTTTTTTTCGTAGAGCTTTTCATCCACGTCGCTTAATAGCTGTGCGACGGAGCGCGCGGGACCGTTCGGCTCCGGCGTTAAAACGCCGAAGGAAAACGCGTCCGCCTGCTCGGACAGCGCCTGGACTCCATGCAGGGCTGCCAGCGCTGTATTCATACGCTGTACCGCCTGCTCTCGTGGTGCGCCGCGCATCAGCGCCAGAAATTCATCTCCGCTCAGGCGGCAGAGCACATCGCCTTCCTGCAGCACGCCGCGCACTGCCTCTGCAATGGAAACGAGCAGCTGGTCCCCGGCAGCATGCCCGAAATGGTCATTGGTCTTTTTCAGGTCGTTCACATCAAACATGCAAAGCGAGAAAGGCTCGCCTGTTCGGGCGCATGCAGCGGCCATCTCCGCCAGCGCGGCCTTTCCCGCGCGTCGGTTCAGCGCGCCCGTCAGTTCGTCGGTGGTTGCCGCAATGGAGAGCTTATGGTATTCCGTTACGTCCAGCGAATGCTGAAAGTGGACGAGCCGGCCATCGTGCCATTGAATCAGGCTGTCGAAGTTTTCATAGATGCAGCCGTTGCTGGTATTATGTTCCTCCCAGCGGAGCGGTGCTGCGGAAGGGCCGTCCCGCAGCAGACGCGGCACGGGGCAGAAGGGACAGCGCCCGCTCATCCCTTTTTGAAGCACCTGCCAGCAGATTTTTCCCTCCGGCTCCACAAGGCCGAACTGCTTTTTCATGCCGCTGTTCATGAACAGGATCTCGTCCGTGTCCACATCGGTGATATAAACGCCTGCGTTCATCTGGTTCATGATCCTGTCCAGAAGCCAAACACCGGAGTCGTGAGTGGAGTTCTCGCGGGGCGTATCCATCATAAGCCAGCCTCCTTTTTGGCACAGTGTGCCATAAAATTCGGTCCATGACGGCGCACGGGGGAGTGCGGCAACTGGGGAAAAGGCATGCACAGTCATAAATAAGGTACCGTTCGTGCCATTATAACATTTTTGATGCCTTCATGTCAGCACTTTCGGGGAATTTAGCAGAAAGTTATCGGAAACAGCAGGCATGCAAAACAGGCCGTCCCCGGGACGGCCTGTTTTGCGTTGTGAGAAACACCACAAAAGAAGAATAGGATGGAATGGAGTAAGCAAAAAGGAGGGGCACGCGCCGCGCGTCACACCCGGCAGAGGGAGCGGGCGCGTGCCAGCGTTATGTCATGGCCCGGTGTTTGCGGGCCGGGCCACCTTAAAGAAGGGACAGCGCCTTGCCGAGAGCGGTGCATTCCGCCAGAGCGATGTCGTCGGGCGCCTCGTTCACTGTCAGACCGTCGCCGCACAAAACCGCCCCCACGGCCGCGCAGCGGTCCTGCCAATCGCGCATCCACTGTCCGTCGCCCCAGCCGTAAGAGCCAAAGAGGGCGATTTTTTTGCCGGAGAGCAGAGGTTCAAGCTCGGTAAAGAACGGCTCGAACACACTTTCTTCCAGCACCTCGGCGCCCATTGCAGGACAGCCCAGCGCCAGTTTATCGTATTGCGCCGCATCTGCGGCACGAACGCTGTCTGCCGAAAAGAGCGCGGCGTCCTCGCCGGCGCCGTTCAACCCGTCCAGAACGGCCTGCGCCATTGCTTCGGTATTGCCCGTCCCGGACCAATAGATCACTGCGGATTTGCTCATAAAAACACCTCTCTGTGATTAGAATTGATAAAGCGGGGCGTTCAGCCTGCGGCGAGCATTTCGCCAAGTGTCAGCCCGCTGGACGCCATAGCCAGATACCGTTTGCGGCAGGCGGCGTATCGACGAAACAGATGCTGTGCCTGTTCTACGTCGCCGTATACCTTCCAGCAGCCGGAACAGCGATACTCCGCGCCGCCTGCTGCGATGAACCCGGTGACATCTTCCAAAGGATAACCCAGGAACAAGCCGATCTCGTGGGGGAAACCGCCTGCTTTTGCACTGCGCATCCGCCGCGAAAGCTCATCCAGCAAACGTCCCGTCCCCATTGAAACGGGATAGCCGCACGCCTGCAAAAAAGCGCGCCGTTCCGGCTGGCGCAGGCTTTCCCGCAACAATGCAGGGCGGTAGACCATGATAACAAGATGCCGACGGCAGCCACACAAAACGCGCAGACGCAGGCCGTTGCCGGAAAACAGGCTGCGGCACGAAGAAAGCTCCGTTTGCCAGCCCGGGATGTTTTCCTTATGCAGCGTAAAGATGCAGGCAGGTTTTACGCCCGAAAGCGTTGGCGCGCAATGTGTGCACAACAACGAAAGAAATGCGTCGCTCAAAATTCCACCTCCGGGAGCACAGCTCTGGTTAGCTTTAACTAACCAGAGCTGTGAAAAGAAGCGGCCGAAGCCGCAATTTTTCAACAGCGCGAGGTTAGCGTTAACTAACTGATGCTATAATAACATATGACGGATGAACTGTCAAGCGTTTTTTGAAAAAATTGAAAGAACGGATACCGGGAAGGATGCGCCACGGATGCCGGGAAGAAATACGCATATCCGTCAGCCGCGGGCGCCGGAGGCGTGAAGTCGTTCCCGGCGCTTGAGGTCCGGCCAGACGGTGAGCAGCATCGTAACAAAGCATGCGCCGCCGCCCAGAAAATTAGAGATAGGTTCCGCAAGAAAAACACCGTTGACACCCAGACCAAACCTTCCCGGCAGCCACAGCGTCAGAGGGATGACGATGACAGCCTTGCGAAGCAGCGAGAAAAAAACAGCCTGTCTGGCACGTCCAAGCGCCGTGTTGGTGGACTGTCCGGCAAACTGCAGTGCCATCATAAAAAATCCGAAAAAATAAACGTGCATGGAGGGAACGCCGGCGGCCAGCAAGGCGGGGTCTGAAGTAAACAGGCGGATAAACGCCTGCGGGAACAAAAACAGGCACAGCCATACGGCGGCTGTGTACCCAACGCAGACCGCACTCATGAATTGAATGCCGGAACGCACGCGTTTGTATTCGCCTGCGCCAAAATTGAAGCCGATGACGGGCTGCGCGGCATTGGTAATGCCCATGACGGGCGTTGTGGTAATCTCCCGCACCGAGTTGAGTACCGTCATCACACCCACATAAACATCGCCGCCCCAGCGCTGCAGCGTGGCGTTGCACACCACCTGCACCGCGCTGTTGGTGGCGGACATGATGAAGCCCGAAAGGCCCAGGGCGCAGATCTCGCCCACCAGCTTCCAGCGCACGCGCATGGAAGACGGACGCAGGCGCAGCAGCGCTTTTTTGCCGCAGAGAAACGCCACGGCCCACAGCGCCGAGAGAAACTGTGAGATCACCGTTGCCAGCGCGGCGCCCTGTACGCCCATGCCCAGCGCAAAAATAAACACCGGGTCCAGAATGATATTCACCACAGCGCCCAGCAGTACCGTGATCATGCCCATGCTGCCGAAGCCCTGGGCGTTGATGAAATTGTTCATGCCAAGCCCCAGCATCACGAACACAGTGCCGCACAAATAAATGGTGAGGTAGCCGTCCGCATAGGGGAAAGTGGCATCACTGGCGCCGAACAGATACAGCAGCGGTTTTTTGAACGCGAGCACCAGCGCCGTGAGCACAAGGCCTGTGCCCAGCAGCATGGTAAAGGTGTTGCCCATAATATCTGCGGCGTGGGCGTCGTCGCCCCGGCCCCGTGCGATGGAGAAAAGCGGTGCGCCCCCTGTGCCGAACAGATTGGCAAACGCAATGACGATGGACAGGATGGGGAAGGTGACGCCCACGCCCGTAAGCGCCGCTGAGGACGCGCCCGGGATGTGGCCGATGTAGATGCGGTCCACTACGTTATACAAAACGTTAATGAGCTGCGCCACTGTAAGCGGCAGCGCCAGGGAAAGAATGTTGGCCGACACCGAGCCTTTCGAAAAATCTTTGATTCCTGCAGCCGTTTCGGACACCTGCTTTCGAAAAAATTTTGTACGCGGGCGGGGATATGCCGCGCATCGGCGCATGAAATGCGCGCGGCCGCGCAAGCGGCGGGTTTGAGGTTATTATAACAGGACGCCGCGAGGCGGCTACAACAAAATTGCAGTGGCAAAGCCGCTGAAATTTTGCATGGTTCAATGTTCTCAAACCCATGCGCGACGGCGCATCGGCGCATGAAATGCGCGCGGCCGCGCAAGCGGCGGGTTTGAGGTTATTATAACACATCAGGCTGGAGCTGTACCTGATTTTCTAAGCTCCAGCCCGACTGCCACAGGAGTTCCAAAAGCTGAGGGGCAGCAAAAAACGCGCGCGGAATTCCGCGCGCGAAATAAGAAGAAAGAGAGACTTATTCCGGGCCGAAGCGCCGCGCGGCCCGCCGCAATAACAATGTGACGGCGCAGCCCGTGCACAGCCACAGCAGCAGGACGGCAGGCAGAGCCAGGAGTGAACTGTAACTTGTCATATGACCGATAAAAAAGAAAGCGGCGTCCACTGCAAACGCACAGGGCACAGGCGCCAGAAGCCAGACGGCCAGAGCGTAAAAACGGCAGCGTGCAGCGGGAATGGGCGCCGCAAGAGCCTCATATACTACGCATCCGGCGATCTGCAGCACAAGGCCAATGCAGACGGGCAGCAGCGCCTGGTATTCCCGCCAGCCGAGAACCGCACACAACAAACCGGCCAGCATCAGCCCAAATGCGGCGGCCCGCCCGGTTCCGGAGCCTTGGGAGACAGGGAAAGGCCTCGCAGAGCCGGTCAATTCCGGTGGAATGGATGAAAAACAGTCCAGTTCGTCTAGCAGGAGCGCGTCGGTGGAGACACCGAGCACGCGGCTTAGCTGTACGATTTTGTCCAGCTCCGGCATCGCGCCGCCTGATTCCCATTTGCTGACAGCTTGGCGTGAAACACCCAACGCTTCGCTCAATTGCTCTTGGGACAGCCCGGCGCGCTTGCGTAAAGTCGCGATTTTTTCGGATAATGGCATAAAGAAAGCACGTCCTTTCGGTTGATGTCTTTTTCAGTATACCCCTGTGTGCGGTTGCAGGCTATGGACTGAGCTTTGCACTTTGTCAACCGCAGGTTGCACAGGGCATAAAAGAAAAAGCCGGGCGTGTGCCCGGCTTTCAGACTGTCGAAAAAGGCAAAGAAGTGAAAGAAAAGTCCGGGGAACAAGCTTGAAAAGGGGGGGGAGCCCCCCTTTTTTCATTTAAAATAACTCCGCGACGCCCCGCAGGGCCAGTGCCGAGGCGTGCAGAGCGAAGCGGCCGCCGAAGGCCGCCGTGCGCGGGGAACGGGGCCAAGGGACCTGTTGGTAGGCAACTTGGCGTGTGCCCGGCTTTAAAGTGGCACGTGCAGTCAGATATAAGCTGCTACGCAGTTTCGCCCTTCGTGTTTTGCCTCATAAAGCGCCTTGTCCGCGCGGGACAGCAGATCTTCCAGGCGGGGCGCATTTTCCGCCTCTGTGGTAGCGGCGCCGATGCTTACGGTGATGCAGCCCTGTGGCAGGTCGCCGCGGGGATATCCGCAGCGTTCCACCGCCGCGCGCAGCGTTTCCCCGGCCTCCAGTACCTGCGCGCGGCTGCAGGAGAACAAGCAAATGAAAAATTCCTCGCCGCCGAACCGAACGGCGACACCTTCGCGCCCCTCCATAAACTGCCGGATGACCGCCGCAATACGCTGCAGACATTCATCACCTGCAAGATGGCCGTATGTGTCGTTGAACTGCTTGAAAAAATCGATGTCCACCATCATGGCGGAGACGGGCGGCATTTCGTTCCATCGGTCGTCCAACGGCAGGCGTTCCAGCGAACGGCGGTTTTTCATCCCCGTCAGTTCGTCCGTGTGCGCCATTTGATCCAGCTGGACATTCATACTGCGGATGTCGGCGTTCTGCTGCTCGATGATGATCTTGGCGTAACGGGACGAGACCTTACTGCGGTAAAACCAAAGAGAGATGAAAAAAGCGCCCAGTGTGACGAAGCAGCTGTTGACCGCATTGCTGTAAAAATTATCCGGTCCGGCAGGCGTATAGGGCAACAGCAGGTTTAAAAACAGGCAATTCCCGGTAAAGATAAGCGCGGACTGCCAGGGCTGCAGCACGGTGAGGGCTGCGGCAGAAAGCGTGACGTAAGTAAACACGCTCAGGCTGTTGCCGCCGAATTGGTCCAAAAGCGTGACGCACGTCCCCCACAGACACAAAAAAGCGGTGTAAAATGTCTGCAGCGGTAAAAAAAACGTGTCCAGGCACGGCCTGCGGCGGCGCATCAGAAATACGATCAGCAGCAAAAACAGCAGCGTTACCGAAAACAGTGTTACGTACAGCCACCAATATCCTTGTCGGCGGAGAGAGGCGAACGGCCCACCTTTGCGCAGCAGCGAGAGCACCATCATCACAGCTTGAAAAGCGAGGATGAGCAGTGCGCTGAAAATGCCGGGGCGCAGGCTGCTTTGTACGATATCCTGTTCAGTGTGCACGCGGTATCGGTCCTCCAGCGGAAAACCGAGCCAGCGGCGCAATTTTTGTAATGTCATAGTACGCTCCCATTTCGGACAGTTGTTTGGGTATAAGGTATTCATTATCATAGCACAGCCGCAGTGCCGATGCAAGAAAGGCGCGCGGGAGAGCTTCACAGCACAGGAGACAGGAGCGCTTTTTGCCAGGCAAAGAAGAGACGGGCAACAATAATACATTAAAAAACATTGCACAGGCGTTGCCACAGCACAGGGAAAAAGGTACAATAAAAATATCGGCCCGCGCAGCAGTACAGGCCGTGAAACACACGATGCGACCGCCGGGCGGCGCTTTTGGCGCCGTGTGAGCCCCGGCGGCCGGGAATAAGAAATTTCACAAGGAGGCATCCCATGGAATTCGACCCGAAATGGCTGACAGACCCGCAGGTGTTTCAAGTGAACCGTCTGCCGGCTCATGCATCTTATATGGTGCGGGGCGCGGACGGCGCGCCGCTGGAGCAGACGCTGGACGGCGCGTGGAAGTTTTTTTATGCACAGACGCCGGGCGCCTCTCCGCAGGAATTTTACAGGGAGGGATATGACGTTTCCGGCTGGGACGAAATCGCGGTGCCGGGCTATATCCAGCTTCAGGGCGGCGGGAAGTACGGTACGCCCCATTATGTCAATACCCAATATCCCTGGGACGGCCACGAGAGACTGGAGCCTCCTGCCGTGCCGGAGCGGTATAATCCTGTGGGATGCTATGTGCGCGGTTTTGCTGTGCCCCAAAGCTGGGATGGCCCTGTTTGCGTGCGCTTCGACGGCGTGGAAACGGCGTTTGCGGTATGGTGCAACGGCGTGTTCATCGGTTACAGTGAGGACAGCTTCACACCCGCGGAATTCGACCTCACGCCAGCTGTGCACCGGGACGGCGAAAACCGCCTGGCAGTGCGCGTATACCGCTTTTCCTCCGCAAGCTGGCTGGAGGACCAGGATTTCTGGCGCATGTCCGGTATTTTCCGCAGTGTGGCGCTGTTCACGAAAGCGCAGACCCATCTGGCGGACCTGTGGGTCAAGCCGCAGCTTTCAGAAGATCTTGCTGCGGGTACGCTGCGTGCGGAGCTGAAGCTGGAGGGAATGTGCGTGGGCGAGGCGACGCTGACGCTGGACGGAAAAACGGTGCTGGCCCCTGTGACGGGCGGGCATGCGGTGTTGGAGCTGCCCGTGGAACGCCCGCGTCTGTGGAGCGCCGAGGCGCCGGAGCTTTACACCTATGAGGTAACGCTTACCGACGCGGCCGGCCATCTTCTGGAGACCGTGCGCGGAAAGGCCGGCTTCCGCAGGTTTGAGCTGCGGGACGGCCTGATGCTGCTCAACGGCAGGCGCATCGTGTTCAAGGGCGTGAACCGCCATGAGTGGAACTGCCGCACGGGCCGAGCCGTAACGATGGAGGATATGGTGAGCGATGTGCGGGCCATGAAGCAGAACAATATCAACGCCGTGCGCACCAGCCATTATCCCAACCGCACGGAATGGTATGACCTGTGCGACGAGTACGGCCTTTATGTGATCGACGAGACGAACCTGGAGACGCACGGCACGTGGCAACGGCCGGACGGAGCGGAGAGCGCGCTTCCCGGCGACAGGCCGGAGTGGCTGGGCGCTGTGCTTGACCGGGCAAACAGTATGCTCCAACGGGATAAAAACCATGCCTCTGTGCTCATCTGGAGCTGCGGCAACGAGAGCTTCGGAGGCAGGGACATCTACGAAATGAGCCGCTTTTTCCGCGAAACGGACCCCACCCGGCTGGTGCATTACGAGGGAGTGTTCCATGACAGGCGTTACCCTGATACCAGCGATATGGAGAGCCAGATGTATACCCCGGCCGCTGATGTGGCCGCTTTCCTTGAAAAACATCCGGAAAAGCCCTTTATTATGTGCGAATACATGCATGCCATGGGGAATTCCTGCGGCGCGATGGACCGTTACACCCGTATGACAGACGTCATCCCTCAATATCAGGGCGGATTTATCTGGGACTGGGTGGACCAGGGGATTGAAACGGACAACTGCCTGGGCGAACGCTGCCTCGCCTGCGGCGGAGACTTCGGAGACCGCCCGTCGGATTTTGAATTCGTGGGAAACGGCCTGCTGTTCGCCGACCGCACGCCCACGCCAAAACTTGCCCAGGCGAAGGGCTGCTACCAGGATTTCGATATCCTGTCCGACGAGACGGGCGTTACCGTGAAAAACAAATCCCTGTTCACGGATACGGCGGACTATGTGCTGCTGGTGGAGCTGACGAAGAATGGCGCGCGGGTGAAAAGCGGCGAATGCAGCCTGCAGGCTGTTCCCGGCGAGACGGCGCGCGCGGAGCTGCCCTTTGCCGTTCCGCAGGCGCCGGGCGAGTATACCGTGGATGCGTCGCTGTGCCTGCGGGAGAATGCCCGTTGGGCCGCGAAGGGCCATTGTGTGGCCTTCGGGCAGTGGCATATTTCCCGGAAGGCGCCGGAAAAGCCCTGTACGCTGCCGGTCACGCTGGTGGAGGGCGACTGCAATATCGGCGTTCACGGCAGAGATTTCAGCCTGCTGTTTACGAAGAACGCTCAGGGCAGCGTTATCTCGTATCGCTGGAAAGGCCGCGAACTGCTGCAGCGCCCCATTGCGCTCAACTTCTGGCGCGCGCCGACAGACAACGACACCGCCGCGGGTATGGAGCTTGCGCACCTGCCCTTCAAAACGGCCGGGCTGTATGCAAAACTGCGCAGGGCAAAGGCAGAGACGGACGGGACGTCCGTGCGCATCCACGCAAAGTATGCGCTTCCCGGCGGCGCGCGGGCAAATGTCACCTATACCATCACAGGGGATGGAAAGGTGGAGGCTGCGCTGAAATGGAAAGGAAAGGCCGTGGAGAGCGTGCCGGAATTCGGCCTGATGCTGACACTGCCTGCCGAGTACCGCAACGTTGCCTATTACGGTATGGGACCGGGCGAGACGTATTCGGATTTTACCAGCGGCGCACACATGGGGCTGTTCGGCTTTGACGCACACACGGCGCTGCAGCCTTATTTCAACCCGCAGGAGAGCGGCGCGCGCACAGGCGTGCAGGCTGCCGCCGTTACCGACGCCGCGGGCTTCGGGCTGTGCCTTGCCGGGAATGGCTTTATGCTCAGTGCGCTGCCGTATACTCCGCACGAAGTGGAGAACGCCCGCCGCCAGTACGAGCTGCCGCCAAAGGTCAAAACCGTGGTACGCTGTGCAAAAGGGCAGCTGGGCGTTGCGGGCGACAACACCTGGGGCGCCGGACCCCATGCCGAATACCATGTGGCGCTGGAGAAGGGCGAAACCTTTCGCTTCACTTTTGGCGGCATGGGCGGCAATGGATGAGCCGGCCGGTGGCCGGAAAGAATAAAAAAGGAGAAGGGCGGCCGCGGGCGGCCGTGAAAAAGACCAATGAAAAAACCATCCTCCCGTACGATGACATACCTATGCCTGGCGCTGTTGCTGGTGCTGGCGGGGATTTTTTATCTGGTGAACCGCAATACCGGCGTACAGGCCAGCGACGACCCGCTGAGCGTCGGTATGGTAGAGCGCTGGAACGCCGCGCTGCCCGCGGGTTTTTCCAAAGAGTCTGCGGAGCATATTGCAGACGGCAGAGGTTACAGCTTTGCGAAGCTGACCTATGAAAAAGACGTGGCGGATATCCTGGCCAAATGGGAGACGCCCGCGGCGGATATGCAGGCGCGTTTTGACGCGGTGATCGACGCGCAGCTGGCGGATGCTTCTACCACACAGGCCGACGCGGCGCTCATTGAGGCGGCGCGCCCCACGCTGGATGAGAGCTGGGTGTGTTTCTCGCTCCAGAGCGAGGACGACCCGAATGATGTGATCCTGCTGGCATATCAGAGCGCTACGCATGTGATGATCGTGGCCGAGCAGCAGAAGTAATGAAGCAAAATCAAAGCGGCGGAACGAGGAGATGCGTTCCGCCGCTTTGATTTTTTCATATGTCTATAACGCTCGGCCCGGGCAGGCCGCTTTCGAAAACGGCCTGAGGTCATTTTGGGTTTTTCTTTTCATCCTGCTCCTGCGCTTTGCAGGCCATTTTCCAGCCCAGCACAATGAAGCCTGCCGCAATGGCGGCGCCGATGAGAAAAAATGCGAGTCCGATCATATACATTGCCTCCTGCGGATGTTTTACGCCGTATACCAGTATTTGCGGTCCAGATTCCGGTACTGCACGGCCTCGCGCACATGCTCTGCTTCGATGCGTTCGCTGCCCGCAAGGTCCGCGATGGTGCGGCTCACCTTCAGCACCCTGTCGTAAGCGCGGGCGGAAAGGCCCATGCGCTCAAAGGCGCCGCGCAGCACACGGTCGGCGTCCGGCGCAAGGCGGCATACGCGGCGCAGCATCGCGCTGGGAAGGCGCGCATTGCAGGTGACGCCCGTACCTTTATAGCGGGTGTCCTGCACGGCGCGGGCTGCCAGTACGCGCCGCAGGATCGCTGCGCTGCTCTCGCCGCTCGAATCTCCGGCAAGGTCGGCGTATTCCACGGGCGCGACCTCTACATGAAGGTCGATCCGATCTTATATAGGTCACGCGCTGACATAAAATATCCAAAAACTTGCAATAAAATGCAAGAAATTGACATTGAATTGTGTGTTTATACTTAGTTATGCAAAAAACGGCAAATGGAATTATTTGCCGTTTTTTGCATTTTATCCCATCAAATAAGACTTTGTAGCTATTGGTTAGTTACAACTATCTGAAACGGCCCTTTAAAACAGCAAATTAGTCTAATAAACTGCCTTTGGAATAGCCCTAAAAACTGGTATAAAACAATCGCTTCTTTACCATGATATGCTAGTAGAACAACAAAGTATGGAGGGCGAAACAATGTCAACTAAAATGATAAGTAAGGCATCAATTATGGCTTATCTTCACCAACTGGAGTGTGACGAAAAAGCGTCGGCCACCATTGAGAAGTATCGGCACGACATCAATTTGTTTTATGAGTTTCTACCGGATGAAAAAGTCTTAACAAAAGAAGACGCAATTCGATATAAGCAATACTTGATTGAAAAAGGGTATGCTGCAACGAGTATCAATTCAATGCTGGTAGCAATGAATAGTTTCCTATCATATATTGGTGCGGCAGATTGTAGGGTTCGATTGCTTAAACAACAGCGTCGAATATTCTGTGAGATGGAAAAGGAACTTACTCGCGACGAGTATCTTCGTTTGGTCAGTGCTGCACAACGCAATGGAAATATGCGTCTAGCACTAATTCTGCAAACAATTTGTTCTACAGGAATCCGTGTCAGCGAACTGGAATATATCACATTTTCAGCATTGAAGCGGCAGGAAGCGCAAGTACACTGCAAAGGTAAGATACGTAAAGTGCTGCTGCCCAAAACGCTTTGTACACGCCTTTTAGCATATTGCCGCGAACAAGATATACGCACAGGAAGTGTATTTGTGACCCATAAGGGTAAACCGATGAACCGTTCCAATATCTGGGCCGCGATGAAAAGGTTGTGTGCGCTTGCCGGTGTTGCGGCGCAAAAAGTGTTCCCACACAATCTTCGCCACCTTTTTGCCCGCACATTCTATAAGCAGCATAAAGATATTGTACGCTTGGCGGATGTTTTGGGACACAGCAGCGTGGATACAACAAGAATTTATACGTTAACTTCAGGAATTGAGCAGTTAGGTCAGTTAGCACGTATGCGTCTTTTGATTTAAAAACAAAAAAAACGCTCAGGAAAGAGCGGTGAATGTTACAGAATTTGCATTATGTTTATGTAACTTTCCTTATTATAGAGCCATTTTAGTAGCAGGTCAAGTCTTCTGTGCTTCAAAGACTACATAATTTGCATTATGTAGTTTAGTCACTCGTATCACCTGCCGTGACATGCCACATTATTATTAGCAACATTATACATTATAGGCCCTTCCCTCAATTCAGTCAACGAATATGCCGTTTTTTTACATTGCAAACAAGCCTACCACAATAATTTGACCGAATTATGTGAAAGGTCTCTTTCATTGTGCCTTTATTTTGGTTGTTAGCGGTAGACGCACGTTGATTGCCGCAGATATAAAGACATAATGCAAATTATGTAGTTGATGCCAGACAACGGAGGGAAACGCTTGAAGGAAGAGTACGAGACCATAGATCTGCTTGAAATACTGCGGCTATTAAAGAAAAATTTACTGGTCATTCTTGCTGTTACCATTTTGCTTGCCGTTGCGGGATATCTTGTCAGTACATTTGCAATGACACCGCAATATGAAGCCAGTGCTACGTTGATTGTTAACTCGAGAGAGGACCAGGCTGCTGCACAAGCGCCCATTACAAATGATCAGCTCACGTCGGCTACGAAGCTAGTAGATACATACGCTGTTATCCTTACCAGTGATACGGTGCTGGACAAAACGATTTCAAATCTGAACCTTAACATGTCGTACAACGATTTAGTAGAAAGAGTGCGCATTGAATCTGTGAATTCCACACAGGTAATGAAAATCACCGTAAAGGATACAGATCCCGAGAGGGCGCGAGCGATTGCAGCAGATATCGTTGAGCAAGCACCGGAGATTATTATCCAAACGGTGAAAGCCGGCAGTGTGGAGATAATTTCTCAGGCGAAAGCGAATGAGATTCCAGTTTCACCCAGCAAAATGAAAAATACAGCGCTGGCCGGTATTCTCGGTGTTGTCCTTTCGGTAGGTATTATTGTGCTGAAGTTTTTGTTGAACAACAAGTTCATGACAGATGAGGACATCACCAATAAATTGGGAATCACGGTTCTTGGCATAATTCCGCAGATTGATATGAAGGGGGAGAGATGATGGCAAAAAAATCAAAACCAATAAGGCGAGAATTTGTTTTGATGAATAAGAATACTCCTTTCCAGTATCAGGAAGCATACAAGAGCCTGCGAACAAACCTTAATTTCATGGCCATGGGTAAGGCTTGCAAAAAGCTTATCTTTACCAGCGCGATCCCAGGTGAAGGAAAGAGCAGTGTTGCGTTAAATTTGGCTGTGTCTCTGGCCGAGACGGGGAGCCGTGTCCTTGTGATCGATTGCGATTTACGCAAGCCGGTTATCCATCGGTATTTGAAAATAGATAATTCTGCCTACAAGGGGATAATCAGTGCTCTTGCGGATGGCTCGTTGGCAGAATCTATCATCAACGTGAAGGGCCTCGGCCTGCATGTAATGGTCGCGGATGCGATTCCACCGAACCCGGTAGAATTGCTGGGGTCTCCTCGAATGAAGAACCTGATTGATGAACTCGATAAGCATTATGAATACATCATTTTCGATACACCGCCCGTTTCCGTGGTAACGGATGCAGCGGTTTTAAGTCAATATGCCGACGGTGTTATTTTGGTAGTGCGGCAAAACTATGCGACCTTTGATGAGGTCGGGCTTGCAAAAAAGAATCTCGATGCGGTAAATGCTAATATCCTGGGTGCGGTATTGAACGGGTTTGATACAAAATCGACCGAAAAGAAAAACGGTTACTATTACAGCTACAACTATTCATATGAGAACGCTGACCGATGACGGATTTACATTGCCACATTTTACCTGCAATAGACGATGGTGCTAAAAACGCCAAAGTTTCTATGGAACTATTACGAATGCAGAACGATGCCGGAATCACCGACATTGTGTGTACGCCACATTTTAATCCTGACAGCCAGAATTTAGAGGATTTTATTGATAAAAGATACCGTTCTGCAAGATACCTAGCTGATTATGTATTTCGCTCTGAATTGCCTGTGCGTTTAAAGTTCGGTGCTGAAGTGAGAATTTCGCCAACAATTCTTGATTTGGATTTTCTGCCTTTATGCTTTCAGAAAACGAAAGTAATGCTTCTTGAGATGCCGAGGACGCTTCGACCCCAGTGGGATACAAATGTTATTTATCAGTTGACTCTTGGTGGCGTGATACCGCTGATTGCGCATATTGAGCGATATCCATATGTGCAGAAAAACCCGAATATTGCATTGGATTGGATCGAGGCGGGCGCCTATTTACAAGTAAATGCTGATTCCATTGTGGGAGATACAATGCAACGAAATTTTGTGTACAGGTTGATTAAGCATGGAGTGGTCCATGTGATCGCTTCAGATACGCATTCTCCTGATAAGCGCCCCCCTCAGCTAACGAAAGCAATGCGTTTGATCACAAGAAAGTTTGACAATGCAGTGGGCGGGAAGCTTGAATGCAATGCCCAATCTCTTTTTAACGGGGATGCTCCTGATGTAGAGCAGCCTGTTCCCATCTCAAAATGGTTCTAATGACAGGATGTGTATCTGTTGGGAACCATTTTTTATAATTATTAGATGGATATAATGCTTTTATTTTGTGTAAAAACATTAATTTTTTTGTGAAAAGTGGAGTGAATGTTTTTATTTCCGGGGAAATGAAGTGAGATTGTGAGTGATTGGGAGCTCACCGCACAATCGAGTAAGCAGGGTTGATATTGGTGCACGAGAGGGATTCCAATGAATAAGTTTAAACACGATATTCTGCTCAGAATTGTAAAATCGATAAATATTGTTTTAATAACAATACCATTTGCAGTTTGTTGGTTTTTTTATTATGCAGATCACGTGGTGTCACCCTTTTATTCGAAGGGGAATTGGCTTGTGATTTTGCTTTTCCTTGTTTTTTACATCACTTTTGGACGCATATATGACGCTTTTCTTATATCGATATACTCTGTCGCTGAAATCATGTATTCACAAATACTTTCGGCAATGCTGTCTGACGGAGTCATGTATGTCGTCATTTGTTTGCTGTCCAAAGGCTTCCCAAATTTGCTCCCAGGCATTTTGGCAATTGCCGGGCAGCTTGTTCTTTCAGTGTTATGGGCACGCGGAGCAAGACGATGGTACTTTCGGACGTTCGAACCACAGCCTACGGCAATCATTTATGATGAGCGCAGAGGAATAAGCCGGTTAATTGAAGAGCATGGATTGAAAAATAAATACGATGTTCAGTATGCCGTGAGTGTAGACGAATGTCTGGAAAACATAGATATGTTAGCTAATATGAGCACGGTGTTTTTAAGTGGTATTCACAGCCATGAACGGAATATCATTATCAAGTACTGCGTTGCAAATGATATCAATGCCTTTGTAATCCCTCGTGTAGGCGACACACTTATGTCAGGCGCGCATCCTTTCCATATGTTTCATTTGCCGATGCTGCGTTTACAGCGATATGCTGCATCTCCGGAGTACTTGTTTATAAAGCGTGCGTTAGATATTGCCTTTTCAACGATTGCGCTTATTGTTTCTTCTCCTGTTTTTGTTATAACAGCAATTGCAATTAAAGCGGTTGATGGAGGCCCTGTGTTTTACAGGCAGCGCCGTCTCACGAAAGATGGAAAACTGTTTGACGTATTAAAGTTCCGAAGCATGCGTGTAGATGCGGAGAAGGATGGTGTGGCGCGCCTCTCCACCGGTGAGAATGATGACCGCATTACACCGATCGGGCGCATTATCCGAAAATGCCGCATTGATGAGCTGCCGCAGCTTATATGTATTTTATCTGGTGATATGTCCATTGTTGGCCCGCGTCCGGAGCGGCCGGAAATCGCCATGGAGTATGAAAAGGAGTTGCCGGAATTTGCATTGCGCCTGCAGGCCAAAGCAGGATTGACAGGTTATGCACAGGTTTATGGAAAGTACAATACTACGCCGTATGACAAATTGCAGATGGATTTGATGTACATAGCTCATCCGAGTATCATTGAGGATTTTAAGATCGTATTTGCGACGGTTAAGATTCTCTTTATGCCGGAGAGTACGGAGGGCATCGCAGAGGGCGCGACAACAGCGCTTGGGCATGAAAAGACGAATCACAATGATCGAATGACAGTTTAATTTTATGCGATTGGGTTTTGTATGAATATATTTCAGCAAAGTGTTTTGTGAGCTGAAAATATTGACAGCTCGGACTCTTTGAGATGAGTCTGGGCTGTTTTGATGTGGAGAGAGGATTTGCTGCATGAAAAAGGCGGTTATGCTGATTAACGACACGACCTACGCATTTAACTTGCGTGGTGCGATTATTGAGAAACTGGTTAGTGAAGGGTTTGAAGTTGTGGTTGTTGGCCAACTCCTGGAACACCAGGATAAGCTAAAGGCAATGGGATCCAAGTTGGTCGGTGTTGAAACTGGTCGCCATGGAACAAATCCTTTCTCTGATCTGCAACTGATGCACACATATAAGAAGATTTTGAGAAATGAAAAGCCCGATGTTGTTCTCACCTACAACATTAAGCCCAACGTATATGGCGGCATGGTCTGCCAGCAGTTAAAGATTCCGTACTTACCGAACGTGACTGGATTGGGGACTCCGGTTGAGAATCCGGGCAAACTCCAGAAGTTAACGATTCAGTTATACAAAATGGGCGTAGCAGGTGGAGCATGTGTGTTTTTCCAGAATACTGATAACCGAGCGTTTTTTGAGAAACACAATATGCTGAAAGCGGGGAGCAGAACACGGATTTTGCCTGGTTCTGGTGTTGACCTTGCAAAGCATCCGGTTCTGCCGTGGCCGACGGACGGAAAGGTACATTTCCTGTTCGCTGCACGTGTGATGAAAGAAAAAGGGATTGATCTTTTCTTGGCGGTGGCACGGAAGTATGCAAATGAAAGCGTGGTCTTTGATGTTTGCGGTGCCTGTGATGACGAAAACTATAAAACCATTTTGAATAATGAAAAGTGTGTTAAGTACCACGGTGAGCAAAAAGACATGACTCCTTTTTATAGCGAGTGCAGTTGTTTCTTATACCCTTCTTACTATCCTGAAGGTATGAGCAATGTCCTATTGGAAGCGGCTGCGTCTGGTCGTCCGGTAATTGCTGCAGATCGAGCCGGGTGCCGTGAAACATTGGAAGATGGTGTTACCGGTTTCCTTGTGCCGGTTAATGATGAAAAGGCTGTCATTGAGGCAACTGATAAAATTCTCAAGATGAGTGATGAAGAACGTAAGGCAATGGGCCAGCGAGGCAGCGAGAAGATTCGGAGGGAGTTTGACCGCAAACTTGTTGTAGAAGCTTACTGGGAAGAAATAAAACTGATCAGTGAATAATGGAGTGAATAGCATAAAATGAATCAGATAATGGGTAGTCCAAAGGTTTCTATTGTGATACCAGTCTACAATGGATCGGATTATTTGAAAAAAGCTATTGATAGTGCATTAAATCAGTCCTATCAAAACATTGAAATTATTGTTGTAAATGATGGATCTTCTGATGGAGATAAGACAGAGAAAATTGCGAAAAGTTACGGTGACAAAATTAAATATTATAAAAAAGAAAACGGAGGTGTTTCTTCGGCACTAAATCTTGGTATAAATAGAATGACAGGAGACTATTTTTCATGGCTTAGTCATGATGACGAGTATAAAGAAGATAAAGTCGAAAGGCAAGTAGAACTGCTGATGAAAGTTCAAAACCCAAAAGCAGTTGCGCTGTGTGATACAGAATTTATTGATACTAATAGTAAGGTGCTAGAAAAAAAGTGGGCAACCCCGGAATCTGGAATATACGATTCAGAGCAGGCTCTGTTGCTGATGATACATAAATCTCTTAGTGGTATTGCATTAATGATTCCGCGAGATGCGTTCTCTGAATGCGGAGTATTTGACACTACTCTTCGTTTTACACAAGATGCGGACATGTGGAGAAGACTATTTCTGAATGGATATTTTTTGATTGTTGATAAAAATAGATATGCACGGAGTAGATTACATGGAAAGCAGCAGACCAATACACATAGGGAGCGATTTAAAGAGGAAAATGAAAAAACGCTGCCAGATTTCTGTCGGAAACTTTGTGATAAAAAAATGTATGGAGTCGCGCAAGGGCTTTTGCTTGCTACTGAAAGAAATTCAATTAGATCAGCAGCTAAAGCAATAAGATATGAGCTGGAAAAGCACAGGAAATTGCCATTGAAAATTAAGACTAAAGCTGAATTATATCGAGCATACGGCGTTGTTAGACCGTATATTCGTGAACTGTACTATAAAGCAAAATTTGGCGTAGAAAGTAAGGATTCAAAAGGATAACGGTGAATAAAATGAAGGTTGTCCAAATTAATATAACATATGGGGACTCGGATAGCACAGGAAGAAATGTAAAAGAACTCCATAAATATCTCTTGGAAAGAGGAATTGATTCAAATGTTTATGTAACTTCTATTAATGATGAATCGGAAGTAGATGCCCATATACATCTGTTTTCTTCTTCTATGGATAAGATGACCCATGCATTTTTGTCGAGATTCACTGGAAAACAAGGATATTATTCACGCTATACTACAAAAAAACTAATTTCTGAATTGAAAAATCTAAATCCAGACGTAGTAATGCTCCATGTGTTACATGGAAATTGTATTAATTTTCCACTTTTATTTCGATATTTTGCGACTGATGAAATTGCAGTTGTCCTAGTACTGCATGATTGCTGGTATTATACTGGTCATTGTTGCCACTATACATCTGCTGGTTGCGATAAGTGGAAAAAAACTTGCGGGAAGTGTCCACAGCTGCATCAGTGGAATAAAAGCTGGTTTTTTGATTTTAGCAAACAAGCGTTAAGAGATAAGAAACTATGGTTTAGTTCGGTAAAGAGAATTGGCGTTATTGGAGTATCAGATTGGATTACAAATGAGGCACAGCAATCGATTTTGAAAAATGCAAGGCTTATTAAGCGTATCTATAACTGGATTGATGTGAGTACATTTAGACCTAGGAATTCAGTAGCCTTACGAAAAAAACTAAAAATTCAATCTAATAAACGTGTCATATTAGGAGTCGCTTCAAACTGGGGGAATCAAAAGGGATTAAAAGAGATGATACTAGCTGCAGAAAATATCCCGAATGTAATAGTAGTGTTAATCGGTACGGTGCCAGAAAACGTTATAATGCCTGAAAATATACGATGTATCGGCAAGATTGCCGAACCATCTGTTTTGGCAGAGTATTACTCACTTGCAGATGTCTTTTTAAACCCTTCGATTCAAGAAACATTTGGAAAAACTACAGCTGAATCACTGTGCTGTGGTACACCAGTGATTGTATATAATACCACGGCATGTACCGAATTGATTGGCGAAAATTGTGGAAAGGTTGTACCTGCTTTTGATAGAAAATTATATATTCAAAAAACAATACAACAATTAGCTGAAAACAACGAAAGTACAGAGCGGTATTGTCAAGATTTTGCTATAAGAAATTTTTCGGCGGACAAGTGCATGGAAGAATATATAGATGTCTTGAAAAACTTACAAAAAACCAGGTGAGAATAATGAGGAAAATAATATGATATACGCAGCAGTAGCTTTTACAATTGTTATGCTATGTTCAGCTGGATACGGGAAGATTAAGCAGGGAAATACAGTTCCACTTGCCGGAAGTGCAGTTGCTTTATGTATTTTTGCAGGGTTGAGAGATGTTTCCTTTGGACCGGATTTGTTGGCATATAGAAACAGGTTTTTGCATTATGTTCCATTTGTTTCTTATGCGGAGATTGTTGCACAATATAAGAAAGGAACAATGAAGGATGCTCTTTTCTATATTATAATGAAATTCTTTTCTGATATGGGATGCTCATATCAGTTCTTTATTGCGGCTTTGACCGCATTCTACATTGTTACTATTACTATTTTAATTGCAAAAAATTCAGAAAAACCTATTATCAGCTTTATGATGTTTATGTCATTGTCCTGGCTCCAATTTTCTTTTACAGGGCTTAGACAATCCCTTGCGATGGGGCTTTGTACAATTGCGTTGATACTCCTTCTGAATGACAAAAAAAGTATTGCTTCCATTATTTTGATACTAATTGCGGGGTTTGCACATTCATCTGCATGGATTTTTTTGATTGCGCCGGCTGTTTTCCGATTTGGAATAAAAATTGAGAAAATTAAATTCATTCAAGTTACACTCATTTCAACGGCGGTATCTTTGCTGGGAGGAAGTATCTTTAGAAAAGTGGTGGCAGCAATAGCATGGAATGATACGTTAGCTAATTATGCAAATTCGGAAATTTCTCTGAATTGGACCGGCTTTATTATTCAGCTCTGTTTTGCAATGGTGTCGTATGTATTCTATGATAGTACAGTAGAAAAAGACTCACGATATATTTCTTTGTATTCCTTGATGACCATAGGGCTATGCTTTCAAGCATTTTCTTCTGTTGTTGCAGAAATGTTTAGAATAAGTATGTATTTTAGTATTGCGTCCATCTGTGTTTATCCTGCGGCTATAAAGACAATTAAACGCGACGATTATAAGAGTATAGCATTTTATGTGAGCGTGATGTTTTTGATATATTATTTTTTCAAGGGTGAAAAATTTATTACATATGTTCCGATAATAAATTGAAAGGGCTAATAGATAGTGGGGATTTATTACATTACATTTGGATCTTTTGAAGGACTAGAGGACTATTCTCTTGAAGCAAGTCCGGCAGCAGATCAAAAGGGAAGGTATATTATAGAAAAGCTGGATTCTATTTCTCGAAAGTATAATGTTGTTACCCTGTCAGAAACAGATAACAGAGGTTTGGTATTCCTTCCTGATAAAATTGTTAGATGCTTATCTCACGGAACATATACGGTTTGGGCAACATTTGGAAAACCTTTTCGAATTTGCCGCCGGTTACATCGTTATATGAGATGTGGTCAGCTAAGATCATTCTTGAGTAAGCTTGATGAATCGGATATAGTCATTGCTTATCACTCTTTGGTCATTGCGCAAATCTTACTGAAGGAAAAGAAAAAAAGACATTTTAAACTAATACTGGAATTAGAAGAAGTCTATCAAGACGTAGTAAGTTGCAGTGAAAAGAGTGCTAACGATGAACACAACATTATTAGAAATGCAGATGGATATATATTGGCCACTGACGCATTGTCAAAGATTGTTCCAAAAGATAGACCCTATATGGTTGTAAACGGAACCTATCATTCGGAGGCTGAACGGGATGTTGGCTTTGCCGATGGAAAAGTCCACTGTGTTTATGCAGGAACCTTTGATCCAACAAAGGGTGGAGCTGCTGCTGCTGCTGCTGCTGCTGAATTTTTACCGGAAAACTACCATGTTCATATTCTGGGTTTTGGAACAGAAGAACAAAAAAAGCAGATGAAGGATTTGATTGCAACTGTAAGGAAAAAGGCAAAGTGCACGCTCACATACGATGGATTGAAATCAGGTGAGGAGTACATTTGTTTCTTACAAAGCTGTCAGATAGGACTCTGTACACAGATTCCGGATGCAAAGTATACTGAAACTTCCTTTCCTTCTAAGGTGCTGGTGTATCTTGCGAATGGTCTGCGTGTCTTGTCGGTGCGAATTCCAGTGGTGGAAAATTCCGAGGTCGGTGGAATTCTCTATTATTATGATACCCAGTCGCCGCGGGAAATTGCAAACGCAATTATGAATATCCCGATGAAAGAAGACTATAACAGCAGGCAGATTCTGAATCAGCTGGATAAAGATTGCGAAAGAAATCTAAAACGGTTGATGGAGAAAATTAATAATGAACCTGATTGAGAAACTTAAATCGAAAGACAATACAGGAATTGTTCTTCGTAACACCTTGATGGCTGCAGTGGTAAAAGGTGGGTCGCTATTTATTGCACTGTTTACGACCCCGGCTTATATGCACTTCTTCAATAATGACGAAGTGCTTGGTGTTTGGTTCACACTGCTTTCTGTACTCGCATGGATCTTGAACTGCGATATGGGTATAGGCAATGGCCTGAGAAACCACCTGGTCTATGCGATCAATGAGAAAGACTGGGGCAAGGCTAGAAAATACATTTCATCATCATACCTATTTCTTTCCGGAATCGGCGTGATTATTCTTCTGGTTGTAGTGGTTGCAGGAAACTTTGTGAGTTGGAATAAGGTTTTTAATATTCAACTTGATTTGGTGGATGCAGGCACAATGACAAAAGCGGTACAGATTCTTCTGGCATCTATTATCCTCCAATTCGTTTTGCGGCTTGTTACATCGATTTTGTATGCCTTGCAAGAAGCGTTTGTTCCAGGGTTGCTAAATCTCTCAACCAACGTTATGATGCTGGGATTTGTACTTCTTTCCAATGCGTTGGGCAAAAACAATAGTTTGGTATCGCTGGCGTCTGCTTATCTCATGGCAGTCAATCTGCCGCTTATCGTTGCAACATTCTGGGTTTTTATTTGCAAGATTCCAGAAACTCGTCCTTCCGTTGCTTTTTTTAGAAAAGATTATGCTATATCGGTATTAAAGGTTGGAACAGCTTTCTTGTGGCTTCAGGTCATCGCGATGGTCGTTGATAATACCAACAATTATCTCATTACGCTGTTTGTTGGAAATTCTGCAGTCGTGGAATATCAGGTGTATAATAAAATTTTTAATTTGCCGATGACCATGGTAATGCTGATTACGACATCGTTGTGGTCCACAATTACAAAAGCAAAAGCAGAAAATGACTGGAAGTGGATTCGGGCAAGCTACAACAAATATATGAAAATTGCTTTCTTGCTTGGATTAGCAGAGTTTGCGGTAATTGTTCCACTACAGTGGATATTTAATATCTGGCTTGGGGATAAGACGATTCTGGTTAATTATGGAATTGCAGCGATTTTTGCTTTGTCTGGAACTGTTATGAGTCTGCGAACAATACTTGCTAACTACTCGAATGGGTTGTGCGAATTAAAGGTGCAAACGGTTTATATGACTATCGGCGCAATAATTAATATTCCACTTGCGTATGTGTTCTCGCGTATTTCCGGAAGCTATATCTCTATTGTTTTGGCAAACATCGTTTCGATGGCACCATATTGCGTTGCACAAATGATTTGGTGCCGGAAATACTTTAAGGCGAGGATAGAACAATAAATGGAAAAGATGAGTGGAAAAAAGAAGAATACTTTCATTGATTACTTAAAGGGAATTGCAATTATTTTAGTGCTAGTAGGTCACTGTGTTCAGTATGGCAGTGGAGCATCTTTTTTAGAAGATGGTGAATACTGGAATAACATCGTTATGAAGGTGATTTACAGCTTTCATATGCCGCTCTTTATTGCAGTCAGTGGTTATTTGTTTAAAAAATCATGGGATAATAAATGGTATAAAAAAACGTATCGTAAGGCTGCTACATGTTTGTTTAACATGGGCAATCATTCTAAGCTTGGCTGATTTCGCAAAGGGCGAATTTGCGGGGATTAAGCATGTGGTCTATTATTTTTTGACAGATTTTTGGTTTTTGTGGTCTGTTATTTTTTCGACTGTATGTGTGGCGTTAATTGAGTTTATCTACAATAAATGCGGGGGGGGTATGCTGTCGCTGCAGCAGTGCTGCTCATGGGTACATTTATCATAACGCCAGATGTTCTATGGGCGCATGCATATAAATATGTTGCTCCATATTTTATTGGTGGATATTATTATGCAAAAAAACAGAAAAATTGGCTGAAATCAAATACAGTTGGAGGCGTATCGGCACTACTTTGGCTGGTGTTGATGTTGCTTTATTTGAAAGATTCCTATATTTATACTACTGGAATAACAATTTTCGGAAAGGGGAACATATGGAATCAGATTGAAATAGATGTTTATCGCTATTCAGTGGGTGCTGTAGGAATTATAGCGGTTATATGGGGTTTGGAAAAGCTTTATGCCGTCATTACTTCGCATGAAGTTTTTTGGATTGCATGTGGTCAGAAAATGGTTGAGTATATGGGCAAAAATTCTATCACCTATTACATTTTATCGACCTATTTATTTGCATGGATTATGCCGGAGATTACAAGAAACTTTACATTTAGTTTTGCTTTAACGTTGTTTGAAACTGCGATTGTAGCCTTGTTATGTGATTCTGTTGGACGGTTAGTTAAACACTTCAAGCTTATTTCCAAATGGCTAATAGCAAATTAATTAAAAGGAGGAATATAGAATGGATAAGGATTACCCAATCGCCTATTTGATAATGTGCCATAAAAACCCAAATCAAGTTAATAGATTGATTTCAAGGCTGCAATCAGAGCATTCGGTCTGCTTTATTCATGTAGATAGTCAGGCTAGTAGTTTGTCAAGTTAGTAAATAGAAGTAGCGTAAAGAAGAAAGAAATGGTAAACTATCGTCGGGTGATGAGAAGTGAACCACAAATATATCGTAACATTAACAGAAGAAGAGCGGCAGGAACTGCGAGCACTGGTCCAAAAAGGGCAGACCCAGGGATATCGGATCAAACACGCGCAAATACTGTTGAAACTGGATGAAATACCGGAGAACCAGGGGTGGACATACGAGAAAATAAAGGCAGCGTATCATGCCACCCCCCACACCATCAGCCAGATTGCGAAACGGTTTGTAACAGGCGGAGTGGAAGCGGCGCTGGGGCGGAAAGAGCAGGCCAACCGACATAAAAAGATCGATGGGCGGGTGGAGGCTCACATCATAGCCATTGCCTGTTCACAAGCGCCAGAGGGACGGGAGCGGTGGACCTTGCAGCTGATAGCGGATGAACTGGTACGGCTTGGCGTTGTGGGCAGCATTTCAGACACAGCGGTAATGGAAACACTGAAAAAAACGAACTTAAGCCCTGGCAAAAGAAGGAATGGTGCATTCCAAAGCCCGGGGCGGAGTTTGTAGCGCGGATGGAGGACGTTCTGGATGTATATCAGCGTCCTTATGATCCTCTGCGCCCGGTGGTCTGCCTGGATGAGACGAACCGGCAACTTATTGAGAAGCGAAGCATTCCGCCAAAGCCCGGAAATCCAAGAGCGGGAGGATTATGAATATCGCCGCTGCGGCGTGGTCGACCTGTTCGTTGCATTTGAACCGTTGGCCTGCAAGAGAGTGGTAAAACTGACCGATGCCAGAACTGCCGTGGATTTTGCCCATTTCCTGCGCGAGTTGATAGAGGTTCATTACAGCCACTGCGAAAAAATAGTACTGGTCATGGATAATTTGAATATCCACTCCATCGCTTCGCTGTATAAGGCCTTTGATCCAGCCACAGCCAGACACATCGCACGGCGTTTGGAGATCCACTATACACCCATTCACGCTTCATGGCTGAATATGGCTGAAATCGAAATCGGCATTCTTTCCAGACAGTGCCTGTCCCAATCCCTGTCCTCTTTTGAACTTATGACTCGTCAGGTCAACGCATGGACTTTACACAGAAATGCCGCTTGTTCTACTGTCCATTGGAGATTTTCCTCCTGTGATGCCAGATGTAAACTCAGAAAGCTTTATCCCGTTATTTTGTAATTTCTAACTTGGCGGAGTACTAGTTTTGAACCTAAAAACTTGGGGGGGACTGACTAAAAAACGCTATCACGGTGTTCTAGGAAGCTATTCTCTGGTTCAAATTTCGGATGAACTGATGCGTTGCGCCAAGGAATATGAAAAGACTAATAACATTCACTTTAGCTATTTCTGTTTGATGTCCGGTCAGGACTACTTGTTAAAGAATGCTGCATCTATTCACGAAGAACTACTGAAAAACTATCCTAAGCCGTATATCGATTGTACACCTTGTACTAAAGGAAATTGGGTATACAATGGCTCAAACCATTCGGTTTGGTGGAACACAGTGAACAAAAAGATTAATCAGTGTCTGTCAAAGCCTGGTGCTATACGGAAACTAGTCAAGGCTCCGGTGCTTGTCGCAGATTCGATTACAAAAAAATGGGCGAATCCGCGTGTAAAGCTGTCAAGGAACCAAGTCGCTTTGTACGGCGGATCAGCTTGGTGGATACTGCCAGATATGATGGTGGATTACTTATTGGAAGCGGCAAAAAAATTTGTTCCAGAGAACAAATTTTACCCTCTGACTGGTGTAGATGTTCCAGAGGAAAACTATTATCAGACCGTGCTGATGAATTCGAAATTTAAGAACCAAATTAGGGTTAATCCTCCGGAAATGGTGGCGCAGAATTGCAAAACTTATGCAAACTTTTCACCCGATGGAAAACCGTTCACTGGTCATCCGTATATCCTTACGATGGAAGACACTGATCGTTTGGCTGAATTGGCAAAAAATAGGCTTTTTGCTAGAAAATTTGATGAAACAGTGGATTCGAATATCTTTGATTGGATTGACGAAAATCTACTGTGTGATAAAGACTAATAAACAGGAGGAAATGTAAAATGTCCGCATTTGATAACGCAACCCTTATGATTACTGGTGGTACTGGTTCTTTTGGTTCTACTGTTTTGAAACACTTCTTGGCTTCTGACTTGAAGGAGATTCGCATCTTTTCCCGTGATGAGAAGAAGCAGGATGACATGCGTCATGAGCTTCAGGCAAAGCACCCAGAGAATGCCAAGAAGGTTAAGTTTTACATTGGCGATGTCCGTAACCCGCAGTCTATCCGTGACGCAATGCCCGGTGTTGACTACATTTTCCATGCTGCCGCTCTGAAGCAGGTTCCTTCCTGCGAGTTCTTCCCGATGCAGGCCGTTCAGACCAATATTATTGGCACGGATAACGTGCTCCACGCTGCCATCGATGCAGGCGTTAAACGTGTGGTATGCCTGTCCACCGATAAGGCGGCTTATCCTATCAACGCTATGGGTATCTCAAAGGCAATGATGGAGCACGTCATCTATGCCAATGCCCGTGTGGCCGCCGAGCGCGGCGGTACGACCATTTGCTGCACCCGCTACGGAAACGTTATGTGTAGCCGTGGCAGTGTCATTCCTCTGTTCATTGACCAGATTAAGTCGGGCAACCCTATCACCATTACAGATCCCAACATGACTCGTTTTCTGATGAATTTGGACGAGGCTGTGGAACTGGTTATGTTTGCTTTCCAGCACGCCAATCCGGGAGATTTGTTTATTCAGAAGGCGGATGCTTCCACCATCGGAGATTTGGCTAAGGCTGTGCAGCAATTGTTTGGTGACACTGGCACTCATATTATCGGTACCCGCCACGGCGAGAAGTTGTTTGAGACTTTGATGACCCGTGAGGAACGTTTGCGTAGTGAAGACATGGGCAAGTATTTCCGTGTTGCTGCGGACGACCGTGACCTAAATTACGATAAGTTTGTAGTCAAAGGCGAAGTACATACGATGGCCGATGAATCGTACACAAGTCATAATACCAATCGTCTGGATGTAGAGAATACGGTGAAGAAGATTATGACCACCGACTACGTGCGAAACGCGCTGGCGGCGTGGGAGGCAGAGCGCAAGTGAACATCTTGGTAACTGGTGCCAAGGGTATGGTGGGAACCTCCCTGTGTAATAACCTGAAAAATATCCGGGATGGTAAGAACAAAACCCGTCCCAATCTGCATGTCGAAGAAATCTACGAGTATGACCTGAACTCTACTCCAGAAGAACTGGATGCATATTGCCAGAAAGCGGATTTTGTGTTCAACCTGGCAGGTGTGAATCGCCCGGAGAACCCGGAAGACTTCATGAAGGGCAACTTCGGCTTTGCATCCGACCTGCTGAACTGCCTGAAAAAGCACAACAACAAGGCAACCATCATGCTGTCCTCGTCCATTCAGGCTACGCTGGCTGGGCGGTTCGGCAACAGCGAGTACGGTCGCAGCAAAAAGGCCGGCGAGGAACTGTTCTTCCAGTATGCTCAGGAGACTGGGGCAAAGGTGGCCGTCTACCGCTTTGTCAACCTGATGGGGCACAGCCGTCCGAAGTACAACAGTGCTGTCAGTACCTTCTGCTGGGCGGTGGCCAACGATGAACCGTTCACAGTTAACGACCGCAGCACGGAGCTGGAATTGCTCTACATTGACGACCTCGTAGAAGGTATGTTTGATTTGCTGGAAGGCAAGGAGCAGCACTGTGAATTTGATGGTGTGGAGACTGTCCTGAAAGAGGATGGCCGCTATTGCTGTGTGCCTGTGACTCATAAGGTCACGCTGGGTGAGATTGTGGATTCGCTGCAGGAGTTTAAGCAGCAGCCGACGACGCTCATGATGCCTAAAATGCCGGAAGGATCTTTTGCCAAGAAGCTTTATTCGCTGTATCTGACCTACTTGCCAACGGACAAGTTCAAGTATGCCCTCAAGATGAATGTGGATGACCGCGGTTCCTTTACGGAGCTGGTACACACCGCCGATTGCGGGCAAGTGAGCATCAACATCAGCCGACCGGGGATCACGAAGGGGCAGCATTGGCACAACTCCAAGTGGGAGCTGTTCATCGTAGTGGCAGGTCACGGCTTGATTCGGGAGCGCAACATCAATACCGGTGAAACAGTAGAGTTTGAGGTTTCTGGCGATAAAATCGAGGCTGTTCACATGATTCCCGGTTGGACGCATAACATCATCAATCTGTCTGAGACGGAAAATTTGGTGACAGTCATGACCTGCAATGAGATCTTTGACCCGAACCACCCAGACACCTTTTTCGAGCCAGTGTGAGAGGAGATGCTGGTTGATGTTAGGAGAATTATATGGAACACAATTTTAAATGGAAAAATGATGGGCGAACCAAGGTCATGATTGGCTGCGGTACCCGTCCAGAAATTATTCGGTTGGCTGCGGTTATCAAACGCTGCCGGGAGTACTTTGACTGCTGTGTGGTCTATTACAATCAGAACTGGGACAGAAACCTCTCCACTGTTTTCTGGGAGGATTTCGAGCTGAAAAATACCTTCGGAGAATACGGACCGGACATTCTGGTGCCTGTGGTGGGCGAGAATCTGGGTGTGACCTGCGGTAATATTCTTGGCCGCAGCTATGAGCTTCTGTCTGAGTTGCAGCCGGAGGGATATCTGGTGCTGGGCGATACCAACTCCTGCCTGTCCGCCATTAGTGCAAAGCGGCTACATATTCCGCTGTTTCACATGGAGGCCGGCAACCGATGCAAGGACGAGTGTCTGCCCGAGGAGACCAATCGCCGCATCGTGGACGTAATATCCGATGTAAACCTGTGCTATTCCGAGTTTGCCCGGAAGTATCTGGCGGATACTGGTCTGCCCAAGGAGCGCACCTACCAGACTGGTTCTCCCATGGCAGAAGTGCTGCACATGAATCTGGAGAAAATCCAGAAAAGCGATGTGCTGGAGCGTCTGGGACTGGAGAAGGACAGGTACATTCTGCTGTCTGCCCACCGGGAAGAGAACATCGACTCCGAAAAGAATTTCTTGAGCCTGTTCACCGCCATCAACGCTTTGGCAGAAAAGTACGATATGCCCATCTTGTATTCCTGCCATCCCCGCAGCAAGCACCGTCTGGAAAAGAGCGACTTCAAACTCGACCCTCGTGTACGTGTCAACGAGCCGCTGGGCTTCAACGATTATAACAAGCTGCAAATGAACGCTCTGGCAATCGTTTCTGACTCCGGCACTCTGCCCGAAGAGAGCAGCTTCTATCTGTCCGTCGGTCATCCCATCGCTGCCGTGTGTATCCGCACCAGTACGGAACGCCCCGAGGCACTGGAAGCTGGTGACTTCATTCTCGCTGGCATTACCACCCGGGAACTTCTCAACGCTACTGATATGGCCATCGAGATGAAGCAGAAGGGCGTTCTGGGCAAGCCCTGTCCTGACTATGTGGACGAGACTGTGTCCATGAAGGTGGTTCGCATCATTCAGGGTTATGTAAACGTGGTCAATAAGATGGTGTGGAGAAAAGAGTAAGGGTGAAGAAGTTGGCTAAAACAGTATTTATCACCGGTTCATCCGGTTTCATTGGTTCCAACCTTGCCAAGCGTATCCTGACTACCGAGCCGGATACCAAGGTCATCGGTCTGGATAACATGAACGATTACTATGATGTCCGCATCAAGGAAGCTCGTCTTGCGGAGCTTCAAAAGTTCGAGAACTATACATTTATCAAGGGAAACCTTGCGGACAAAGCACTTATCAACAGCATTTTTGAGAAGCATCACCCGGATATTGTGGTCAATCTGGGTGCTCAGGCTGGTGTGCGTTACTCCATCACCAACCCGGATGCTTACATCGAGAGCAACATGATTGGCTTCTATAACATTCTGGAAGCTTGCCGCCATTATCCTGTAGAACATCTGGTATATGCCTCCAGTTCCTCCGTCTATGGCAGCAACAAGAAGGTGCCGTACTCCACGGACGATAAGGTCGATAACCCGGTGTCGCTCTATGCCGCCACTAAAAAATCCAATGAGCTTATGGCACACGCCTATAGCAAGCTTTATAACATTCCCTCTACTGGTCTGCGGTTCTTTACGGTTTACGGTCCTGCTGGTCGTCCGGATATGGCATACTTTGGTTTTACCAATAAGTTGGTGAATGGTGAGACTATTAAAATCTTCAACTACGGTAACTGCAAGCGCGACTTTACTTATGTGGATGATATCGTGGAAGGTGTTGTCCGTGTGATGAAGAAAGCACCGGAAAAGAAAAATGGTGAGGATGGTTTGCCGATTCCGCCGTATGCAGTTTACAACATCGGCAATAGCAATCCGGAGAATCTGCTGGATTTTGTATGGATTCTGTCGGAGGAACTGGTTCGTGCCGGTGTTCTGCCTGCTGATTATGACTTTGAGGCTCACAAGGAGCTGGTTCCCATGCAGCCAGGTGATGTGCCTGTGACCTATGCAGATACAGAGCCGCTGGAACGTGACTTCGGGTTTAAGCCCCACACCCCGTTGCGCGAGGGTCTGCGGAAGTTTGCCGAGTGGTACAAAGAGTTTTATATGGAGTAAGGGGGAGAAAAAGAGTGAAAATTGCAGTTGCGGGTACCGGCTATGTCGGTTTGTCCATTGCCACGTTGCTGTCACAGCACCATGAGGTTATGGCAGTGGATATTATCCCAGAAAAGGTTGACCTCATCAACCACAAGAAGTCGCCGATTCAGGACGAGTACATCGAAAAGTATCTCGCTGAAAAGAGTTTAAACCTGACGGCTACGCTGGACGCAGAAGCGGCCTACAAGGATGCTGACTTCGTTGTCATTGCTGCTCCGACCAACTATGACAGCAAGAAGAACTTCTTCGATACTTCGGCAGTTGAAGCAGTCATCAAGCTGGTCATGCAGTACAACCCTGACGCCATCATGGTCATCAAGTCCACAATCCCTGTGGGCTTTACGGCAAGCATCCGCGAGAAGTACCATTGTGACAACATCATCTTTAGCCCAGAGTTCCTGCGTGAATCCAAGGCACTGTATGACAACCTTTATCCGAGCCGCATCATTGTCGGAACTGATGTGGAGAATGCTCGTCTGGTGAAAGCTGCGAATACCTTTGCCGGCTTACTGCAGGAAGGCGCAATCAAGGAGAAGATTGATACCTTAATTATGGGCTTTACCGAGGCTGAGGCTGTCAAGCTGTTTGCCAATACCTATCTGGCTTTGCGTGTCAGCTACTTCAATGAACTGGATACCTACGCAGAAATGAAAGGGCTGAACACCCAGCAGATCATTGAGGGTGTCTGCCTTGACCCACGAATCGGAAGCCATTACAACAATCCGTCCTTTGGTTACGGCGGCTATTGCCTGCCCAAAGACACCAAGCAGCTCCTTGCTAACTATGCTGATGTCCCGGAAAACTTGATTCAGGCAATCGTCGAGTCTAACCGTACTCGCAAGGATTACATAGCAGATCGTGTGCTAGAAATCGCCGGTGCATACGAAGCAAATGAGGACTACGATCCAAGCAAGGAACGCAATGTTGTGGTTGGTGTCTTCCGCCTGACCATGAAGTCGAACTCTGATAACTTCCGCCAGTCCTCTATTCAGGGCGTCATGAAACGCATCAAGGCCAAGGGCGCAACTGTTATCATTTACGAACCGACTCTGGAGAATGGTACGACGTTCTTTGGCAGTGAAGTTGTCAATGACCTTGAAGAATTCAAGAAACGCAGTCAGGCCATCATTGCCAACCGCTACGACAGCTGCTTGGACGATGTGAAGGAAAAGGTCTACACCCGCGACCTGTTCCGCCGCGATTAAAAATTAGGCCATGTGTTAAGCCACATGGCTGTGTTGCTCAAATATACTACCTCTCCGTGGAGAGCAAAAGACAACGTGCG
>QFCE01002482.1_pt1 | contig 76375 bp, 73 predicted proteins | sample 5346091 | NCBI WGS metagenome assembly QFCE01 (sample SAMN09062252, study PRJNA434731) | Human gut metagenome, whole genome shotgun sequencing project. | isolation source: stool timepoint A chromium assembly | host: Homo sapiens | collected 2015
GTGAAGCCGATCTTTCGGCTTCACGGCCAAAACAGCTGTGTATAGATCATCGAAATCAGGAAATTAAAAGTCGGCTCTGTTCCTCATTATGAGCGATACAGACCCGACTTTTAATTTCCTGATTTCCATGATCTACACACAGCTGTTTAACCTGCTGTGCGAGAAAGCGGATGATGTTTACGGCGGCAGACTGCCGGTGCATGTGCGCTGCCTGATTGATGAGTGTGCGAACATTGGTCAGATTCCAAATCTGGAAAAGCTGGTAGCCACCATCCGATCAAGAGAAATCTCGGCATGTCTGGTGCTTCAGGCACAGAGCCAGTTGAAGGCAATCTACAAGGACAATGCCGATACCATCATCGGCAATATGGATTCCCGTATTTTCCTTGGCGGTTCGGAGCCGACTACGCTGAAAGAGCTGAATCAGGCACTGGGAAAAGAAACGATTGATCTGTACAACACTTCCGATACCAGAGGCAACAGCCCATCTTACGGCACCAATTACCAAAAGGTCGGGCATGACCTGGCTTCGGTGGATGAACTGGCTGTGTTGGATGGCGGAAAGTGCATTTTGCAGCTGCGCGGTGTCAGACCGTTCAAGTCAGATAAATACGATCTGACCCAGCATCCGAACTACAAGCTCACTGCCGGTGCTGATAAGAAAAACACGTTCAGCATCGAGGACGTTTCTCGACCATCGGCTGAAGCTCAAGCCCGGTGATAAGTACGAAGTGGTTGATGCAGATCATGCCAAGTAAGTTTGTTCCGGTGACGAAGATGTCATGGGTGCTGCTGGCAACAGAATAAGAAGGGGCGGCGAGCTGCCGCCTCTTTACATAGCCAGGTTTCTGATTGGGATTGGAACCTGGCTATATGTTTGCCCATTTGCAGGTGCACATGCAGATGGAAAATCACTATTCATTCAGCCCACAAGGGCGCAGCGTACAAGGAGGTACACATTTATGGCATTTTTCAACAGCGCAGTAACCGTTCTTCAGACTCTCGTCATCGCACTGGGTGCCGGTCTCGGCATCTGGGGAGCGATCAACCTGCTGGAAGGGCTACGGCAACGACAACCCTGGTGCCAATGCTCATGTGCCATAAAGTAACACACAAGAATTGATAGACAGCAACCCACTATTCCGTATTTTTTTCGGTGATATCTTTTCAAAAGCACTTGCTTATAATGTAGCTCAATGAGATAATATGAAGTAAAAGAAAGAGGTGGTTGCAATGAAAAATATAAGATATACTTTGAAAAGATATAAGATATGGGTTATAGCGATTATTATTGTTATATTGGCTATTGTTAGCCTTACGAAAAGCAAAACGATAGAAGATTACTTTTTAAGCAATTATGAAAGTGCGACAGAGATTTTGTATCACGATAATTTTTCAGAAAATTATGAGGTTGTTTTTTTTCTTGAAGATAATGGATATATTTCTTGTGCTTTGTTAAAGAATAAATGGATAGGATATCAAATATTGAGAACGAGCGGGAAGTTAAATTTATATAATCCTGGATATTTGTGCAGTTTTTTTTATGATGATAATGAGAGTTTATGGATTGATTGGGGTATTGTAACAGACAATAGTATACAAAGTGTATGGACGGAATCTGAGGAGATGAAAATAGTAGACACGCCTTACAGTTATAGAATATGTTGGTTGACAGGCAGTGGAGAAGAACCTCAAAATCATGTAGAAAAGAAATAAAAACAGAGGATAAATCCTCTGTTTTTATTTCTTAGTACGGGATATTAGTAACAGTGCAAACGAGTGACCACTGTCTATCGGTATTAGAAAGGGAGAAGCTACCAGCAACAGTTTCAGAACCAGGGGTAATCGAAATCGAACCTTTAACCTTTGAATAGGTATGAATATATTTCAAAACAGCCTCGGCAGTATTGCCATTACCAGTCAAGGTATTTTTACTAATATTCACGTTCAGATTGATGTCTTTGGCATACAACATCCTTGCAGGACTACATACGGTTCGTTTTGACTTTTTCTGTGTTCTATACAGCCGGATTGAGGCAAAAAAATACCCCGTTGGTTTCCCAACGAGGCATCAAAGACGATTCTATTCTTTTTTCTATAAACTGGTACCCGTTTATCTCCTGGTGACCATTTGAGTCACGGCTAATGTATCAAAAAAGCAACGCTCATCTCAGCAAATCAGACAAGCTGTATTCTCCTTTGGGGATACTTGCTGTTCTGCGATACTCTTTTATGGCTTTCACCAAGAGCTGAGGATTACTGAAATACTGCTTCACAAAATCATACGACTTCACATCATGCATCCGAAGATTTGTTTTACAAAATTCGCTTGGTTTTTTTCCAGAACGCTTAAACTGATCATATGCTCCTTCCGCATGAATAATCAGCATTTCAATTTCTGGAGCAGTAATGACATTTACCACGTCAATTTTCTGCTCATATGCTTTACTCAATCGAAATTCCTCTCTGCGAGAATCCAAAATCCGTATCACCGAAATCTGCTCATCGAATCCTTTCCGTAAGTATCGCTCCTCGAATCGTTTAGCACTTCTGCAACGGATAACACGTTCTTCCAACATTTCTTCTCTGTTGAAAATCAGAAGATCATTATCAACCAGTATGTCGATAATAGCTTCCTCGGCAGAGCCTTCACATATACACGCCTTGTATTTTGCTAATTCCATTCTGCTGCCTCCTTAATTGATTGAAGCAGCCAGGCTTTTCTTCAGGCGCATATACGCTTCATATGCTGGCGTTGTTCCCTCCAGGAAACCACTCTGGTAGGCATCACTCTTTTTAATATCATTACGTTTCAATATATAGCTCAAATTTTCTGCTGTAATGCCATTACGGTTTCTTACAATACAAATTCCGTCATTTCGGTCATATTCATCCAGCAGTTCCGGATAATGCGTAGTGAAAATAAGCGTTCCGCCATTTTTGTTCAGGCGGCTATCCATAAAAAAGCGCACTAAGGTCGTTACAATTTCCTTGTTGAAATGATTCTCTATTTCATCTACCAGAAGATAACCACCTGAATGAAGAACTTCTTTTACCATCGAGAATGTAATAATGCCCTTAATCGTACCAGAGGACAGATACTGCTCAAGATCTGCCGCATTATTCAGGATAATCTCTTCTTCATCCTTAAACTTTAAGTGGATAAATGTTTTTCCCTCTGTCTGCTCAAAGCACAATTTCTCAATGGTCGGATCGAGAAATGCAATTACCTCCAATGGAATATCTTCGGTAAATGGAAGCACATTCACATTCGTATAAGAAAGCAGGCTGAATATTTCCACTGTATCATTCGCTTTTTTATTATGTGCAATGACAAAGCTGACATCATCAGAAAGGTATGCTTCATCGCTATTGCGCTGCTCTACAGGCTTCATTCCTGTAAAATCTGTCAGATACTTTTTCGACTTAACGGTTGCAATTGGTTTTTCCCAAAGGCTTTCAGACAGAATCGAATACACATATTCCCCTGTTTTCGACTTCTTTGCCGCAATTACAGTTTCCAAGCAGCAGACGTAGCTACGCTTATCATAAAAATATGTGCGGATTGTAACATTCTTCGCTCCGCCAAGAATGCTTTTTGCCTCCACATGATTGATGGGCTCATTTTTCACAATATTTAAGGCCAAGCTAATGACCTTTAATACCGAGGTCTTGCCAGATGCGTTAATTCCAATGAAAGCACAGGCAGAGTGGAGATAGTAGTTATCCGTCAAACGGTAAAGACTATCTTTGTCCTCTTCGCAAACACGTTGCTGCGTATAAAAGCAAATATCCAAGTCTTTTTTGAATAATGGGAGTCCTTGTGCGGTGATGCGGAGTATTTTCATAGGTAGTCCTCCTCTAAAAACAGTTTTTTCGTTTTTATTTTCTTATAATCTTATTATACGCCGCAAATCAGAAAATATCAACGGATTTTCCGTTTTTATTTTCTGATTTGTTTTTGACACTAAAAAGTATCCGTTCAATATGGCAAGCCCTGTGATTGCTGACCCGTTCCACCGCATGAAATACATGGAGCGTCATGGAAGCGGCCTACGCAAAATCGTCAGGGAAACCGAAAAGCCGCCTGGATATACAGCGGCATATAATCCTGAAATTTTCTCAACGGCAACAGATTTCAGAGTCATCTTGAAAAATGTAAATTACCAACTTAGTCAGAAAAACTTAGTCAATGACCAAGTTAGTGAGCAAGATAAATCGCCGGACATCCCACACACAGTTTTGAATCTTTGTATCCACCTTATTGCCCACGGCAGTGAGGGTGCTCAAATCACTCATGCTCACTCTATCATGGGTACAGCCAATGATAAGTCCTATGACGCAACCCATGATACAACCCATGATAACTTAGAGGATGACACCCATCAAGGTATCCACCAAGATAGCCACCATGATTCTACGCCGTCAGCAGTTATATTGCGCCTAATGCTTTTTAGATTTTTTTCGCAATCGTAGACAGCTCCGAAATAATACTAAGAAGATCATTTTTGACTTCCTCTTTGCTTGGCTCGCTGCCCATCAGAAGATAATCCGTGCTGACATGGAGGATGCAGGACAGTTCAATCAGCAAGTCAATAGAGCAGCTGCGTTCACCGTTCTCCATGCGGCTGACATGCTGCTTGCTTGCCAGGCCCAGGCGAACCGCCAGTTCCTCCTGCGTAATGCCACGGGAAGTTCGAACATCGTGAAGTCTCTTACCAAACTCTTTTGCGTCAAAATACATACGTTTCTCCTTCCGCACAGCCGGTACAGAACCGGATCGACGGAAGGTCAAAAAAAGAGCCGCATGACGGTGAAGAAAAATCCTGTGCCGATAAAACAGAACATGGGTATCCCATAATTCTGTCTCATGCGGCATTCGGAAGACTTCGCCTGTCAGCGGCTCCACAGCACAGCTATGACTTATAAAATTGTGTTAATAGGGTTATTTATTGTCATCTCAACCATTCAAAGACGAATAGTAGAGCTGCAATCTCCGTAATCTTCTCATCTCCAAAACATTGAAGACGGTCTCGCGTCCGCAGGCCTTACATTTGGTCTGCACATGTCCTCTGGTATCCTCAAAGACGATGATTGAATTGTGTCGGCAATAAGGGCACCTGACAATCCTGGGCTTTTGCGAAGCAATCGCATCCTTTGCCCGGATGATTTTAATCTGCATTTCCGCAGATGGTTCCGATACTCTGATATTCCTGCTCATGGCCACACCTCCAGGAATGGAAAGATATGCAGAAGCTCATGTATGAATTGCAGAGACAGTCCATGGAGATAAAACGCACACAGAAAGATATTTCTTCTTTGAAAAAGCAACTGTCAGAGTTACGAGGACTATTTAAAGGCAAAGAGCGAAAATCTCTGGAAGGGCGAATTGAACTGTTAGAGGATTTGGAAAAGCGTCTGCACAAGAGTTTGGAACAGATAGTAAAACGGGAAGGTTATCCCAATGTGCAAGCCTTTCAGAAGGTTTATAACAAGGCAGAAGAACTGCTTATAGAATACAATGAAGAACTAAGGGCGTGGAAAAATCAGACAGAACAGAAGAAAGAAAAATCGTTGGAACAGCCGAAAAAAGCGAGTGTACTGGAAAAGCTGTATCGCTATCAGCAGGAAGGCAGACAGCAACCGAAACGTTCAGTTAAGAAAAAATCTATGGATAGAGAACGATAAGAAAGGTGGAAAGGATTATCTTATCCCCTGTCTTACCTTGCCGGAGGAAGAAGAACAGAGATTTATAGGCGTATGGGGACAAAGGCATTTACGTTATTTGAAAGAATATTGCAGAAGGGTATATTTGAATTTGCTTACAAGTGGAAGGATGAATGATTATTTGGCTGATATAGAAGAACAGGCACAGGAACGGTTTGAAAAGATTGTAGAGCAGATGAAACAGGCACAGGGAATCACGGAACAGTTAAAGGCAGAAAATCAGATGGAATGGGTCGGGATAATGCATAATATTTGTGTTTGTGCAGAAGAGATTGTACTGAAAACAACAGTATATTGTTAAAAAAGTAAGGGTGGAAAGTAATTTATATTATTTATTTCTGCATAAAAAGTTAATAAAAAGCAGATGCGAGTTTCTTGATATATATCAAGAAGTTCTTGCTATTAATAAATGAAAATGTTATAATTCATTATAATAAGTAGGATTCATTGAGTAGAAGAAGTAAGGGTGTAGATTTTATGGAGCAGAATATACTATTAAATTATAATAAATTGTGGAAATTGATGATTGATAAGAATATGAATAAAACACAACTTCATGAAAAAGCACAGATTAGTACAAATGCAGTTGCTAAAATGAGCAGAAATGAAAAAGTTTCAATAGAAACACTGGCAAAAGTTTGTTGTGCGTTGGATTGTGAGATTGGTGACATCATAGAAATCGTAATAGAAGAAAGAAGGAAGTAATGTTGGGAACTTTATATGAAAATTTTAAAAGTATACCTATAGATAATGAAGAAATATCACAAAGCGAATTAAATATTGACAATAAAACGAGATCAAATTTATTTTGTTGGAATGGACAGTTTTCACCTCAATTTATAGAAATAATATTGAAAAAATATGCAAAGAAAGATTTTTTAGTTCTAGATCCTTTCCTTGGGTCGGGGACAACAGTTAGCGAATGTGCGAGATTAGGACTTAGTGCATATGGTGTAGAATTAAATGTATCTGCGTTTTGGATGGCAAAGACATATGAATGTTCGAATCTGTCGTTGAAGGAAAGGAGGCGAATTGTAGCGGAAGTAGATAAATTAATTTCGTTAATTCCCAATAATGAAAAGATTTTGGATTATATATTGCAAGGAATTAAGAAAAATGATGATATTATGGTTACAAATATATTATCAACACTTGTTATCGTAATGGATGTATATAAAAATGCGATAACAATGGAACTTGTGAATATAAAGTGGGAGTGGCTGAAAAATTTAATATTAACTTTACCTTATAGTAAAGCAAAAATTTGTGTAAATAGAGGTGATTCAAGAAAACTTGATTTAAATGACTCTGTTGCGGATATGGTAATTACATCTCCACCATATATTAATGTTTTTAATTATCATCAAAAATACAGAAGATCGGTTGAAGCATTAGGCTATGATGTCTTAAAAATTGCACGTAGTGAGTTTGGATCCAATAGAAAAAATAGAGGAAATAGGTTTCTGACAGTGATACAATATTGTATAGATATGGCGTTATCACTAAATGAAGCAATAAGGGTATGTAAAACAGGGGCAAGAATGATATATGTTGTCGGACGCGAATCCTCAGTATTAGGATACTCATTTTGTAATAGTGAACTGATTTATAATATAGGGAAAGAAATTTTTGATTTAGAATTATTACTGAGGCAAGAAAGAGTTTTTAAAAATAGATATGGTCAAATGATATATGAAGATATAATACATTTTGGAAACAAGAAATGTAAAATTTCAGAGGATGAAATTATTGAAAAAGCACGTGTGATAGCGATTAGATCATTGAAAAAAAAGTTAGAAATTTTTCCGCCTACTAAAAATACTGTTTTTTTAACAGAGGCAATTTCTAAAGCATTAAAAGTAAAAGAGTCGGAGGTGGCGTATGGCTAGAGGAGTACATGGAGAAAAAATAATTTCTGCGATTCAAAGCAATAAGATGCCAGCCAAGGATGTTCCACGGCTGGAAATGGCATTACAGAAATACGATGAATGGATTGAAAAATTAAATGCAATAAATGCGGAAACGGTTGATGAATTAGTAGAAAAACTAGTGGCTGAATTAAATACTTATAAGAACTACATAGATATAAATTTGATTTTTGATAGTGAAGAAGATTTTCTATATAGACAAAAAGGGCAATTAAAATTAGATAATACGGTTATAGAAGAATTTATGCCAATATTTGTGAAGAAATGTGTTGAAAAGGTTGAAGAAAATTGCGACATGGAAATAAGCTCGCAAATATCAACATTTTCTTCTGTGTATTTTGCATCAAGTTTAAGTAATCCTAATATTGGCGGAGGGATAAACATTAAAACTAAAGATCAAGATTTTTCTATGAGTAGAAAATTATATTTGCAATCATCATATGATCCGCAGTTTAATCCGGAGAAAACAGTAAAGCTTGAAACTCATTTGGGGTATGTCTTGGCGGAAATGAAGACAAATCTTGATAAAACGATGTTTCAAGAGGCATCAGCAACGGCTCATGATATAAAACAAGCTGTTACAGGAGCAAAATATTATTTGTTATGTGATTACTTAGATATGACCCCAATAAGCACAACAACTACTGATATAGATGAAATTTTAATATTACGAAAAGCTAAAAGAATCAGTTCTAATGTTAGAAAAGAATTTAGTACAAAAATTGGGCGAGAAAAATGGAGACCATGGTACACGGAATATTTGACGAAGAATCCTTATTCTATAGATATGTTTAAGCGATTTATAAATCATATATTTTCTCAAATGAGTAATGAAGAATTGATTGAAGAGAGTGTATTAGAAGTTGGATATTTTTAAATAAAGGAATAGGTATGCAGGAAAAATATTGGAAATATATGGTTCAAATTAAGGCGTGGATATTCTATTTGGATGTGTATACGGAGGATTCTTATAGATGGGATAAAACAATTAATATTTTTGTAGCAATTGCATCTTCAACAAGTATTGCGGCGTGGGCTATATGGCAGAAATATTCGTTTGTCTGGTCTATTATAATAGCAATTTCCCAGGTGTTAACAACGATTAAAGGTTTTTTGCCGTATAGTAAGCGATTAAAGATGTTAGTTCCATTTATGGAAGATTTAAAGTTTTTATACAACAAAATAGAATATAATTGGTTCAAAGTAGCATCGGGGGATTTATCAGAGGACGAGATAAATGAATTATTATATGCTTTTAAAGATGAGTTTGCCAATATAGAAAACAAAAACTTAAAAGAAGAGACATTATTAGAAAAAGATAATTTTAGAGAAATTGCAGATAGGAAAAATGATGCATATTTTGCAAATAATTTTTAAGAGGTGTAAGTATGGACGAAAATAATAAACAAAATAAACCAACTGGAGAAAAAAAAGGAGGGAAAAGGGGGTTTTCACTTCCTCCGACAACTTCGAAACCACCAATGCCACCGGTAAAACAGCCCAAAAAGAAATAAAGGATAATCGGTTGTAAGGCATAGTAATGTAGGTGTATACTTAGAGGTAAGAAAGGGGGATGAAAATGAGAAAAGCATTGTGTGTAGGAATTGATTGTTATGAGCATGTGGATGATTTGCATGGTTGCGTAAATGACGCTAATTCAGTAAAAGCAGCTTTAGAGCGAAATGGAGATGGAACTTTAAATTTTGAAGTAAAACTCATGTGTGCTACCAGTGAGGCATCATATATAAACAGAAATGATTTAAGGGATGCTATAGAAAATTTATTTAAAACTGATTCGGAAATAGCAGTTTTATATTATTCAGGTCATGGCTCATTCGATGCATTAGGGGGATATTTATGTACGAGTGAAATACAACGCCCTGATGAAGGCGTGTCATTAAATGAAGTGATGGGATTTGTGGCACAATCGAAAGCAAGAAATAAGATCATTATACTGGATAGTTGTTTTAGTGGAGCAATTTCTAATCCTGTGGAAATGCAGAATTATTCGGTGTTACATAATGGGACAACGATACTTGCAGCTTGTGGACCCTCCGAATATGCTTCAGAAGAAAATGGACATGGTATTTTTACTTCTCTTTTAGTTGAAGCATTGTATGGTGGTGCTATGAATTTATTAGGTGAAGTGTCACCAGGTAGCATCTATTCTTATATTGATCGTTCGTTGGGAGCGTGGGATGAGCAAAGACCGTTATTTAAAGCTAATATTAGCAGCTTTGTTTCATTAAGAAAAAATGCACCACCGATTCCGATTGCAGAATTGCGACAAATAACAGAAATATTTACTTCACAATATGATGAATATCCGTTAGATCCAACTTATGAGCCTGATAAACATGAAGCAGATGTTAAAGAGGTAAACAAAGAGCATGAAGCTATATTCGCAATTTTACAAAGATTTGTAAAATTGAATTTGGTAATTCCGGTGGGAGAAGAACATATGTATTATGCCGCAATTCATCATAAATCTTGTAAGTTAACGGCACAGGGACAACATTATTGGCAACTGGTAAATAAAAATACCATATAAATGAAAGCAATGTAGAAGGGAGAAGACTTAAATGATGAATGTATTTATACCGCATCGTTGGAACAATGATGACTATGAAACAATTACTGCATTATTGGATAGAACAAAATACAATGTGAGAGATTATTCTGTCCCAAGTAGTTCGCCGTTTGACAGTATTGATGGTCGATATAATGTAGATCCGCAAATTCAAAGACAGATTAAATATGCCAGTGTGGTTGTTTGTTCAAATCGTCCAGCAAATAATTATGGAATGTCAATTGAGGAGATAAAATATGCGATAGCAATTGGGAAACCTGTGGTAGCAGTGAAGGTTACAAACAGTACAAGTAGTCAGATTTCTAGTATGGGGATTGATGTAATTCCCTATCGGAAAGATAGTCTGGAATTATGGATTAGATTGCATGTATAAACTATGTTAAAGTTGCATATAGAGAGTTATAAAGTGCATTTGCAGTATTTATAATGATTTGGTAACAAATTGGCAACAGAAAATCAGCAAGTCAAAATAATATATGTAGCAGAAATAAAATAACGGCAAAAAAGATATTAAACTTAAATAAATATATTTAAGAATATCTTTGAACTTGCTTGTTTGAATGATATTGCGAGAAAAAGAGGAAGATGCGCATTTGTTACTTTTAGTCATCTCCCTCTTTGATAATTTAGAGGTGTGGTGAGGCGTAATGAGAAGCCTTGCGTTTGTAACGTGTTTGCAACATCACATTTCAAGAACCCAGTAAAATCAAGCCTTCTCAGTTACCTAAACGTTAATTTCAGTTACGCAAGAGATAATTTGCTGTTCAAATCGTATCAAAAGGTTTACAAAACCCCGGAAAATTCAGGTTTTCCGGGGTTTTATTATATCTAAACTGACCTATATGGTTTGAGAAAATTTGGAAAATCAAGAGCCGTTTTCATCCGATTTTTAGTGGTCCGCAAGTGGTTAACCGGCTAAAATGGGGGTAAAAAAAGGGGTTAGTGGTTAAATTATAGGACAACCGCGGGCTGTTTTCAGCAATGGGATATTGGAAAGATTCCTTTGCCGCCTGCATTACTTATGACGGAGGTTTACAGCAAAACCTATCTTGAAGTCTTTGATCGGCTGATGATTGTAACTGCACCGGTTATTTTGATGCTGACGCTTTTTGTATGGCTTTGCACGGGGCTGCCGCTGGCTGTGTTGTGATCTTGCTGTTGGGCAGAGTGCAGAGCTTGAAATTTACCATTCAGAATTGGGGTTATAGGTAAAATATGTGGGAATTCAAAAATGCCAGACAGTGTCTGTTAAATTGTTTTATTTTCTTTTGTGCAGCATTTATGTATAATAGTGGCACGAAAGGAAGCGATATTAGTGACAAGATCAGAGCGGTTTAAGCAATTAGACAGACTTCTGACCGAGCATGATGGGATGTTGCAAACTTCGCAGGTAATTGCCGGCGGAATTGTAAAGCCCATTTTTATGAATACTATGTTCCTTTTGCATCTGCGGTGTGGTCAAATAGTATTTTCCCATGAATCTGTATATTCCATTTAAGTAGTGCACTTTTTCCGGGAATTCAGAGCACCTAAATCCGATATTTCAGAGCAGGTATTTCCGCCCTATAGTGCAATCACCTATAATGAATCCATGCACATAAAAATGTGTAAATTCATTACAGGAGGTCGATAACCATGACTGATTATCGAGAAATCATCAGACTACATAGTCTGAAGTTCAGCAATGTATCTATTGCCAACAGCTTATGCTGCTCACGCAACACAGTTTCAGAAGTGCTGAAGCTTGCTGAAACACATTCTCTGGAATGGCCTATTCCAGAAACTCTTTCCAACAAAGATATCGAGTATCTGTTTTATCCAAACAGAGGCAATAATGAGGGAAGAAGACTCCCTGATTATGAGTATGTTTACAATGAGCTGGCCAAGCCGGGTGTAACGCTCTCGCTCTTATGGGCAGAATACTGTGCCAAATGTGAGGCAGAGCATACGATTCCGTATCAGCATTCACAGTTTAATGACAAGTATCATGCCTATGCTGCATCAAAGAAAGCAACTCTCAGAATTAAGCGCAAACCAGGAGAAACAATGGAAGTAGACTGGGTAGGCGATACGCTTAAAGTTTATGATGCTGCCAGTTGCTGCGATATACCTGCATATATATTTGTTGCTGTTCTTCCATGCAGTTTGTATGGATATGCAGAAGCATTCCCAGATATGAAATCCAACCACTGGATAGAAGCTCATATCCATGCGTATTCATTCTTTGGTGGTGTAACACGTATTCTTGTACCAGATAATCTTAAAACAGGTGTGATTAAAAACACACGGGCAGAGCTTGTACTTAACCGTTCCTACCACGAAATGGCAGAGCACTATGGAACTGCAATTATTCCTGCCCGACCGGTAAAACCGAAGGATAAACCGAATGCGGAAGGCACTGTAAAAGTTCTTGAAACATGGATTCTTGCAGCACTAAGGAACCGGAAGTTCTTCACTTTTGAAGAACTCAATAAAGCCATCCATGAAAAGCTTGAGGAATTCAATGCAAAGCCTTTCCAGAAAAAGAAAGGAAGCCGGTTATCTGCATTTCTTGAAGAAGAAATGGACTTCCTCATGCCATTACCTGCTTCCCCGTATGAAACGGCTGTCTGGTCAACTGCCACCATACAACCTGATTATCTCATAAAAATCGGAGATTGCAAGTATTCTGTTCCGTATGAATTTATTGGCAAGAAGGTCGATATCCGCGCTACGGAAAACAGTATTGAAGTTTTTTACCATAGCAACCGTATAGCATCGCATGTGCGCAGGTCTTACTCTCCGGAACCGATTTATGTACCGGAGCATATGCCTGAAAACCACAGAAAATTTTTGGAATACAACACAGACAGTTTTCTGGACTGGGGAAAGAGTGTTGGCCATTCCACCCTTATTGTAGTAAAACATTTTTTATACATGCATAAGGTAGAGCAACAGGGATATAAATCCTGTGCATCGCTGATGAAGCTTGCTGACCGCTATGGTACGCAACGTTTGGAAAACGCCTGTATCAAGGCACTTAGTTACACACCAAGCCCAAGTTTAAAAAATATCAGTACCATTTTGAAAAATGGTCAGGATAAAGTGGCAGTAGCAAAGGTTGTTTCCAATACTGCCAATAAAGAGAGTTCCAAGTATGGCATCACCAGAGGTGCCTCCTACTACGAAGGAGGTGACCGTTTATGATTCGTCAGTCAACCATAGACAAGCTGCATGATATGCGATTATCTGCAATGTCAGATGCCTTTGAATGCCAGTGCAAGGATCCTGACACCTATCAGGGATTATCTTTCGAAGACCGGTTCGGTATGCTGGTTGATAAAGAATGGGATAAGCGAAAAAGCACAAAGCTGCAAAAACTTATCCGCAGTGCTGAATTTCGTTATCCCAATGCGTGTATGGAAGATATTGAGTATCATCCTGACCGAAATCTGGATAAAGGACAGATGCTGGAATTCTCCACCTGCCGGTATATATCTGATGACCACCATATCATTCTAAAAGGAGCATCTGGGAATGGAAAAACATATATCGCATGTGCGCTTGGAATCGCAGCCTGCAGGAACTTTATCAAAGTACGTTATGTGCGCCTGCCTGATCTATTGAATGAGCTGGCTGTTGCGCATGGGGACGGCACGCTGAAAAAAGTAATTAAAGCATATCAGAAGATTGATCTTTTGATTCTGGATGAATTCTTGTTAAGCCCCGTATCCACGGAACAGACACGGGAACTTCTTGAAATCATTGAGGCCCGTAGTGTGAAAGGCTCTGTAATCTTCTGCACACAGTTTGAACCGAAAGGCTGGTACAGCCGCATCGGAAATGACTGTGATGCCACTATTTGCGAAGCAATCATCGACCGGATCATTCATAATTCCTATGAGGTGATGCTTGATGGCCGCATATCCATGAGGGAACGTCATGGCATTCATGCTTCCCGGAAAGGAGCTGCCAATGACTGATTATTGTGCTTTCAGCAAAGACCATAAATGCGTTAAGTTTACGGATTATGAAATAACCCGCCACGAATTAGAAGAAGCCGATGAACTGTGTCATGGTAATTGGATAGAAATCCAGCATCTAAGAGAATACATTGACCGTTTACAGGCACTTCTTATAGAGCATGGGATAACTATTCCAGATGAATACTAATTAAATGACTGCACTCTGCTCCGGAAAGATATGCACTATTTTTCCGGAAAAGGGTGCTCTGAATTTCTGGAAAGCATGCACTATTGCATTGGAATACTCAAATCAGCGTTATTTTTTCATGATTTGACTGACAGAGAACCCTCCCAATATTCTGTTACAGTACGGCGTGGTTATAGCCCGACTCGCTTAAAAGCAGAAGGGCTATCTGTTTATACCATTAAGCCAGAGCTGTTTGATGTTGAGTTGTCCAGCGGTCAGACACCTTTTGGACATACCGTACCGGTTTATGATATGGAGCGAACAATCTGTGATTTGCTCAGAAGCCGCAGCAGAATTTGGAAAGGGATTTAGCGCACAAGGACTGCGTAATATGAGGCAATTTTATTGCACCTTTCCAAATCGCTCCACACTGTGGAGCAAATTAAGCTGGTCACATTACCGCCTTTTGATGCGTGTACCAGATGAACAGGCGCGAATCTTTTATATAGAGGAATGTATAAAGTCTGCGTGGAGCGTCCGGCAGTTAGAACGGCAGATCAACATGATGTACGATCAGAGAATCTTAGCAAACCAAGACAAATCAGCTATTTCAAAAGAAATTCAAACAACAGAACCGAAACCTGAATATGAAAAAATAATCAAAGATCCTTATGTGATGGAATTTTTGCAGATTCAGCCAGATACCCATGTGTATGAGGGTGAACTGGAATAGGCATTGATTGACTACCTTCAGCATTTTCTTCTGGAACTGGGACAAAGGCGACTCCATTGTAAAGTACACACTGCCGGAAGATAATCACCAGATTTTTGCATCAAAATATTTTAGGTATCTGCCGACAGAAGAATTGAAGCATGAATTAAATTTGGATGATTTTTATAAGCTGGAAGAATGATATGGGTGCTGACAACAAAATCTGTCCGAATTGTGGCAGGAAAATGAAACGGTATGTACGCTTTTTGGGATCTTTATATTCAGTTTATTGATGTTATAACTGCTGATTTTGTGAGAAGGACAGAGAAAGTGCATTTGTATCCTTGATGAGCTATGTTACAATGTCAACAGTCCCCTTGTACACTGAGGGGAAGAAAACTAAAAAATATTTTTGATTTTTAGATTTAGGACATTTCTGCAACATTTGATATTTAGAATATCCGTATATCTGAAAAATTGGGAAAGGAAATGGAGGCTTTGAAGAAGATTTTAATTGTAGAGGACGATCAGCTTTTGAATCGGACCTTGGCATATAATCTGACCTCTGACGGATATGAGGTCATTTCTGTTTTTAATTTTGACAGCGCGGTAAGAAAGCTGCGGGAAAATGAATTTGATGTGGCACTGTTGGATATTAACCTGCCCGATGGCAGCGGACTGGATCTGTGTGAAGAAATCAGGAATCGCGGTCAGCATACCTATATTATCTTTATCACAGCCAATGATAAGGAGAGCGATATGCTCAAGGGATATGAAGCCGGCGGCGCGGATTATGTGACCAAACCATTTTCTGTGACGGTGCTTTGCAAAAAAGTAGCAGCGGTTTTTGCAAATCTGGAACTGCGGACACCCCGGCATTTTGACAGCTGTATTTTACATTTGGGGCATGGTTTTTCTGCACTATTTTCAAAAGAAACTTTCTCTGTTCACCGATGGTTTGTGCCAGACATTGGATCACATGATGGACAGTACAGACCGGCCCCAGGCAGACTATGAAGCGGAAACACTGCTGTCTCGGATTAGCCATCGTCTGGAACGGCTCTATAATGTGATGCAGAAAACCAGACATACGGCAGAGGGAGAAAAGGAAGAACTGCAATCCCTGGTATCAGATATTTCCCACCAGACCAAAACCCCCATCGCAAATTTGAAGCTGATCAACGATACGATGCTGACAAGGCCATTGACAGAAGAAAAGCGCAAGGAGTTTTTGCAGGCCACAGGCACACAGCTGGATAAACTGGATTTTCTTATTCAGGGAATGGTGAAAACTTCCCGTCTGGAAACGGGTGTCATTACGCTGGAGAAACAGGATACTGTGATCGGGGATACGCTGGTGAGCGCCATCAATGGTGTTCTGGCACCAATGGAACAAAAAGAGATCAGTCTATCGGTGGACTGCCCATCTGATCTGACAATATCTCATGACAGCCGTTGGACTTCCGAAGCATTGTTTAACATTCTGGATAATGCGGTAAAGTACACCTCTGCCGGTGGCAGCATCCAGGTGAGGGTACGGGATTGGGAAATGTATTTGAGGACTTTCTTTTTGGCGTATTTATTTTGCAGGAAGTTTCGTTTCTCTGCCGTGAACTTTTGCCTTTCCTTTTGACGTGACATCCTCTATAATATTAGTTCAAAGGGGAAAGATTGAAAAGAAGCCCGACGTTTTCCCTTCAGAATGGAGAGCCTTATGAAAGCACTGACCTATATTGAACATGGAAAATTTGCCCTGCTGGACAAACCAAAGCCCGTCCTGACCGATCCGCGCGATGCGGTCGTGCGGGTAACGCTGGCGTCCATCTGTACCAGCGACCTGCATATCAAGCACGGCTCTGTGCCCCGCGCAGTGCCCGGCATTACGGTCGGGCATGAGATGGTCGGCGTGGTGGAGCAGACCGGCGCAGCGGTAAAAACAGTCCGCCCCGGTGACCGGGTCACGGTAAAACCTTTTGCGGAGAATGTTTTTTCTGCCGGCATGGATATGTGAACAACTGCACCGATAAAAACGGAGGCTGGGCGCTGGGCTGCCGCATCGACGGCGGGCAGGCGGAATATGTGCGCGTGCCCTATGCGGATCAGGGGCTGAACCGGATTCCCGACAGCGTCAGCGATGAGCAGGCGCTGTTTGTGGGAGATATTCTGGCGACGGGCTTCTGGGCAGTGCGGATTTCGGAAATTTCGCAGGAGGATACGGTTTTGATCATTGGGGCGGGCCCGACCGGAATTTGCACCTTGCTGTGTGCGATGTTAAAAAAGCCGAAGCGGATCGTCGTATGTGAAAAAGATCCGGCGCGGGCGGCATTTGTGCGGGAGCGGTATCCGGAGGTGCTTGTCTGCGGGCCGGAGGAATGTGAAGCCTTTGTGCGGGAGCATTCCGATCATGGCGGCGCGGATGTGGTTCTGGAGGCGGCGGGCGCAAAGAATACGTTTGAGCTTGCGTGGAAATGTGCCCGTCCCAATGCGGTCGTGACCGTTGTGGCGCTCTATGATGAACCGCAGAGCCTTCCGCTGCCTAAGATGTACGGGAAAAACCTGACCTTTAAAACCGGAGGTGTGGACGGCTGCGACTGCGAAGAGATCCTGAAGCTGATCGAGGCAGGAAAAATTGACACGACCCCGCTGATCACCCACCGATTTGCACTAGAGGACATTGAACAGGCATACGAGCTGTTTGAAAACAGGCGGGACGGCGTAATAAAGACGGCTGTGGTGATGTGACCGGGGCGCAGCAACGATGCGATGCAGGCGCGCAGCGATCATGAAGCGATCTTGAAGCAGTCATAAAGCAGTCATGAAGCGATCATAAAGTGGCTATAAAGCAGTCATAAAGCGGTCAGGAGAATACGAAGGAGGAAGAAAAATGGAAAAGTCAACGGTTTATTTTACGGATTTTCGGTGCCATGTGGGAACGAGCCAGCTGGATAAGCTAAAAAAGCTCTGTATCGCTGCAGGGATCAGGGACATTGACATGAACGGCAAATTTGTGGCGATCAAGATGCACTTCGGGGAGCTGGGAAATCTGGCGTTTCTGCGCCCCAACTATGCGAAGGCGGTGGCAGATCTTTGCAAGGAGCAGGGCGGCATGCCGTTTCTGACGGACTGCAACACGCTGTATCCGGGCAGCAGGAAAAATGCGCTGGAGCATCTGGACTGTGCGAATTTAAACGGCTTTAACACGATCACGACAGGCTGTCAGATCATCATCGGGGATGGGCTGCGCGGAACGGATGAGGTGGAAGTCCCGGTTGCAAACGCGGAGTACTGCCCGGCGCCGAAGATTGGGCGCGCCGTGATGGATGCGGATATTTTTATCAGCCTGACACATTTTAAGGGACATGAGGCGACAGGGTTTGGCGGCGCGATCAAAAATATCGGTATGGGCTGCGGAAGCCGCGCGGGCAAAATGGAACAGCATACGAGCGGTAAGCCGTCGATCGACGCAGAAAAATGCCGGGGCTGCCACCGCTGTGCAAAAGAGTGCGGAAGCGACGCGATCTCCTATGTGGACGGCAAGGCAGTGATCGATTACGACCTGTGCAAAGGCTGCGGCAGATGTATCGGCGCATGCAGTTTTGACGCGGTTTATAATTCTAACGACTGTGCAAACGAGCTTCTCGACCGGAAGATGGCGGAGTATGCGATGGCGGTCTGCCAGGACCGCCCGTGCTTCCATATTTCGCTGGTGCAGGACATAAGCCCCAACTGTGACTGCCACGGCGAAAACGACGCGCCGATCCTGCCGGACATCGGTATGTTTGCAAGCTTTGACCCGGTTGCGCTGGATCAGGCGTGCGCGGATGCGTGCCTGAAGGCGACGCCGATCGCGGACAGCCAGCTGGGAGAGCATCTGGCGCGGGAGGACTGGAACTGCCATCACGACCATTTCAAGGACTCCAACCCGAATATCGAATGGAAGGCAACACTGGATCAGGGCGAAAAGATCGGCCTTGGGACGAGGGAATATGTGTTGAAGCGGATCTGATTGTGTAAGAGAAATTAGAATGGGGTGGTATAATGAGGATAAAAAGGAATAGGGGGAAAACGGACGGAACAGTTTTCACTATTAGAAATAAAATTTTAGCAGTATCATTGGCAATCGCTTTGGGCACCACATTGGTGTCCTTGGCGATTTCTTACTATGCAGAAATTAATACAATAAAAAGCATAACTGAAAAATATACAATGCAGTATATTTCTTCTGCAGATAAAAAATTTCATGAGATGTTGTTAGAGGCAAGAAAAATACTCCTTGCTGTGGCATCAGAAACAGGAGTTATTGCGCCTGATATAATATCGTCTTTGGATGAGGCCTCTTATGAAGAGTATCAGTCAAAGAAGAAAATCAAGAGTTTTCTTACAAGTTTGATTAGTCAGAAGGAGTACATTGATAATATTTTAGTGGTAGTAGATAATGGGAGAATTTATCAGGCAAACACCGAATTGATTATGCAAAAGGATTTGCAGCAAAACATAGTGAGAGAGGCTCTTGGAGCAGAGAAAATTGGACTTTGGCATGAGCCAGGATCAGAAGAATTGTGGATGAATTGTCCTGTTTTTTTTAGAGGAGTGCGTTCAGGAACCGTATTAATGAGTTTAAATTATGAAAAACTTACTGATGTATGGGCTCTGGATGGAATCAGAGATGTGAATATTTATATATATGAGTCGAATGGAAATATATTTTATATGAATACAAATATTAAAAAAAGTGAGAAAGAGGTGCTGCAAAAAGTTTTAGAAAATAGAAATACTTCTGGAGAAATTTATCTGGGAGGGGAAAGATATTATTTCATTAGTTATGGGGCTGGAGAAGAGAAAATGACAACAATTAGTATTCTGCCATTAAAAGTGCTTTTTGAGAATATTGGGGAATTAAGAAATAAATTTTTGGTGATTGGTATTCTAGCAGGAGTGTCAGCGTTCATAGCTTCATTTTATTTATCAGGGAGACTTTGTGGAAATTTAAAGAGTTTGACTGAAAGTATGGAGGAAGTAAGAAAAGGAAATTTAAATATACATTCAGAAATTAGAAGCAGGGATGAAGTTGGTATTTTGGCAACGTCATTTAATGAGATGATGGATCGGATCAGAATATTATTAGAAGAGGTAAAAATTAGAGAAAGACTAAAAAGAGAAGCAGAGAGAGATGTATTGGCAACACAGATAGAACCTCATTTTCTTTATAATACAATAGACAGTATTCAATATGTAGCACATATGAGGGAGGAAAAAGAAATCGAGCAGGTAGCGAGTGCGTTGTCAGAACTTTTGCGAAGCGTTCTTTCAAATCATGATGAATGTATTACACTATGGGAAGAAAAAGAATATATTGAAAACTATATGTTGATTGAACGTTTTAAATACAGGGAAGAATTTGATCTTATATGGGATGTAGATGAAACATTATGGGGAATGCAAATCCCGAAACTTCTTCTTCAGCCAATTGTAGAAAATGCTCTTTTACATGGAATTGCAGGGAAGGCTTCAGATGGTATTATTCAGGTAAAGGGGTATCGGGAAAAAGACGGAATTGTATTAAAAATTATGGATAATGGGAAAGGAATGACTAAAGAGTATCTTGAACAGTTGAGAAAAGAAGTAACCCGCACAGATAAAGCGGGTTTTAGGAGAGTCGGTATTGCAAATGTATTCAGTAGAATTCGTTTGCTTTATGGAGAAAATTATGGAGGAACAATTTATAGCTGTGAAGATATGTTTACATGTGTGGAGCTTAGGCTGCCGGGGTAAGGAGGGAAAATGGAACTTTCTGTTTTAGTAGTGGATGATGAAAAAGTTTTTAGGGACTTTGTATGTCAGATGATTCTTTGGAAAAAAGAAAATTATGTGCTGTCTGGAACTGCAAGAGGAACAAAAGAGGCATTGGATTTTTTGGGAGCACATAAGGTAGATGTAGTTTTGTTAGATGTTTCTATGCCGGGAGAGAATGGAGTGGCTCTTTCATCGCAGATTGCTCAGAAGTATCCTGAAGTTGAGATGATTGCGATAAGCGGTTATGATGATTATGATTATGTGAGGCAAATTTTAAAAAATGGTGCGCATGATTATATTTTAAAATCAAGATTATCAGAGGAGTTATTGGAGCAGGCTTTTATGCAGATTTTAGAAAGGAGACATGACAGCTCACAGTGGGAAAGAAAAAGAAAATTACGCGGGCAGGCAGAACGGTGGATTTTTTCAAATGGAACGAATCCGTTTACACAGAATAATTCCAAAAAAGCAGCATTAGTCGGACATGGGAATTTTTCTTCAAAAAATACGGAAGAAGAAAGGAAAGTTCTGGCAGATGGTGTCTGCAGGATTTTTGAAGAAGAAACTGGCGGGGGTCAGGATGTGTTGGCTATTTTTTCTGCTCCAGATTGCTTTGTTATATTTTATCGGTTTTATGAGGAGATTTCAGAGGCAGAAATACAAAATAAAATTGAAAGAAGTAGAGTGAGAATAGTACAGAATATAGAAAGAATGTTTGGGGTGCGAATGGATATGGAAAGTTGTCCATGTTTTTTTTCGGACCAGGCATTACGTTCATTTGTACTTCATAAATTAGACGAAAGAAAGGGACGGGAGGGAGATCAAAAAGAAAGACTGTTCATGACACTTGAGCAACAGAATGAGTTGTTGTCTGCAGTTGGCAGGATGGATATTGATAGGGTAAAAGAATTGGTTCAAAAGATTTATAAAGAAATTCCAGTAGAAAAAGATGCGCGACGTATGATGGTAACAAGGGAATTACTGGATATTTTAGAAAAAATTTGTGTAGAAAATGAAATGGATTTAGATTTTTTACCCCGAGACTTTCAATTGTTTGTGTATACGCAGAGAAAAACACAGAAAACACTGTCTGATAATGTATCAGGATTATATTATAATATATTAAGGGAACTGCACGATAAAAATAAAAAAGTTGGATTTTCTGGTGTGGTATCTGAAGCAATTAAATATATGGAGGGGCATCTTAGGGAAACAGTAACACTTGGAAAAACAGCGAGTGCTTTAAATGTAAATAGTTCATATTTAAGCAGAGTTTTCCATATGGAAACGGGAGATACCTTTATTGAATATTTAAATAAGATCAGAGTAGAGAAGGCGAAACAGCTGATTGTAAAAGATATGGCATTAAAGGAAATAGCAAGTAAATGTGGTTTTCAGAGTTATGCTTATTTTATGAAGATATTTAAGGAATACACAAAGCAGACACCAAGAGAGTATTTATTAGGGAAAAAGAAAACGTAATGATACAATATAATATTTATAAGAGATAGATGTCTTGTCAGACATCTATTTTTTTGAAAATTGAAAGTCTAGTTAGACGATAAAAGTAAAAAACGATAATAATAAGGTAAAATATATGGATAAAAATCGCTAAAAATATAAATACAATATGTTAAAATTTAAGCATCTTATAAAAATGACCAAGAAAAGGAGGGTGAATATGAAAAAAATGACAATTTTTTCACAGGACGCGAGAAGAAAGGTAGTATCTTTGGTGGTAAGCACTGCAATGTGTGCTGGACTTCTTGTAGGGTGCGGAGCGGGAGATCGGGTAGCGCAGGAAAAAGAAAATCAGGGAAATATGCAGGTAACAACAGCAAATGTGAACCCGGAAGGATTTCCGATTGTGAATGAACCTATTACATTAACTGTATATGGGAACCGGGATCAGAATCAGGCAGAATGGGAGGAAATGTTTTTCCTAAATAAATATGAGGAGATGACGAATATACATCTGGAACTTCAGGAGGTTCCAGCGGATGGATTTGCAGAGAATAAGCAACTTTTATTTGCGTCAAATGAATTACCGGATGTATTTTTAAGATGTGGGATCAATGCGAATGAAGTGTCCATGTATGGTGTTGGCAGCGGTCAGTTAATGGTATTGGATGATTTGATTGAACAATATGCCCCGAATTTGAAAAAAATTTTTGATGAAAATCCTTCATTCAGACAAACATGTATGGCTTCAGATGGACACATTTATACGCTTCCATTTATTGATATGAGCTCATCTGGGAAAATGGATACAAAACAATGGATTAATACAAAATGGCTTGAAAATCTGGGAATGGAAATTCCAACTACTTTGGATGAGTTCAAAGATGTTTTGATTGCTTTTAGAGATAAGGATCCTAATGGCAATGGAGAGAATGATGAAATTCCATTGGGGATTAGAGAGCCTGCAATGGTATATGCATTAGGTGGTTCGTTTGGATTACAGCATCAGCTTCGTGATACTTATAATATTGATGAGAATGGGGAATTGCATAATTGGATATGTGATGATGAATTCAAAGAGTATCTGATGTGGTTAAATGAATTATACAGTGAAAAGTTGATTTGGCAGGATTATTATAAAAATGACAGAGCAGCATGGAGGGCAAATTTAGCAGGGGAATTGTATGGAGCTATGTATATGCCTTATTCGGATGTGTTTTTAAATTGTGAGCAGGATTATTCAGGGTATGAACCATTGATTGGACCTAGCGGTGAAAAATTTTGGGCAGATGGAAAAAGTGGTGTGGAAAATGGGACATTTGCTTTGAGTAGCACTTGCTCGAATCCGGAAGCAGCAATTCGCTGGGTAGACTATTTTTATAGTGAAGAAGGAGGCTTATTTTTTGCATTTGGTGAAGAAGGAACGCATTATACACTGAATGAAAATGGAGTACCTGTATTTAAAGAAGAAATTCTAAATGCAGAAGAAGGGTTTATGACAGCTTTAGGCAAAATTAATATGGTACCAGGAGGCGGTTTCCCATGCCTGCGTGTAGAAGAAACGAGTGGAGTTGTGGCAAGTGAGAGGACTCAGGAAGCTTCTAGAATTTTAGAACCGTATTTGCCAGAAGTATCGTATGATAAGCCGGCAGTCAGCGCAGAAGATATGGATCGTGTGGTAGCGATTGAGCAGGACTTGAATACGTATAGAGATGAATCAGTAACAAAATTCATTATAGGAGAGTACAGTTTTGATCTTTGGGATGAATACTGTCAGACGTTGGAGCAGATAGGTATTAGAGAACTGGAAGAAATTTATCAGAAGGCATTAGATGCAGTAAAGTAATCAACTGACGGGGAACGGAGAGGGCAGGATGAAAATAAAGTTAGGAAAAAAAGGAAAAGCAGTACGTAAATATATGGGGTTGTATTTGATGTTATCTATACCGCTTTTGTGGTATATCATTTTCAAATATGTACCAATGTATGGATTACAGATCGCATTTCGGAGATTTAATCCCAGTTTGGGAATTACAGAGAGTCCATGGGTGGGATTGACATATTTTAAACAGTTTTTTAATTCCTACTATTTTCAAGATATCCTGTGGAATACCATTACTTTGAGCTTATTTACAATGCTGGTTGGTTTTCCGATGCCGATTATTTTGGCGCTTTTGATCAATGAGATCAAAAGCGTCAGATTTCAGAAGATAGTCCAGAATATAACATATATGCCTAATTTTTTGTCTGTTGTAGTAATTGTCAGTATGCTTACATTATTTTCGAACAGGGACTATGGGTTGTTTAATAAAATTGGAGGATTATTCGGTCTTGCGCCTGTAGATTTGATGTCAAAACCGGCATGGTTTCAGTCTCTGTATGTTTTTTCAAATGTGTGGCAATATATGGGATTTAATGCAATTATTTATATAGCAGCTTTGGCTGGCGTAGATCAGGAATTATATGAAGCTGCATCGATTGATGGTGCATCCAGAATGCAGAAAATTTTGCATATATCATTGCCTTGTATCATGGGCACAATTGTTATTATGTTTATTATGAGAATCGGAAGCTTGATGTCAATAGGATTTGAAAAGGTATACCTTATGCAAAATAATGTCACATTGTCTGCAAGTGAAGTGATTTCCACATTTATTTATAAAAATGGTATTCAGAAAGGACAATTTTCTTATAGCACTGCGGTTGGACTGTTTAATTCAGTTATTAATTTTATATTGCTAATATCGGCAAATTTCGTTAGTAAAAAGACTGCGAAAACCAGCCTTTGGTAAGGAGGGGGAGCATGAAAAGGAAACAGATAAAAAAAGTATTTCGGAGTGATTTACTGTTCGATATTTGTGTGAACCTGATTGCAACATTGGTAATATTAATTGTGCTCGTTCCCTTATTATTTGTACTGGCAGCATCTTTTTCTGATCCGGATCTCGTAATCCGGGGGGAAGTACTGCTGATACCAAAAGGATTTACTCTAAAAGCATATACAATGGTATTTGAAAATGAGGATATTTGGCGTGGATTTAGAAATACTTGTTTTTATACAGTTGTAGGAACGGGAATTAGTGTAGTTCTAACTATTTTGGCAGCATATCCTTTATCAAAGAAAGAACTTCCAGGCAGAAATCTGTTTATGATGTTAATTTTATTTACTATGTATTTTTCTGGCGGAATGATTCCTACATATCTGGTAGTAAAGGATCTGGGAATGTATGATACAATTTGGGCACTTTTGATACCAGCGGCAATATCAACATATAATTTGATTGTGGCAAAGACCTTTTTTGAAAATAGTATCCCTTCGGAAGTATATGAATCAGCACGTCTGGATGGGTGCAATAATGTGGTAATGCTTCCTAAAATTGTTTTACCTTTGTCAAAAGCGATTTTGGCGGTGCTGGTACTGTATTATGCAGTAGGAATCTGGAATGCTTATTTTGATGCGCTGATTTATATAAGAAATACAGATTTGCATCCGTTACAGATTGTATTAAGAAATATTCTTTTACTTGGACAGACGGAACAGATGGGAACAAATGATGTCGGAATGGCAGAAAAAATCAAAATGGCAGAAGCAATCAAATATTCTGCAATTGTAGTATCGAGCATTCCAATGTTATTGTTGTATCCATTTGTGCAGAAATATTTTGTCAAGGGAGTAATGATAGGCGCAGTGAAAGGATAATGGTATGGATAAGAAACCCAATATTTTAATTGTAATGACAGATCAGCAGAGGGCAGATTTGAGAAAGGGATGTGGCTATTCTCTTGATACGATGCCGTTTTTAGATCAGTGGGCATCAGAAGGATGCGATTTTGTAAAAGGGTATACGCCGAATCCAACATGTATGCCTGCCAGAGTAAGTATGTTTACTGGACGTTTCAGCCAATGTCATAAAGTGAGGACAAATCACAATGCTTCAGATGTGTATTATGAAAAAGACTTGCTTGATGTTTTAAAAAAAGCAGGTTACATAACGGCGCTTTATGGAAAAAATCATTCTCATCACCAAAACAGTGATTTTGATTTTTGCAAACCATGTGGTCATTTAGGATACGAAGGGGAACAAAATAAAACTCAGGATCAGATTGTTTTTGCGGACTATTTGAGAGCAACCAAACATATGGAAATGCATACGCCTTCTCCGGGAGGCGTGACAGTGCAGCATCCCTATAGAAGTGTAAGTGATGCGCTTCAGTTTATGGATGAAAGAGATCCGGATAAGCCATTTTTTGTATGGGTATCCTTTGCAGAGCCGCACAATCCTTATCAGGTGCCGGAGCCGTATTTTGATATGTTTCCTCCGGAAGTACTTCCTGAACCCAGAGGAAGTGTAGAAAATCTGGAGGACAAAGGAAAGCGTTTTATGTGGATTAGAAAGGTATGGGAACAGATTCTTGGAGAGGGGATTGAAAACAGAATTTTGAGGGCGCGTTCTAATTATCATGGGATGTTGCGGTTGATAGATGACCAGTTTAAACGTCTGATAGAAGGAATGCGGGAAAGGGGGCTGGAAGAAGATACAATTATTTTGTATTTGTCGGATCATGGTGATTTTGTCGGAGAATATGGTTTAATTCGAAAAGGACCAGATTTGCCGGATATATTGTGCCATATTCCATTTATATGGAGGGGACCTGGAATTGCGCCGCAAGGAAGGATGGCGGCAGGATATGGAAGTATTGTGGATGTTTTACCGACGCTATGTGATCTTATTGGAGAAGAAGTACCTTTCGGGTGTCAGGGAAAGAGTCTAAAACCGTTACTGACAGGGGAAAATATTCCAAATGATGAATATGAGAGTGCATATGCAGAAAGTGGATTTGGAGGTCTTTATTGGAATGATGAAGATGATTTGGATTTAATCAAAGAAGGAGCCTCCCAAAATATGGAAACATTTGATTGTTTAAATACATGGACGCAATGTGGGCAGGTAAGGGCAGTTTGGAACGATGGATGGCATTTGCAGATGGATATGAATGGAAAAGGATATTTATACGATGTGGATAAAGATCCGTCGGAATTACATAATTGCTGGAATGAGGAAGCATATAGGGATATAAAAGAAAAGATGATGCGCAAAATGATATCATCTATGATGCGCGCGACAGACCCACTTCCAGCTCCTCGGGCAAGATATCGAACGAAAGTACATCCGAAAGGATATTGGAATCAACAGTATGTTGCCCAAGATCCTGGAATAAGAAAATGACAGATAGTATATATTAGAGAATTTTAAAATAATGGAAAGGGAAAATACCGCGTCTGAAAATTGAGATTGCGGTATTTTTTATGGAAATGACAGAAAGAAAAAAGACAATAAAGGTGAACTATGATATAATATCCCTATTTATGTTAAAGGATAAAGGTGGAATTTTAAGATGGCAAAAAATTATCAAAAAACCATTTTTGCCTGCTTTACGGGCTATATCGTGCAGGCAATTGTCAATAACTTCGCACCGCTGTTATTTTTGACGTTTCAGGATACCTACGGAATCCCATTGTCACAGATCACGCTGCTGATCACGCTGAATTTTTTGCTGCAGCTTCTGGTCGATCTTCTGGCGATCGGCTTTGTGGACAGGATCGGATACCGGGCGTCGATGGTGATCGCCCACGTCTGCTCGGCAGCAGGGTTTGTGCTTTTGACGATTTTGCCGGAGGTAATGCCGCCGTTTGCAGGGCTTTTGACGGCGGTGCTCGTGTATGCGGTGGGCGGCGGGCTTCTGGAGGTGCTGGTCAGCCCTGTCGTGGAGGCGTGCCCGACCCGGAACAAGGAAAGCGTCATGAGCATGCTGCATTCCTTTTACTGCTGGGGACATGTGGGCGTGGTGCTTTTTTCAACCCTGTTTTTTGCGGTGTTCGGTATTGAAAACTGGAAGCTTATGGCGCTGATCTGGGCGGTGATCCCGGTCGTAAACGGCATTGTCTTTACGCGCGTGCCGATGGCGCCGTTAGAAGAGGAAGGGGAAAAGGGGCTGTCTGTAAAAGAGCTGTTTTCGATGAAGCTGTTCTGGGTCTTTCTTCTGATGATGATGTGCGCCGGGGCGAGCGAGCAGGCGGTAAGCCAGTGGGCGTCAACGCTGGCGGAAAAAGGGCTGGGCGTGAGCAAGACCGTCGGGGATCTGGCGGGGCCGATGGCATTTGCCGTGCTGATGGGCGCGTCCAGGGCTTTTTACGGAAAATACGGGGAAAAAATAGATCTGGACCGGTTCATGAAGATGAGCTGCATCCTGTGCGTGGTTTCGTATCTGTGCATCGTCTTTATCCCGGTTCCGGCGGTGGCGCTTTTGGGCTGCGCGCTGTGCGGGATGTCGGTGGGCATCATGTGGCCGGGGACGTTCAGCAAGGCGGCAGCAGGACTGCGCAGGGGCGGAACGGCGATGTTTGCCTTTCTGGCGCTGGCGGGCGATCTGGGCTGCTCCGGCGGGCCGACGCTCGTGGGATTTGTGTCGGGGACCTTTGGGGAGGATCTGCGGAAGGGGATTTTCGCAGCGCTTATTTTCCCGATCCTGCTGCTGGCAGGGATGTGGATGGAAAAAGGGATAAAAAAGGCGGCTGGGTAAGGAAAATGCCTGAAAAGACATCGAAATGACAGGATTAAAAAGGGACATTAAAAAATCCGGAGGGATCCCAAAACAAAAGGGATCTTTCCGGATTTTATATATATATTTTTTTTCTATATATGGAGAGGGTATCGTTCAATCATCTGGCTGATGAATGAATGATACCCTCTTATAAACTGACAGCGAACCTGACAATAATACGCTGCCTGATTTATATAACACGATTATGTGCACTCGCGCGAAAGGAATAGATTGCCTGACGGCAAACGCGCTCGGCGCACCCTTTTTTGAATCATCATTGTGTATAAGAAAGTCCAACCGATTTTTGACCGTAGTACATTATACATGATAACACAAAAAAATATACAAGTCTACTATTTTTTTCGCGCTTTGCTAAAATAACGATATAAAGATAGAGGAGGTTGACAATATGATCGTAATGGAAAACGTATGTAAAACATACAAAGTAGCAAAGCGGAATGCGGGATTTAAAGAGGCATGTAAAGCCTTGCTGCACAGGGAAGCAGAGGAAATCAGAGCATTGTCGGGTGTGAGTTTTACGATTCAGGATGGAGAGATGGTAGGGTACATAGGACCTAATGGAGCGGGGAAGAGTTCTACGATCAAAATTTTAAGCGGAATACTGACTCCCGACAGCGGTTCCTGTGTGATAGACGGACGGATACCTTGGAAAAATCGGATTGAGCATGTAAAGCAGATCGGCGTAGTATTCGGACAGCGCTCACAGCTTTGGTGGGATATTCCGGTCATTGATTCCTTTGAATTGCTAAAGGAGATATATTCCATTTCAAAAATCAATTATCATGACAAATTGGAAGAACTGACAGAACTGCTGCAGTTACAGGAGTTATTGAGGACGCCGACCAGACAGCTGTCGTTGGGGCAGAGGATGCGATGTGAAATTGCGGCTTCTTTACTGCATTCTCCCCGTTTGCTGTTTCTGGATGAGCCTACGATCGGATTGGATGCCGTTTCAAAGCTGGCAGTCAGGGATTTTATTAAAAAACTGAACAAAGAGCATAAAACGACTGTTTTGCTTACGACCCATGACATGCAGGACATTGAGGCGATTGCCAACAGGGTAATACTGATCGGGCGTGGGAATGTTTTGCTGGATGGATCTTTGGATGATATGAGGCAGGCGGCGAAAGCGGATAATCTGGATCAGGTTGTAGCCAATCTTTATCAGAAGCTGAATATTCTGTAGGAGGCAGACGGTATGAAGAAATATTTTTCCTTTTTTCGCGTACGCTTTTTAACGGTAATACAGTATCGGGCGGCGGCAGTATCATCCTTAACGACGCAGGTGTTATGGGGATTGATGGAATGTCTGGCATACAAGGCGCTCATGGAATCCAATACAGCCGGTTTGCCGATGGACTATTCTGCAGTGGTTTCCTATATATGGTTGAATGAAGCTTTTTTAGCTCTTTTTAAGACCTGGGCTGCGGATAATGATATTTTTGGAATGATCACAAATGGCGGAATAGCCTATGAGCTGTGCCGACCTGTTTCCGTTTATCATATGTGGTATGCCAGAAATTTAGGCGGAAGGATGGCAGAAACTGCGCTGAGATGCGGACCGGTACTGATTGTGGCTGTTTTGCTTCCGTTCCCTTACAGGATCAGTGCCCCTGTAAATTTCAGTACCCTGTGTTTCTTTGTGATTACGCTATTGCTGGGGCTGGGCGTTACAGCGGCATTCTGTTCTTTGGTATATATGCTTTGCTTCTTTACGATTTCACCGCAGGGATGGAAAATGATCCTGACAGGAGCGGTGGATCTGTTATCCGGTGCGCTGATTCCCTTTCCGTTTATCCCGGAGCCGTTTCGGAATATCATGGAGTTTCTGCCTTTTGGTTCTATGCAGAATGTTCCTTTGCGCATATACGGCGGGGATTTGTCAGGTGCGGAAATGTATCATGCGATGTTTCTGCAGGCATTCTGGCTGACAGCATTGATCCTTCTGGGACAGTGGGTATGCAAAAAAGCGGCAAGAAGAGTCGTAGTACAGGGAGGGTGAGCAGATGATCCTGAGAATAAAAAGAATATTACAGCTTTATATCATGTATGTTTCCGTTATTGTAAAAAGCACTATGCAGTATAAATTATCCTTTTTGTTAATGTTCATAGGAAGATTTTTGGTATCCTTTACAGGCTTTGTATCTCTGGCATTTGTGTTTTCCGGCTTTACGGATATAGGGGGATATTCCTACAGCGATGTATTGCTTTGTTTTTCCATAGTACAGATGTCCTTCGCTTTTGCAGAATGTTTCGGCAGCAGTTTTAAGGTTTTTTCGGGGATCGTCAGAAGCGGTGAGTTTGACAGAATGCTGCTGCGTCCCAGAAGCCCCATTATGCAGGTGCTGGGGACCAGGTTTGAACTGGGCAGATTGGCGGCGATTGCTACGGCTGTCATTACCTTGATTATTGGAATTAAGGAAAGCAATATTGAGTGGGGAATGTCCAATATAATGACAATGGTTTTTATGGTATTGGGCGGTACGATTCTGTTTATTGCGTTGTTTTTATTGGAAGCGGCATTTTGTTTTTTTACGATTGAAGATGGCGGAATATTGCATATGCTTACCTATGGAGCCCGTGAGCATGGCAAATATCCGCTGGATGTTTATGGAAACGGAATTAAAAATATTTGTACGTACTTTGTCCCGTACACACTGGTGCAGTATTATCCGTTACAGTATTTATTGGGGAAGACAGATCGGTGGTACTATGCGCTTTATCCATTTGGCGCGTTCCTGTTTTTGGGGGCATGCTATGCGCTGTGGCTGTACGGTGTGAGAAATTATAAGTCCACAGGCTCCTGAAGATCCATGAAATGATATTGGCTGGACAAGCTCGCATTTTTATCCGCCGGGGAAAAAACTTCCCCGGCGGATAAAAAAGTCATGTACTGATTTGGAAAACTCAAATCTTCCCGATCAGATACCCCTGCCTTCCCTCCCGCAAAAATACGGGGAGCGTGTCCAGCGGGGCGTCTGCCTCGATCCATTGGCCGCCGGAAAAGACCTGTCCGGTGCGCGCGTCTGTCCAGGACGCGCCGGAGGGAAGATATACCCGGCGGCTTCTCGCCTTTTCATGGCAGACGGGAGCAACAAGGACGTCGGGGCCAAACAGGTAGGAGTCGGTGATGTCCCAGCATTCCTTGTCGTCCGGAAATTCATAAAAGAGGGCGCGGATGACGGGATCGCCGGTTTCATGCGCTTGTTTCATGAGCGATCTCGTATAATTCCGCAAAAGCTCGCGGAGGCGGATGAATTTGACGAGGATCGGATAAGTCTCGTCGCCAAAGCTCCATACTTCATTGTCAGCGCCTGTGCCCTCCCGTTCCTCTCCGGCGCGGTTGATGATGGGGGAGGAGGGCTGGCGGCAGCCGTGAAGGCGCATGACGGGGCAGAATGCGCCGAACTGGAACCAGCGCACGAGCAGCTCCCGGAAGCCTTCGTCTGCGATCTGTCCGCCGTGGAAGCCGCCGATGTCTGTCGTCCACCACGGGATGCCGGAAAGACCCATATGGATACCGGCGCAGATCTGCTTGCGGAAATCCTCGTAAGTTGACATAATATCGCCGGACCAGACGAGCGCGCCGTAGCGCTGGCTGCCGGCCCATGCGCAGCGGATCAGGTTTACGATGTCATCCTGACCGTTTTGTTTTTGCCCCTCATAAAAAAGGCGGGCGTATTCGCGGGGATAGATATTTCCGGTTTCTATGACGGGGCCAGCATGGTAGCGGTAATTTTCATATTCATAGGTGGTAAATTCCGGTTCCGCCTCGTCCAGCCAGAACGTCCTGATCCCGAGGTCGGCATAATTTTTTTTGCATTTTTCCCAGACATATTTGCGGGTGCGGGGATTGGTCGCGTCCATGAACACATTGTTGCCGTGGAAGATCATCTGTACGTCGATGCCGGAATTGATCTTGACGAGAAGCCCCTGCTGCTTCATTTCTTCATAATTCTCGCTGCGCCAGTCCACCTGCGGCCAGATGGAAACCATCGTTTCAATGCCCATTTCCTTTAATTCATCGACCATCGCTTTCGGATCGGGGAAATATTCCTCATCGAAGCGCCAGTCGCCGCAACGGGGCCAGTGATAGTAGTCGATGACGATCACGTCCAGCGGGATGTTCCGTTTTTTGTATTCGCGGGCGATGTTTAAAACCTGCTCCTGATTGTAGTAACGAAGCTTGCACTGCCAGAAGCCCAGACCATATTCGGGCATCATCGGGGCTTTTCCCACGGCGTCCGCAAAAGACCGTTCGATGGCGGCGGGAGTGTCGCCGGCGGTGATCCAGTAATCCAGCTGGCGGGAAGAGCGGGCGGTCCATTCGGTCGTATTCATGCCGAAATGTACTTCTCCGACGGCGGCGTTGTTCCATAAAAAGCCGTATCCGAGGCTGGAAATATAAAACGGGATGCTCGCCTGGGAGTTGCGGTGGGCAAGCTCTAAATTATAGCCCTTTAGGTTCATGGCTTCCTGCTGATACTGCCCCATGCCGTAAATTTTTTCGGAAGGATTGGAAACAAAGGTCGCTTTTAAGGAATAGCCGCCGCCGGGCAGCGCCTGAAAAAAGCGCGGGCGCAGGCAGAGCGCCCCGCCGTTGGGGATTTCCTGCAGGAGGATTTCATTTTTGTCATTATAAAAAGTGATCTGCAGGTTATTGCCCCAGGGCTGGACGTTTAGCTCGGCGCAGATTTTCCCGTTGGAAATGACGGCTTTCCTTTCGCTGATCGTGATCCTTGCCTCGGAAAAGGCGGGCGGCAGAAGGGCAGGGCTGTCGTCCGTGACGTCGCCCAAAATAGTGGAGCGGACGCGCAGGCTGTCTGCCCCCCACGGGCTTACCACGACGGTTTCGCCGTTTTCGCGAAAGATCAGGCTGCCGTTTTGATTTTCAAAATACTGCATAAGTACCTCCTTTGGAACGCACAAAAAGGCTTTGTCCGGTCAGATTTTTCTGATGTTACTGTTCACTGGCAAGCCAGTAAACAGTAACCTTCGCGGGCCTATTCAAAGTTTTTGCTGCGCAAAAGAGGCCCGCTCACTCCTGAATCACGTTCTTACGCCTCAAACGGCAGGCGTTTGAGGCTGCCGTGAACATTAACTTTCTGATTCCAGCATAATCCCGGCAGCAGAAAATGTCTTTCATAATCTTGAGCAAACATGATACAATATTGACGTGATGACGGGAGGAAAAGCGATGGAAGAACGGAAAAAGGGAAGCTACAGGGAGCAGGTCGTCCATATGACACGGGCGCTGCCGTATTCGGTGCACCGCAGCTTTTTCGGGGAAAAGGATTCGCAGGCGCTCTATCTGCACTGGCATCCGGAGATGGAGCTGTACTATCTGGAGGCGGGAGCCGTCAATTTTGTCGTGGAGGATAAAAGCTTTGCGCTCCATGCGGGGGAGGCGGTCTTTGTTCCGGCAAACCTCCTGCACGGGGCGACCTCGCTGGAAAACGGCGGAGGCTCGTTTCGGGCGGTGGTGTTTTCGGGGGATCTGATCGCAGATCCGGGGCGCGGGGCAGAATTTGTACGATATGTGCAGCCGGTTTTGCAGGATGCGCGGAAATGTATCTGCGTCCTGCGGGAGGGGGAGGCGTGGCAGCGGACGGCGCTGGAGGATTTAAAGCGGCTTTTTTGGCTGGAGGAGGCGGAGGAGGACGGCTGTCTGGCATTGTCGGGGCTGATCGCGCTGATCTGGCAGCAGCTTTATAACGGGCATTTTTTTTGCGCGGCGGCAAAGGGGAGGGCGAAGGAGATGCAGGAGGTGGCGGATTATATTCAGGCGCACTATCAGGAGGAAATCTCTTTAAAAATGCTGGCGCAGACCGCGCACATGAGCGAGGGGCAGCTGTGCCGCAGATTCAGGCGGGAGATGGGGGAGACGCCCTTTACATGGCTGAAGCGCTGCCGCATCAAAAAAAGCTGCGCATGGCTTGCTGCGTCCGACAAAAAAGTGGCGGAAATCTGCACGTTATGCGGCTTTAACAACATCAGCTATTTCAACCGGGAGTTTCTGCGGGAAATGAAGCTCACGCCTTCGGAATATCGAAAATTATGCAAAAATTCTTTTGACAAAACAAGGGAATAATGCTATGATGTTTTCAGAATCAATTTGAGCTTAGAACTGGCTGTACTGAGAAGTCATCCTTTTCTTTTGATGGCTTGTGTGCAGTCTTTTTTTACGGATATATGTTCGTAAGACGGCATGCAGCGGGGTTTCCAATTGATCCAATAATTCAGGAGGTATCTGACGATGAACACAGGTGTAGTTAAGTGGTTCAATTCCAGCAAGGGCTATGGCTTCATCACCAACGATGCAAACGGCGAAGACGTTTTCGTACACTTCTCCGCAATCCAGGTTGATGGCTTCAAGACTCTGGAAGAAGGCCAGAAGGTAACTTTCGACGTAGAAAGCGATCCTAAGGATTCCAGAAAGCTCAGAGCGGTTAACGTTCACGTAGCATAAGGATCAGAGAAGAAAAGCTCCCGCGCAGGCGGGGGCTTTTTTTAATTCAAAATTCTATTTGGCAAAAGTCAAATTTTACATTTTCAATGAACAGTGCAGAATCCCGCATTTTTCCGTCATGACAGGCAATACTAGCAGAGAATAAACCTGTTGGATCAGAAAAGGAGACCGTTTCTTATGGAAAAGATCAAAGTTGTACAGTACGGATGCGGAAAAATGGCAAAATATATCCTGCGGTATCTGCATGAGCACGGCGCACAGATCGTCGGGGCGATCGACGTAAATCCGGAGATCGTGGGAATGGATGTGGGAGATTTCGCGGGGCTGGGAATACGGACAGGAATTGTGATCTCGGACGATGCAGACAGGGTTTTGGACGGCTGCTGTGCGGATGTGGCGGTCGTGACACTGTTCAGCTTTATCGGGGATATTTATGAGCATGTAGAAAAATGTGTTATGCGGGGGATTGATGTAATTACTACCTGTGAGGAGGCAATTTATCCGTGGACGACGGCAGCGGCGCAGACGAACCGGCTGGATCTGCTGGCGCGGAAAAATCACTGCACGGTCACAGGCTCCGGGATGCAGGATATTTTCTGGATCAATCTGGTGGCGATGGCTGCCGGCGGCTGTAATAAGCTGACAAAGATTCGGGGAGCATACAGCTATAATGTGGAGGATTACGGTCTGGCGCTGGCAAAGGCGCATGGATGTAATCTGACAAAAGAGGAGTTTGAAGAACAGATTGCCCATCCGGCTGAATTTGAGCCGTCCTATGCATGGAATGCGGGAGAGGCGCTGTGCAGCAGGCTGGGGCTTACGGTAAAATCCATTGTGCAAAAGCACGTCCCGTATACGGCAGATCACGATGTATACAGCGCTACGATGGGGCTGACGATAAAAGCGGGACGCTGCATCGGTATGTCGGCTGTGGTGACGATAGAAACCATGCAGGGGATTATGATTGAGGAGGAGACGATCGGAAAGGTATATGAGGAAGGGGACGGCGACCTGTGTGACTGGAAGCTGACGGGAGAGCCGGACACAGAGTTTCATGTGGTAAAACCTGCCACGGTGGAGCATACCTGCGCTACGATCGTGAATAGGATTCCGTCCCTGCTTGCCGCGCCCGCAGGGTATGTTACCTGCGATCAGCTTGAGCCGCAGGGGTATCTGGCGTATCCGATGGAGCGATATGGCTCCTTCAAGGATGGAAAAGGGAGCTGCTGAAAGATACCATTCGTGTAAGGGGAGGGATATTATTGATTAAAAAGTGGGCGGGGAAAATAGGATCAGCGAAAAAAGAGGATGCCGTTTGTGACATCCTCTTTCGTTGTACATATTAATACAAATATTTCAATCCTCAGAGGAAATATATCTCTGACCAGCATAGTCTACTGATAAGTATTCCATTTGTCAATAGTCCTTATTTATTTGATTTGATGGATTTATAAATTTCATTTGTATTAAAATAAAATTGACTTAAGAGAGGGAAAGTGTTATATTAAAATCACAGAATAACACGTTGTGCTGGATAAATAACGAAACTGCCGCGTCAGAAAATACGATGGAAAGGAGAGCACGGAGTGAGTGAGCGGAAAAGAAAAATAGGTTTTACGGTAGCGTGTGTGAATGAATTTGCCCATAAACATAATCTGAGTTTGAGAGATGCCTTTGGTTACCTTTTTCAATTCAAAGGAATTGAATTTATTAAAGAGAATTATGAAGTAGAGCATACTTTGGATTTTTTGACAGTTGTAGAAGATCTGGGAATTTTGTGCAGGAGAAATGGGGGGACATTATGAAATTATATCACGGGAGCAATGTCAATATAGAAAGTATAAATTTAGCGATGTGCAGACCATATAAAGATTTTGGCAAAGGGTTTTATTTAACAGACATTGAAGAACAGGCGAAAAATATGGCAGTGAGGGTATCCAGAATTTATGGCGGCATTCCGATCGTAAATGTTTTTGAAATACAGGATGATTTCAGAAGTTTATCAGATATTAAAATAAAAGATTTTGGAATACAGACAACAGAAGAATGGGCGCAATTTGTAATGAATAATCGCAGCAGGGAATTTCAAGAGATAAAGAGTGAGCTGTGTAATAAAGATAATAAATATGACATTGTTATAGGACCGGTTGCAGACGATAATATGGCATTATTATTTCGGCAATATGAGAATGAGATGATTGACTTTGAAACCTTGTTGAGAGGAATCATTTATAAGAGAGTATCATCACAATATTCTTTTCACACGGAAAAAAGTATTATGCTTTTAAGAAAGGCGGAAATTTGAGTATGGGAAAAAGGGAGCAGATAATTGAATTTCTGATTCAAGATATTGTTGATATGATCGCAGAAGATCAAAACATAGAGTATGACGAGGCGATGAATAAGTTTTATTACTCGGAAATTTTTGAAAAGCTTCAAGATCAGGAAACAGGGCTGTATTTGGAAAGCCCTGAATATATTTATGATCTTTTTAAAGATGAAATGAATTTTGGATATATTATTCAGGCGGAGATTTAAATGGAGTCAGGTTGAAATACGGCGTACAAAAATTCAACATACAAAAGAGCATAAGGGGGGATTTTCATGAAATATCTTGCACACATCAGCGAGGATGGGATAAGGGAGCAGACCGTGCTCGAACATTCCCGAAATGTGGCAGAGCTTGCGGGGAAATTCGCAGATCGCTTTCATGCGGGATCATGGGGGTATTGCTGCGGAATGATGCATGACATTGGAAAACATTCTCAGGCATTTCAGCTGCGTTTAAAGGGAGGTCCTGCGGTCGACCATTCCACTGCGGGGGCAAAGGAATTAAACCGGAAGAAGGGTTTTCATGCGCTGGCGGCGTACTGCACGGCAGGACATCATGCCGGTCTGCCGGACGGAGGGGAGAAGGCGGACAGCCCGGGAGCGGCAACGCTGCAGGGGCGGCTGAAAAAGAATGTCCCGGAATACGGGGATTATCAGAAAGAAATTGCAATTCCGGAGCTTGAGAATCCGGCGGTCAAAATGATCGGGAAGGGGGGATTTACGGTTTCCTTTTTCCTGAGAATGATATATTCCTGTCTGGTGGACGCCGACTTTCTGGATACGGAGCAGTTTATGAAAGACGGGGATACGGCGCGGGAGCCGGAAGGAATCTCTGAGAAGCATCTGGAAAAATTGCTGGCGTATGTGGGCGGCTGGCTGAATAATACAGACCGCACGACGGTAAATGGCAGGAGAAGCGAAATTCTGGCGGAGTGTATCCGGAGGGGCAAGGAAAAACCGGGGGTATTCAGCCTGACAGTTCCGACGGGAGGGGGCAAGACGGTAAGTTCTCTGGCGTTTGCACTGCAGCATACCTGTACATATGGAAAAGAGCGGATTATTTATGTGATCCCGTACATGAACATCATAGAGCAGAATGCCGCGGTTTTCCGGGATATTTTAGGAGAGGATGCGGTTCTGGAATGTCATTCCAATGTGGAATACGACGATCGGGAGGAGTTTAAGCCGATGCAGCTTGCGGCGGAGAATTTTGACAAGCCGGTGGTCGTCACGACAAACGTGGAATTTTTTGAATCGTTATTTTCCAATAAATCGTCCAAGTGCAGAAAGCTCCATAATCTGGCAAACAGCGTCATTATTTTCGATGAAGCGCAGATGCTTCCGGCGGCTTATTTAAAACCGTGCGTCAGGGCGATGGCGGAGCTGGCGGTCAATTACGGCAGCACGCTGGTGCTCTGTACGGCGACGCAGCCGTCTTTGCAGAAATTTTTCCCGGAGGATGTCCGGATCCGGGAAATCTGTCCGGATGTGGAAGGGCAGTTTGCGTTTTTTAAAAGAGCGGAAGCAGACGGTCTGGGGAAGATCACAGAAGAAGAGCTGACAGAACGTCTTGGACGGGAACAGAGTGCACTGTGTATTCTGAACAACCGGAAGCGGGTGCAGAAAATTTATGCAGAATTGGAGGGGGACGGAGTTTTTCATCTTTCGACTTATATGTATCCGGAACATCGCAAAAGAAAGCTGGCAGAGATCAGGACGCGGTTAAAAGACGGCAAAAGATGTGTGGTAGTCGCAACAAGCCTGGTGGAAGCGGGCGTGGATCTGGATTTTGCAACGGTGTACCGGGAGCTGGCGGGGATCGATTCGGTGGTACAGGCGGCGGGACGCTGTAACCGCGAAGGAAAACGAGGCCTGAAGGAGAGCAGGACTTATGTTTTTGAGTTATGCGAACAGATGGGACTGCCGGCAGAGCAGAGGCTTCCTGTGAAGGTCGCGGAAAGGATCGCAGAGCAGTTTGAGGATATTTCTTCCCTGCAGGCGATCGAACATTATTTTAATCAGCTTCACTATTTAAAAGACGGAAGCCTCGATAAAAAAGGCATGATCGAGCGTTTTGAAAGCGGGACGCTGCAGGCAAATTATCCCTTTGCTTCGGCGGCGAAGGACTTTAAGCTGATCGAGCAGCGGACAAAAATGGTGCTGATCGGGAAAGAGGAAAAGGCAGCTGAGCTGGAAAGACGTCTGTGCTGCGGGGAGCGGTCAAGGAAGCTTTTGCGCGATGCAGGACGCTACAGTATCCAGATTTATGAAAGGGATTTTGAAAAGCTGGAGGCGGCAGGGTATTTAAAGGTTTTGGATCCGGAAATCGCGGTGCTGCGGGATCAGGAGCAATATCAGGAGGACAGGGGGATGAAAATGGATGTGGACTTTGGAGAAGCGGTGTTTTACTGAAAGGAGGAGCATATGATATGGGTTATGGCGTCAGAGTGAGGGTCTGGGGAGAATATGCGCTGTTTTCCAGACCGGAAATGAAGGCGGAGCGATGCAGCTATGATGTGATCACGCCGTCTGCTGCCCGTGGAATTCTGGAAGCCGTCTACTGGCATCCCGGAATGAGATGGAAGATCGATAAAATCTATGTGTGCCGTCCGATCGCCTTTACCAATATCCGGCGCAATGAGGTAAAGAGCAAGGTATCCGGCAGCAATGTGCTGAATGTGATGAACGGCGGGAATAAGGAGCTGTATCTTTCGTCAAAGGAAGAAATCGTGCAGAGGGCGTCGCTGCTGTTAAAAGATGTGGAATATGTGATCGAGGCGCATTTTGAAATGACGCCAAAAGCGAATGCGACGGACAATCCGGGAAAATTCAAAGACATTACGATGCGCAGGCTTCGGCGCGGGGAGTGCTTCCAGATGCCGTATTTCGGGACGAGGGAGTTCCCGGCAAATTTTGAATTATTTGAAGGCGACGAAGTGAAAACCGCGTATGAGGATGAGGCGGAGCGGGATCTGGGCTTCATGCTGTACGATATGGATTATCGGGAAAACGGCGTGATCGAGCCGATGTTTTTCCGGGCAGTGATGCGCAGGGGCGTGATTGATACGGCAGATTGTGAGGTGATCCGATGATTTTGCAGTCACTGACAGCGTATTATGAGCGGCTGGCGGAAAAAGGGGAGGTTTCCCGTCCGGGCTGGTGCAGCGCAAAGGTGTCGTTTGCCCTGGATCTGCGTGCGGATGGGAGCATCGGGGCAGTTTTCCCGCTGAAAGAAAAGGAAGAGAGAGGAAAAAAGACCGTTGAGGTACCCAAAAAGCTCATTGTTCCGGAAATGGCGGCGCGCTCTTCCGGCATAAAGGCAAATTTTCTCTGCGATAATTCCAAGTATATACTGGGAGTCGATGCGGAAGGGGCAGGAAAGAGAAATCAGGAATGCTTTCTGGCTGCGAAAAAAAAGCATTTGGAAATTCTGGACGGGCTTTCCGGCATGGGAGCGTCGGCGGTCAGGGCGTTTTTTGAGTCGTGGGATCCTGAAAAGGCAAGAGAAAACCCGGAAGTGGACGCAGTATGGGATGAGCTGACTGCCGGAGGAAATATTATTTTTTATTACGATGAAAAATATGTCCATGAAGAGCCGGAAGTAAGGCAGCGATGGGAACAGGCTTATATGGATGAGGAGGAGGGGGAGGAAGGAATCTGTCTGGTGACAGGAAAAAAGACCCGGATCGCCCGCATCCATAATACGATCAAAGGGATTTTGGGCGCGCAGTCCAGCGGGGCGGCGCTGGTTTCCTTTAACGCTCCTTCCTTTGAATCCTTTGGAAAGACGCAGAGCAATAATGCTCCGGTCGGAAATTATGCGGTATTTGCGTATACTACAGCGCTGAATTATCTTCTTTCCCGAAAGGAATATGTAAAGCAGATCGGGGACACGACGGTTGTTTATTGGGCGGAGGATGCAGAACCGGCATGTCAGAATCTGTTTTTGGCGGCGAGCGAACCGACCATGGACAATCAGGAGCTTGTAAGAGGTGTCTTTGAAAATCTGGAAAGGGGCAGGGCGGTAGACATCGGGGATGTGGAAGAGAGCATCAATCTGAACCAGAAATTTTATATTCTGGGGCTGTCCCCGAACGCGGCGCGCCTGTCGGTTCGGTTTTTTTATATGGACAGCTTCGGGACGATTTTGAAACATCTGAAAGAGCATTATGACCGGATGAAAATTGTGCACAGGGCATCAGACCGGATGGAATATTTGGGCGTATGGAGAATGCTTCAGGAAACGGCAAATCAGAGGCTGAAGGATAAGAAGCCGCACGCGGGGATGGCGGGCAGGACATTTGAGGCAGTCCTTTCCGGCGGACGTTATCCGGAAAGCCTGTATACGGCAGTTCTGGCGCGGATCCGGGCAGAGCAGGATGATAAGGATACCTATTCTTACAAGATTACGAGGGGGAGGGCGGCGATCATCAAAGCGTATTTATTGAGAAACCGTCCGGATCTGAAGATGAAAGGAGAGGATTTTGTGGAGCTGAACGAGGAATGCAGGGATATTGCATATGTGCTTGGAAGGGAATTTTCCGTGTTGGAGGCAATTCAGGAGGAGTCGAATAAGGAGCTGAATTCGACGATCAAGGACCGATATTTTAATTCCGCATGCGCCACGCCGGCGCTGATCTTTCCGGTGCTGTTTAAGCTGAAAAACAGTCATATCAGGAAGCTGTCGGAGGGAAGAAAAATTTATTATGAAAAGCTGCTGACCGGCTTGGAGGGGATGATTTCGTCAGACGGTGTTCCGAAGACACTGTCGCTGGAACAGCAGGGACAGTTTATTTTGGGGTATTATCACCAGCAGCAGAAACGGTTTGAAAAAAAGGAGGAGCAGTAGGATGAGTGAGGCGATCAAAAACAGATATGAATTTATGATTCTTTTCGATGTGGAAAACGGAAATCCCAACGGCGATCCGGATGCGGGCAACCTGCCGAGGATCGATCCGGAAAGCGGGTATGGGATCGTAACGGACGTCTGCCTGAAGCGTAAGATCAGAAATTATGTGGAGACGTTAAAGGAGGATGAAGCCGGATACCGGATCTATATCAAAGAGGGCGTTCCATTGAACCGCAGCGACAGTGAGGCGTGCGCGTATCTGGGGCTGGATGCAAAAGAGGTCAAGGAGGCTAAGAAAAAAGATCCCGATGTGGATGGGAAAATCCGGGATTTTATGTGCAGAAATTTCTTTGACATCAGAACCTTTGGCGCGGTGATGACAACATTTGTAAGAGCGGCATTGAACTGCGGACAGGTCAGGGGACCGGTTCAGCTCGGGTTTGCGAGGAGTATTGATCCGATCATAAGTCAGGAGGTCGCGATCACAAGAGTTGCAATTACAACAGAAAAGGATGCTGCGGATAAAAAGACGGAAATGGGAAGAAAAGCGATCGTGCCGTACGCCCTTTATCGTGCGGAAGGCTATATTTCCGCAAATCTTGCCCGCAGGGTGACAGGTTTTTCGGAGGAGGATCTGGAACTTTTGTGGCAGGCAATCATCAACATGTTTGAAGTAGACCATTCGGCGGCGAGAGGAAATATGGCGGTCAGGGAGCTGATCGTATTTAAGCACAGCACGGAGCTGGGAGACTGCCCTGCCTATAAATTGTTTGATTCCGTTGAAATTGAGAAAAAGGACGGCGTCGGGGCTGCCAGAAAGTTTTCAGATTATGCGGTTACGATCCATGAGGAGCAGATCCCTGATTCGGTGGAAGTGATCCGAAAAATATGAAAAAATATGAAGAGGACGATTTTTTGATGCTTTCCGGAATCCAGCATTTTGCCTTTTGCAGAAGACAGTGGGCGCTGATCCACATTGAACAGCAGTGGGCGGAGAATGTGCGGACCGTGGAAGGAGAGCTGATGCATAAAAGGGCGCATGATCCGAAACTGAAAGAAAAAACAAAGGATGTGCTGGCGGTTCATGCGCTTCCGGTCTCTTCAGAAGTCCTTGGAATATCCGGAGAATGCGATATGGTGGAATTTCACCGGTCGGAAGACGGGATACAGCTTTACGGACATCGGGGACTGTATCGGATCTATCCGGTTGAATATAAGAGGGGAACAAGCAAACATACGGATATAGACAGGCTGCAGCTGACGGCTCAGGCGATGTGCCTGGAGGAAATGTTTTCTGCCAAAATCGAGGAAGGGGCTCTTTTTTACGGGGAAACCAGAAGAAGGGAAACGGTCCTTTTTACGGAGGAGCTGCGTCAAAGGGTACGGGAGATGTTTGAAGAGATGCATCAGCTGTATGCGCGGGGATATACGCCGGGGGTTAAGTGGAGCAAGAGCTGCAGCGCCTGTTCTTTGCAGGAAATCTGTATGCCGAAGCTTGGGAAAAGCAGGAGCGTCTCCGGATATATAGACGAAATGCTTTCAGGGGAGGAAAAATGAAAAAACTGCAGAATACCCTGTATGTTACGTCGCAGGACAGCTATCTTGCGCTGGACGGCGAAAATGTGGTCATTTTGGAAGAGGACAGGGAGCTTGGGCGGCTCCCTTTGCATAATCTGGAAGGGATTGTCTCTTTCGGTTACCGGGGAGCGAGCCCGGCGCTCATGGGCGCGTGTGTAAAGCGGGATGTATCGCTGTGTTTTCTGACGCCGCAGGGCAATTTTCTGGCGAGAGTAACAGGGAAAGTCAGGGGAAATGTGCTGCTGCGCAAAAAACAGTATGCTGTTTCCCAAAATGAGCGGCAGAGTCTGGAAATTGCAAAAAACTGCATGATCGGAAAAATATATAACGCAAGGTGGGTATTGGAACGGGCGGTTCGGGATCACGGGATGCAGATCGATGCGGAGCGTGTAAAAAGGGCGTCGGATTTTTTGAATCAGTCATTGAAGGAAATTCGCGTCTGTACGGACAAAGACAGGCTGCGCGGTCTGGAAGGGGAAGCCGCAAGGGTATATTTCGGTGTTTTTGATGAATTGATCCTGCAGCAGAAAAAGGAGTTTTCTTTTCAGGGAAGAAATAAAAGACCGCCCCGGGATGCGGTAAATGCGCTGCTGTCATTTACTTATACGCTTCTTGCAAATTCTACAGCCTCCGCGTTGGAAACGACAGGGCTGGATCCTTATGTCGGATTTATGCATACCGACAGACCCGGACGTATTTCACTGGCATTGGATATGATGGAGGAGCTGCGCGCGGCGCTGGCAGACAGATTTGTACTCACGCTCATCAATAAAAAAATAGTAAGCGGGAAAGATTTTGAGAAGAAAGAGAATCAGGCGGTGCTTTTGAAGGAGCAGGCAAGAAAGCAGATTCTGACGGAATGGCAGAAAAAGAAAAAAGAAGTGATCACGCATCCTTTTTTGAAAGAAAAGGTAGAGTGGGGGATGGTCCCGTTTGTTCAGGGAATGCTTCTTGCCCGCTGTCTGCGCGGAGATCTGGAGGAATATCCTCCATTTTTGTGGAAGTGAGGGATTTTTATGCTGGTTCTGATCACTTATGATGTTAATACGGAAACGGCGGCAGGAAAGACCAGACTGCGTAAAGTAGCGAAGCAGTGCGTGAATTATGGGAGGCGGGTGCAGAATTCGGTTTTTGAATGTATACTGGATTCTGCCCAATGCGTTCAGTTAAAAGCGCTTCTGACAGACATCATTGATGAAAACAAGGACAGCCTTCGTTTTTATTATCTGGGGAACAATTATAAAACAAAGGTAGAGCACGTGGGCGTGGAGCGCGGCGCTGCGGTGGATGATGTTTTGATTTTATGACGTCGGCGGGAGGGTTTTGGAAATTTGGAACAGGGCAATCCTGTATTCGGCAGTTTTTTTAATGTCGTTTTTGTGCCGGAGTGCCGGACACGGAGGGCACTGAGCTGCTGTTGCTGTTCACATCAGCCTCAAACGTCCGCTGTTTGGGGCTGGCGTTTGAGACGTGAGAACATGAGTTAGGAGGGTGCAGGTCTTTTTTACGCAGCAAAACATTCAATAGACCTGCGAATATTACCGCTCGCCGGTAAGCTATGGAACAGTAACAAACAGTTACGATTAGCGGAAAAACCGTGGCATCTGAATGGAAAAAGGAGAGGCTTTTGGTATAATGATGCTGTCAGGACAGGAAGATATTCCCGGCAGACAAGGAGAGGTAAAAAGAGCTAAAAGCAGCTTCGCTGTCACTTAGGGGCATCAAGTGCGAAATGGAAGCGATACCCAAAATGCCGGAGGATTCGCACTGAGATTTTAGAGGGGGAAAGGAGGTAGATTGAGAAAAAAGAGGCGGTGGGATGAAGAATTTTGTAAGATGTGTGAAAAAAAGGGGGGATTAGGGGGAAAATTGGGGTGTTTTGCCGTCGCTCCCTACGCGGGAGCGTGGATTGAAATGCAAGTAGTTCTGTTGCATTTCAGCAATCTTATTCGTCGCTCCCTACGCGGGAGCGTGGATTGAAATCGATACTGATTGAGTATGTTTGTCTGGTTGCAATAAGTCGCTCCCTACGCGGGAGCGTGGATTGAAATATCAATTAAAAAAATAACCCCATCTGTACCGTTATCGTCGCTCCCTACGCGGGAGCGTGGATTGAAATGGAAAAAAACGGCATACGTTATAAACATAAAGGACAGCGTCGCTCCCTACGCGGGAGCGTGGATTGAAATCTAAAACAACCATTTTTGATAAAACAGCCCGTCCGTCGCTCCCTACGCGGGAGCGTGGATTGAAATAGAATATTCCGTTCCTTCCGCCATCTGGTAGAGCAGTCGCTCCCTACGCGGGAGCGTGGATTGAAATTGCTGTATCACTGCGTCAGATAGTTGTATTTTTAGGTCGCTCCCTACGCGGGAGCGTGGATTGAAATATGAGTCCAATATTCCCTACCGCAGCAACCTATGTCGCTCCCTACGCGGGAGCGTGGATTGAAATCGGATAAACCAAAGTAGTCCAACCTCTACTACGTGTCGCTCCCTACGCGGGAGCGTGGATTGAAATTAAAAAAACTACTGCTCCCCGCTCCTTAACCTGTCGCTCCCTACGCGGGAGCGTGGATTGAAATGATTGATTGCCAGAAGTTTACCTCTTCCGTCTCTCGTCGCTCCCTACGCGGGAGCGTGGATTGAAATAGAGGTATACGATTGGGATGATGTTTATGTGGAGCGTGTCGCTCCCTACGCGGGAGCGTGGATTGAAATGCTTTTGGTTGCGTAATCATAACCATGTCACGTCGTCGCTCCCTACGCGGGAGCGTGGATTGAAATGATCGAAGATTATGAAACAAAGGAAGATGCAGGGTCGCTCCCTACGCGGGAGCGTGGATTGAAATACAGACCCTGGAGATGTAGTTATTGACCCATGTGTCGCTCCCTACGCGGGAGCGTGGATTGAAATCGGTATCCAGTCCGGCAGCCGTCAGCAGGCGCGGTCGCTCCCTACGCGGGAGCGTGGATTGAAATCATTTGAACATGAGGGCTGATGACGATGGATTTATCGTCGCTCCCTACGCGGGAGCGTGGATTGAAATGTTGCAGTTCGGCAGGAGGAGGTGAGAACGGTATGTCGCTCCCTACGCGGGAGCGTGGATTGAAATTTTTTGTGATAATGAATCAGTTTTCGCGGTAAACCGTCGCTCCCTACGCGGGAGCGTGGATTGAAATCTCTACCGTTTCCGCGTCCTTTTCCTGCTACTCCGTCGCTCCCTACGCGGGAGCGTGGATTGAAATATACATTGGTAGATGAATGGTGAAGCCCTCTCCGAAAGTCGCTCCCTACGCGGGAGCGTGGATTGAAATATGATGAAATAATTGAAGTTGCCGGAGATCTAGCGTCGCTCCCTACGCGGGAGCGTGGATTGAAATGTCTAACATGATTCCGACCGCTATTTTATTGATTAGTCGCTCCCTACGCGGGAGCGTGGATTGAAATCTCCTCAGTCGGTACAATAACCTCACTCTCAGGTCGCTCCCTACGCGGGAGCGTGGATTGAAATCCGATATGGGAAATTGCCATATAATCTCATACAGGTCGCTCCCTACGCGGGAGCGTGGATTGAAATGCGTCAACCTGCCGCAGATTTTGCAGACAAACTTGTCGCTCCCTACGCGGGAGCGTGGATTGAAATCATGCAGAGGGTTTACATGTTCACGGAGCAGATGGGTCGCTCCCTACGCGGGAGCGTGGATTGAAATCGGGCGGTAAGCCCGGAAACATGGAGTCAAGCAGTCGCTCCCTACGCGGGAGCGTGGATTGAAATATTTGATCCTGTCGCCATTTCTCAAACCCGGCTGTAGTCGCTCCCTACGCGGGAGCGTGGATTGAAATCATATCTCCATCATCGCAAGATGGAGTTGCCGACCGTCGCTCCCTACGCGGGAGCGTGGATTGAAATTTATACGGACATAGCTTCCGGCGCAGCAGACCGCGTCGCTCCCTACGCGGGAGCGTGGATTGAAATTGGGTATTTATGGGGCTTTTGACAACACTGAACGGTCGCTCCCTACGCGGGAGCGTGGATTGAAATGACGCAGCATAAACATTTGAACCACTACACAACACGTCGCTCCCTACGCGGGAGCGTGGATTGAAATATCACAAAAATCTATCATCTCCCCGATCGCCACAGTCGCTCCCTACGCGGGAGCGTGGATTGAAATTGATTTAGTTTATACTGATCTTTCCCATCAGTTTCGTCGCTCCCTACGCGGGAGCGTGGATTGAAATAACGCCGATCGCAAGAGTCATTAAAGCCAATGTGTCGCTCCCTACGCGGGAGCGTGGATTGAAATAATTTTGATGGTAAAAAAAGTAAGGCGCAGGTAGTCGCTCCCTACGCGGGAGCGTGGATTGAAATGCCAAGGAAGTTTATGAAAAGGTATCATCCTTTCGCCCGTCGCTCCCTACGCGGGAGCGTGGATTGAAATTGGTGATGTCTGTCCAAAATGTCACAATGTAGGGGTCGCTCCCTACGCGGGAGCGTGGATTGAAATTGATTGTGCAGTCTGACCGATCACTCCCCACATGGTCGCTCCCTACGCGGGAGCGTGGATTGAAATTTTCCCGGCATCTACGCCAATTATGTAAAGAGGCGTCGCTCCCTACGCGGGAGCGTGGATTGAAATGATATTTAAAATTGCCTTTCCTGCTGTTCCATCAGTCGCTCCCTACGCGGGAGCGTGGATTGAAATTGTCTTATCTCCCGATGTCGTGCGGGATATGGGACGCGTCGCTCCCTACGCGGGAGCGTGGATTGAAATCTGCCAAAAGGACATCTGAGATTTCTCTACCTCGGTCGCTCCCTACGCGGGAGCGTGGATTGAAATAATCTAAAAAGAAGATGGACGAATCCATGAAAGGTCGCTCCCTACGCGGGAGCGTGGATTGAAATATTATAATTAAACCTAGATTATTCACGGAACAGTATCTGAATTGATAACAGTACCATGAATCTGAAAATTGATCCATGCAGCCATAACATCACTCAATTAACCCGTCAAAAGGGTATAAAATCCCTGTGGCAGAGTTCAGAGCAGTTGTTAAGCTGTCAATGTTCGTTAATAGTTGCTATTCCAGCTGTACATTCAGCTTGCCGATATTTGAAAGTGTCTCATAGAATTCATTCTTATAGGGGCAACTGCTGCACAGTTTGAATGTGATATATCTTGCTGAATGAACTACTTTTGCAGCAATCTTCAGCAATTTTAAACGGACGGTATCAATGCGTTGCTTTCTCATATTTGCTGATAGCACCAATCTTCTAAACCAATTAAATATGTTATACGCAAGAGCATGTACCTGCAGTCTATTGGCATTTACCATTCTGGTATGACTGCTTACGGACGCAAAATCAAAACCGGATTTGCTTTCTTTAATGAAGTTTTCCATCAGCCCTCGCTTGCAGTAAAATTTGATGAGATACTCTGGTGAGGAATCCATGTTTGTGACAACAAATGTGTACATGTAAACCATTTGGTTTTCCGGCTTTTCAACCTTGCATACCACACGCCTTTCATAAGGCCATGAACTCGCTCTATACATGAATTCGCCATAGGCTACTGCATAATCGACTTTATTATTTTTGGTGATCTCATCAAGCTCATCCACAAGATAGGATGCTTTTTTGCGGAGAATGCCATTCTCCTTCAGCCGGATCACATAGCTTGTGCCGTTTTCCTCACACTGCTTATAAAGATCAGGTGTAGCGAAACCACTGTCACCACGAAGCAGAATACGGATCGCCGGATAATCATTCAGGTATTCATCAAGTATCGGCTGCAGGAAGTCAACCACTCCGGTAGAGGAATACTCGGTTCCATCACGAAGCTGGATTTTTACCAGATCTCCGGTCATTCCATCATAACAGACAAGTGGATGGTATCCATTGCTTTGATAATGAAAGTTAAAGGCTCTGCCTTCCTGTTTGCCGTATGCATCAAGAAGAGTGGAATCCAGATCCAGAATAACAGCCTGTGGCATCTGAATACGATAAACTCTCTTTCGGAGTATTCTGCCAATCATAAGTAACTGGTTTAAGGTATCTTCATCCATACGGTTAAAGAATCTTGATACCGTAGGCTGTGATGCAAGGGTGTCTTTTTCAAGTACAGACTTGAATACAGGATCATTTGTAAGTTCATCGGAAGTATCATCTTCAAAGTAGCCTGCAATGATCATATATATCATCTGGAGCAGGTTTTTCTGATCTGTATGATATCTGAATAATGCAGAATCGTTGGTCTTGAAAACTTTGCCTAAAAGATTATCAATACCAAGTTTTCTTACGAATTCTTTGATGAGAAGCAATCCTGCATCGGAGGATAAATCTCCTCCATCAAAATTTATTTTAATTTGTCTATTGCTTTCTAGTGATAAGGTGTTTACAATACTCATAAAGGGCTCCTTTGTTGGTATTTATTTTGATTAGACACCTTAATTTTACCACAAATGGATGCTCTTTTTTCATTCACTTGATAGGTGAAAAGCAATATTCAGTTAAAATACAGTAACTATGTGGCTTTCAGCCACATTCGTGGCAAAGTCGTGAATAATTCAGGTTTATTTGGTAACTTATTAAGCAAGATACATGGATTTATGTATCTAAAAGATATTATACGAGGAGGAAGAAGGATGGATAAGCTGAGAACCGGAATCATTGGCTGCGGGAAAATTTTTCCAATGCATGCGGTATCCGTTTCCAAGCAGGAACGGACGGAGCTGGCAGCGGTCTGCGATACGAAAAAAGACCGGGCAGAGGCGATGGCAGAGAGGTACGGATGCAGATATTATACGGATTATCAGGAGATGATCCGGACGGAGAAGCTGGACGCGGTTCATATTTGCACGCCCCATTATCTTCATCCTGAAATGGCGGTCTATGCAATGGAACACGGCGCCCATGTCCTGACGGAAAAACCGATGGCGATCAGGCTGGAGGACGCTGTTCGCATGAATGAGACTGCACAAAAAACCGGAAAGGTATTGATGGTAAGCTTTCAGAACCGCTTCAATCCGGGCTCACTGCTGATCAAAAATACGCTGGAGGCAGGAGAATTGGGGAAAATCCTGTCGGCGAGGGCGATGGTGACCTGGGATCGTTCAGACGACTATTATCAGCAGAGCGACTGGAAAGGAACGTGGGAAAAAGAAGGCGGCGGCGTGGTGATCGATCAGGCGATCCATACGTTGGATCTGATGAACTGGTTTATTCAGGATGAGATTGAATATGTGGAAGCGCAGATGGGCAACCGCGCCCATGAGATCATCAAGGTAGAGGATTGCGCGGAGGGCGTGATCAGCTATCGAAACGGCGTGAAGGCATGTTTTTTTGCAATTAACTATTATGCCTATGATGCGCCGGTGGAAATCGAGCTGTATTGTGAAAAAGGAATTGCAAAGCTCGTTGGGGAGCGGGCGCACATCCGTTTTCATGACGGCAGGGAGCTTGTCGCAGACAGAAATCCGTCGGAGGTATTCGAGTTCGGAAATGTGAAGCAGTATTGGGGCGTCGGGCATATGAAGGAAATCGAGCATTTCTATTCCTGTCTGGCGGAGGGAAAAATACCGCGCAACACATCCGGAGAAATTATGCCGACGCAGGAACTGATCTGCGCGATTTATCAGAGCGCGCGTGAGAGCAGGAGGATTTTTCCGGAGGGGAAATAAGGAAACGGGATGATAAGAGGCGCGTCATTAAAAAGGGGTTGTGATAAAAGGTGTCGGAGAAAATCCGATGCCTTTTTGTATTTAATGAGCCGGATTACGGTCTGGCGCTGGCAAAAGCACACGGATGTAATCTGACAATAAAAGCGGAAGCGATATGGCTCCGGCAAGGATGGAAAAGGGAGCTGCTGAAATGCCCCCTCTTTTTTGATTAAAAATCAGCTTTAATGTATTCAGACGGCGTTTGGTTTTTATAGTGTTTAAAAACCTTTGCAAAGTACGAGGCATCATGAAAACCGCAGTCATAGGCGATTTCTGTAATTGTTTTATGGGTATAGGATAGCTGTTCACAGGCGGCTTCGATTCTGTAATAGTTTAAGTAGTCCAGGGGCGTCCGATGGGTCAGATCACGGAAATAGCGACAGAAATAGTTTTCATTCATATTTGCACAGGCTGCCAAATCAGCAAGTTTAATATCTTCTGAATAGTGCTCATCAATAAAAGACAAAACGTTTTTTAAATGCAGTATTTTCCGTGTATTATGAGATGTTACTTCATGATAAAGATGCTGCTGGAATAGTTCGCCAAATAAAATAAAGGTATAACCTTGAAGCATAATAGGATAACTGGAAGGTTTAAAGCGTATGAGATCCAGCATAGAGCTGATGGTTATGTTGATTGGATTTTCGTTTTCAAAAAAATTATTGATAATGATTTTTTGATTTAAAAGGTCAAAAAGCTTATGTTCATATAATTGTGTATGGGAATTTAACAGGAAAATGCGGTCTAAATCTAAAAGCAGGCATTCGTAGCAGCAGCTCTGCTCTTCCAAAGGAGAGCCTCCGTGGGTAATGCCGGAAGAGATAAATGCGCTGTCGCCGGGGGAGAGAAGGAGTTCACAGTCTTCTAGCTGAAGATGGAAGTGCCCCGAAAAAATATGTACAATTTCACAGAGAGGGTGCCAATGATAAGGCATATTGTAGCGAGGATGGATGTGGGTAACATGATAAAAAAAGTATGGAAAATCATGGCCTTTGTGTTTCTGCTGTTCTGGATAATCTAAAAATTTCATTGTGAAGTTCCTCCTGTCAGATATTTATATTATATCATAAAAAGTGAATATTTTACCTGAAATCACTAAAATTGTACAAGAATGAAATAGAAAAGTACACTAGAATGGATATATAAAAAGTTCGGGAGGAAGGGGCATGAAAAATACAGTAAAAAAACAGACATGGAAGCTGGTAAAAAGAAATTACTGCCTGTATTTGTTTTTAATTCCGGCAGTGGTATTTATTGGGATTTTCTGCTATGCGCCTATGTACGGAATCCTGATGGCATTTCAGGATTATTCACCGAGTAAGGGAATCGCGGGAAGCGCATGGGTTGGGTTAAAGTGGTTTCAAACTTTTTTTTCAATGCCGCGTTTTTGGCAGATCGTAAAAAATACGCTGGTAATCAGTTTATATTCACTGATAGTTGGATTCCCGATTCCGATTTTGTTGGCTTTGATGATCAATAGTGTAAAAAGCAGCAGATTTAAAAAGATAACCCAGACGGTTACCTATATGCCGCACTTTATTTCAACAGTTATTTTGGTAGGGATGATGTCGGTGTTTTTATCTCCGAGATCAGGTTTTTTAAACCATCTGATAACAGTGCTGGGAGGGCCGGAGGATCTTTATTATATGGGGAGCGCCGCAGCATTTCCGCATCTCTATGTATGGTCTGGGATTTGGAAAGATATGGGATGGAGTTCCATTATATATCTTGCCGCATTATCGGGAGTTGATCAGGAACTGCATGAGGCAGCGATGGTAGACGGGGCGAGCAAATTAAAAAGGATCATACACATTGATCTTCCGGCAATCATACCGACAATGGTGATTTTATTGATTATGAATACTGGCAGTATTATGAATATCGGGTATGAAAAAGTGTTTTTGATGCAAAACGATCTTAATGTAACGGCATCGGAGGTAATTTCTACATATGTGTATAAAATAGGGCTTAAACAGCAGCAGTACAGTTATTCTGCGGCAATCGGGCTATTTAATAATATTGTGAATTTTTTCCTGCTTGTGGTTGTGAATAAAATATCGAAAAAAATATCAGGATCCAGTTTATGGTAGGAAGGGGGAGCAAAATGCGAAAAAAAATCCGGTTTACACAGGATACTGTTTTTGATGCGGCGGTAGCGGCTGTACTGATAGCGATTATTATTATCATGGCATATCCGATTTATTTTGTAGTAGTTGCATCGTTTTCAGATCCGGAATATGTAAATAGCGGCAGTATGCTGTTGTGGCCAAAGGGCTTTACTCTTTTAGGATATCAAAAAGTATTTGAAGACCCGAGAATATGGATCGGTTATGGAAATACATTAATTTATACGATTGGAGGAACTGCGCTGGGAACAATAATTACAATGATGGCAGGATATGCCCTGTCCAGAAAAGACCTTCCGTTTCGCAATATTTTAATGGGGTATTTCGTATTTACAATGTATTTTGGAGGCGGGCTGATTCCTTTTTATATGGTAGTAAAAAAACTCCATTTAACGAATACAAGGATGTTGATGATCTTGGTCAGTGCGGTAGCGGTTTACAATATTATTATTACACGTTCGTTTATGGAGAATGATATCCCGGAAGAACTACGGGACGCGGCAAGAGTGGATGGATGCGGAAATGGGAGATTTTTCTTTAAAATTGTATTTCCTCTGTCAAAGGCAATTATGGCGGTACTGATTTTGTATATTGCAGTAGTTTATTGGGATTCTTATTTTAATCCGATGATTTTTCTGACCGACAGGGATAAGTATCCGTTGGCATTATATTTGAGAGAAATTCTGTTGACAGCGGCTACGGGAGCTGCCAATTCGATTACGACGGACGCGGATGCGGCGAGAAAACTTCAGACAATGGTTCAGGTTATTAAATATGGTGTCATTGTTGTATCTACACTGCCGATCGTTTGCGTATATCCATTTTTACAAAAATACTTTGTAAAGGGAGTTATGATAGGGTCTATTAAAGGATGAAGAACTGAAAATGCAGCAGCTATTTATAAAAGGAGGATAATAGGATGAAAAAAAGGATTATGGCGCTGTTATTGGGAGTATGCTTGGCAGTTATGCCGGGATGCGGAGAGAGTAATATTGTGGGGGATAACGCAGCAGAAGAAAGGGAATCGGGAGAGAAAACGACAACCTTTAAAGTAGCGGTAGTGTTACATCCGCTATCAAAGGATGAAGATTTTAACAACAAGGAAATTTATAAGAAAGCAGAAGAAGCAACGGGAGTACATATTGAATGGATACCGATTGCCGCAGCAGATGCAGAGGATAAAGTGAATATCATGCTTGCTTCTGATTTGCCAGATGCTTTTTTAGGGTTGATAGGGGAAAATCAGATTGCAAATAATATGGATTCTTTTGCCGACTTAGCTCAAAATGATCTGTTGAAGACGTATGCGCCGCATGTGTGGTCGGATTATGAAACGATTCCCGGCGGAATGGATCTGGTAACCTGGCCGGACGGATCGATTCGTTCTTTGATGACGGGGAGACAGACAAGCTATGAAAATGACGCAATGGGAATCATGTTCATGAATAAAGACTGGTTGGATAAAGCTGGAAAAGAAATACCACAGACAACAGAAGAATTTTTGGATGTATTAAGGGCGTTCAGGGATGGGGATATGAATGGAAACGGAGATGCGACGGATGAAATACCATTCGAACCATCGCAGAGCGACTGGTGTTCCAAGATCATGAATGCGGCAAATCCGTGGGGGATTGCAGGAACTGATTCCGGTGATGAGCAGGCATATAAAATGATAAAAGACGGTAAGGTTGTTGGAACGGTAGATACCGATGAATTTAGAAGCTTTCTTGAATTTTCTCATCAGATGGTAGAGGAAGGGCTAATGGATGTAGAGGCCTTTTCCCAGACTTCGGAACAGTATTATGCAAAGCTGAGCGAGGGGATTGTAGGCTGTTATTATACATGGACTCCGAGCGGAGATATGGGAGAGAAAGCGGCGGAAAATTATGTCCCGGTTGGAAAAATTGAAGCGCCGGATGGAAACGGATATGTAAAAACAGGTGCTCAGGATAAATTTGCAGCTAACAGAACGGGCTTTGCAATTACCAGTGCATGTAAAAATATTCCGAAGCTTCTGGAATGGTGGGATTATATGTCCAGCACAACAGAATTGAAATACATTTCACGTTTTGGAAAAAAGGGTGAAGCATGGGATATTGATCAAAATGGAAAAGTATATGAAAAACTTCCGGACAGCCTGACGGAGGAATTCAGTATCGAGAATTATAAATACACATACGGTATGGTTGACTATGGACCATTGATCAGAAAAGATGAGAATGCAGAAATTAAAGAAGAAATTGCAAAAACGTCATGGTACAGAAATGAATGTGTAAAGAAAGTACATGATTTTTGCATTCCGGCAGAGGAACAGATGCCGATACGTTTTGTAGATCCGGCGAAAACAAGTGAACGGACTTTTATTGAAACAGAACTTTTTTCATATATAAAAAATTTTACCGCAACAAGTATTTTGGAAGGGATTGATGATGCGGCATGGGATACCCATTTAAGTCAGTTGAAGGCATTGCAGTACAATGAATGGCTTCAATGGTATCAGGATTTTCTGGATAAAAAATTTTAAATAAATATAGGGGAAACGGGGGAGGAGAGGGGACTCCCCTGTATGATAAATATGAATATCAGGAAAATATCAGGAATTGACGGGGATCAGAGAGATTATTATTTATATCCTAAAGCGATACCGCCATATGGACGGTCGGAATATATCGAAGAGGTTGTTTTGGATCGGTTTCGTTATCATAGCGGAGAGGGCGATATGTGGCCCCTGACATGGGCGGCAGACGATATGATATATGGCGGAGCAGGGGATAATAGAGGATGTCCGATGAATATATGGAAAGTGGAAACGCTGCGGTTTTCACCGGAAAGTCTTACTTCTACGGGGCAATGGCGCATGGACGTGATCAATGAAGAGCCGGTAAATTTAAGGGAATGCTGTCATGGCAAAGCTGTTTCTGTAAAACCATCGGGAATTTTAGATATTGGCGGGATTCTCTATTTGGGCGTAGAAGCACAAAATTATGGAGAGGATCCATTATTTTGCAGGCAAAGGAATCTGTATGGGTGGATCATGAAATCGATCGATCAAGGAAAAACCTTTGAAACAGGCCAGCTGGAAACAGATTTTTTCAGAAATAAAATCGCATCGTGCCATTTTTTACAGTTTGGAAAAGGATATTCGGGAGCCAGAGACGAATATGTCTATGCATATTTTCCATATGATAAAGAAGATGGAAACAGCTACTGGGAAAATAATGATGCCCTGTTACTGGGACGTGTTTTGTGCCAGGATATTATGAAAAGAGAGGCGTGGGAATTTTACTGTGGTATGGCTTCAAAAAATCCGATATGGAATTGGGATGAGGAAAAAGCGGTTCCGGTATTTGAATATTATAAAATGACAGGGGCAAATCATGTATCCTATAATCCCGGAATCAGGCGGTACATCATGGGAAATTACAGTTTTATAGATGAAAATCTGAACCCAAGGCCAATTCATCAGATGAGATATCCGGAATCCCATTACAGTCAATTAACATTGTATGAGGCACCGGAACCATGGGGGCCATGGAAATTGTTTTACCGGGATGACCGATGGGGGACATATGGAGACTATCAGCCGAATTTTCCTACAAAATGGATGACGCAGGAGGGGCGGATTCTGTATATGGTTTCATCAGGCTCATGGGATGATTATAATTTTGTTGTTCAAAAGATGGCGATTCGATTAGCAGGAGATAAAACATTGCCGGATGCTGCCAAATATTTTAAATATGAAGCATAAAAAAAGAAAGCTGATACGAAAGAATACAGTATATTTTTGTATCAGTTTTCTTCTTTTTTGTCCCCACTTCCCCCCTTGCGCAATCCCTCCCCCCGCATTATGATAAAGAAAGGCAGACATTTTTCAGACAGGCTGCCTGATCCCAAATAGAAGCGACAGGAGTATAGGAATGGACATTATCAACAGATTAAAAGACGAACTTTCCGTACAGCGCTGGCAGGTGGAAGCTGCGGTAAAGCTGATTGACGAAGGGAACACGATCCCGTTTATTTCCCGATACAGAAAGGAAGCGACAGGCTCGCTCAATGACGAGGTGCTCAGAAACCTTCATGAGCGTCTGATATATCTGCGGAATCTGGAAGAGAAAAAGGAATCGGTGCTGGCAGCCATTGAGGAGCAGGGCAGCCTGACGGACGAGCTTAGGGAAAAGATCCTGGCGGCGGAAACGCTCGTGGTTGTAGAGGATCTTTACCGTCCTTACCGTCCGAAAAGAAAGACGCGGGCAAGCGTCGCAAAGGAAAAGGGGCTGGGCGGTCTGGCGGATCTGATCCTTCGGCAGGAGCTGGCGGGTTCTCTGGAAGAGGAAGCGGCAAAATATATCAGCGAAGAAAAGGGCGTGGCAGATGGAAAGGAAGCGCTGCAGGGCGCAAAGGACATCATTGCGGAAGGAATTTCCGATGAGGCGGATTACCGGATCTATATCCGGAAGCTGACGATGGAGGAGGGAAAACTTTCCAGCACGGCAAAAGATGAAAAAGCCCAGAGCGTATACGAGATGTACTATCAGTACGAGGAACCGCTCAAAAAGGCGGCGGGCCACAGAATTCTGGCATTAAACAGAGGAGAAGCGGAAAAATTTCTGACTGTGAAGGTGGAAGCGCCGGAGGAACGCATCCTGCGCTATCTGGAAAAAAAGGTGATCGTGCGGGATAATCCTGTGACCAACGAGGTATTGAAGGATGTGGTGGCAGACAGCTATGGCCGCCTGATCGCCCCGGCAATCGAGCGGGAGATCCGCAATGAGCTGACGGAAAAGGCGGAAGAGGGCGCGATCAGCGTGTTCGGCAAAAACCTGCAGCAGCTTCTGATGCAGCCTCCGATCGCAGGCCGTGTTGTTCTGGGCTGGGATCCGGCTTTTCGGACGGGCTGCAAGCTGGCGGTCGTGGATGCGACCGGAAAGGTGCTGGATACAAAGGTGATTTATCCGACTGCGCCGCAGAACAAGGTAGAGGAGGCGAAAAAGGAGCTAAAGCGCCTCATCGACAAATACGATATTTCCCTGATTTCCGTCGGAAACGGAACGGCGTCACGGGAGTCCGAGCAGGTCATTGTGGAGTTGATCAAGGAGCTGAAAAAGCCGGTGCAGTATGTGATCGTCAACGAGGCGGGCGCTTCCGTCTATTCTGCGAGCAAGCTGGCAACAGAGGAGTTTCCGAATTTTGACGTGGGACAGAGAAGCGCGGCTTCCATTGCGCGCCGCCTGCAGGATCCGCTGGCGGAGCTTGTAAAGATCGACCCCAAATCCATCGGCGTCGGTCAGTATCAGCATGACATGAACCAGAAAAAGCTGGGCGAGGCGCTGGGCGGCGTGGTGGAGGACTGCGTAAACCGCGTCGGCGTGGACTTGAATACGGCGTCTGCGCCCCTGCTGGAATATATTTCCGGCGTTTCCAAGGCGGTTGCAAAAAATATCGTGGATTACCGGGAAGAAAACGGCAGGTTTACGAACCGACGCCAGCTTTTAAAGGTTCCGAAGCTGGGGCCTAAGGCGTTCGAGCAGTGCGCGGGCTTTCTGCGGATTTCAGACGGGGATAACCCGCTGGATGCAACGAGCGTCCATCCCGAATCCTACCCGGCGACGATGGAGCTTCTGGAAAAGCTGGAGCTTTCGATGGAGGATGTGCGCGCCCTGCAGGCGGAGAGCAAAAAGGCGGCGCACGGCAGCGCATCGGGAAGCGGCAAAGCGGGGGACACCGGCGCTTTGGAGAACCAAAAGAAAGCCGGCAGGAATGACCTCAGAAAGGGTGGCTTCCAGATCCGCAGCACGAATACCGCGATGGGACAGGCGCTGGCGGCAGCGCTCAAAGATATGGACATGGGAGAGCGGGAGAGAACCGCAGCCGCAGCGAAACAAAAAAACGGCGCAGCAGCAGGGCAGCGGTTTTCTGAAACGGCGCAGACGGGCGTGTTGGAGCGCCGGATCAAAGATAAAAAGAAGCTGGCGCAGGAGCTTGGCATCGGCGAGATTACACTGACGGATATTTTAAAGGAGCTGGAAAAGCCCGCGAGGGATCCGAGAGAGGATATGCCCAGACCGATCCTTCGCAGCGATGTTTTGGAGATGAAGGACTTAAAGCCGGGCATGATCTTAAAAGGGACGGTGCGCAATGTGATCGATTTTGGCGTATTTGTAGACATCGGCGTTCATCAGGACGGGCTCGTCCACATTTCCCAGATCACAAACCGCTTCATCAAGCATCCGCTGGAAGCGGTCAGCGTCGGGGACGTCGTGGATGTGAAGGTGCTGGACGTGGATGTGCCCAAAAAACGCATCAGCTTAACGATGCGTCTGGATCAGGAGAAAAAATAAAAAACAGAGGGGAATGTATCGGACCCGGGGAGGTTACAGATGAGAGTTGTTGTAGACGCTTCTGAAAAGAAGGAGCCGCTTGGCGATCTGTACGGTATATTTTTTGAGGATTTAAACCATGCGGCGGACGGAGGGCTGTACGCGGAGCTCATACAAAACCGCGCCTTTGAATTTGATCCGGTCGACAATCCTGCGTATACGCATCTGACCGGATGGGAGCTTGTGGGATCGGAAACGGAGATCGGGGCTTTCGTGCTTACGGGAAATCCGGTCAGCCGGAAAAATCCCCATTATCTGGCGCTGGATGTGCGGATGCGCGGGAAAAATGCCGGGATCAGAAATCGTGGCTATCATAACGGGATCGTATTCGAGGCAGGAAAATCATATCGGTTTTCCTGCTGGGCAAAACGGGAGCAGGACAGGAAAGCGCCGCTTTCGGTGTCTTTGCGGGATGAAAATGACAATGTGCTGGATCAAAAGGAATTTACGCTGTCAAAAGACTGGGAGAAATACGAGGCGGTCTTTACGCCAAAAGCGGGGACAAAGGCAGGGAGCCTGACGCTGATCCCGGAAGGGGGCGGAAGGGTATATCTGGATTTTGTGTCGCTGTTTCCAAAGGACACCTACAAAAACCGCCCCAACGGGCTGCGGCGCGATCTGGCGGAGCTTCTGGAAAAGCTGCACCCGAAGTTCATGCGCTTTCCGGGAGGCTGTCTGGTGCACGACGGTTCGCTGGATCCGGATGCGAGGGACGCCCAGTACCGCTGGAAAAATACGGTCGGGTCGTTGGAAAAACGTCCCGCGCGGCGCAGTAACTGGGGCTATAACCAGACGCTGGGGCTGGGATTTTACGAATATTTCCAGCTGTGCGAGGACATTGGGGCAAAGCCCCTTCCGGTGATTTCGCCGGGATATGACCCGCACCACCAAAGGGCTGCGGAGTTGGATGAAATGCAGTATTTTGTGGACGAAGCGCTGGATCTGATCGAATTTGCCAACGGGGACGCTTCCACCGTATGGGGAGGCGTGCGCGCGAAGATGGGACATGCAGAGCCTTTCGGGATGGAATATCTGGGAATCGGAAACGAAGAAGTGGGAGAGGCGTTTTTTGAACGCTACAGGATCGTGGCGGACGCGGTGCGCGCCCGTTATCCGGAAATAAAGCTGATCGGGACGGCGAGCCCTTTTGCCGCGGGAGGCGAGTATGAACGGGGCTGGCGTCATGCAAGGCAGGACGGGGCAGATTTTGTGGACGAGCATTATTATATGACGCCGGAATGGTTCTTGGCAAACCATCACCGTTATGACGGTTTTTCGGCAGACGGCCCGAAGGTATTTCTGGGCGAGTACGCTTCCTGGGGAAATACATGGTATAATGCGCTCTGCGAAGCGTCCTACATGCTGGGGCTGGAGCGCAATGCCGGGGCGGTCGGACTTTCCTGCTATGCGCCGCTGTTTGCCAACGCAGATTATGTGAACTGGAAGCCGGATCTGATCTGGTTTGATCAGGAAAAAAGCTTTGGCACGGCAAATTATTATGTGCAGAAGCTTTTTATGGAAAATCAGGGAGAATACAGGCTGGATGTGAGAACGGAGGAAATGCCGGAGCCGGTGTGCCTGACGAGGGAGCCTGAAAAGCTCTGCGGCAGCCTGCGCCTGTCCGCAGACGAGGCGGCGGTCTGCTACAGCAATATCCGCCTGCTTGACGAAGAGGGCAAAAAAGAGACGGTATTTGAAGACGCAGAGATCCGCGGAGGAAAGGAAATCGTCCTCCCGGGGACCGCGTCTGCGCATTATTGCCTGAAGCTTTGCGCCAAAGAGCTGGAAGGCTTCAAGGGATTCCGGATTTATTTCGGGGAAAGCTCGGAGCGCGACAGGCTCTGCTGGAGCATAGGAGGCTGGCAGAATCAGGATACTTCGATTTTTGAAACAATATCCGGGAGAAATTCCGAATTGAGCCAGTATCTGATGAGCGTGGAATGCGGCAGGGAATACGAGCTGGAGCTTCGGGTGGACAAAAGGCGAGTCCGGACATTCATTGACGGAAAACCGTTTCACGATATTGAGGTAAAGCCTGTGATGGCAGAACCGCTTTATATCGGGGCGGCTCTTTGCAAAAACGGAGACGTTATCATAAAGGCGGTCAACGTGCTGGATCAGCCGCAGAAGGCAGTGCTGGAGCTCAGGGGGCTGAAAAAAGGGCTACTTCCGGCGAAGGTGCAGGAAATGTCCGGCTGGGACAAGGATGCGGAAAACAGCTTTTCGGAGCCGGATAAGATCAGGCCGGAGGAAAAAATGTGCCGGCTGGACGGCAGCGGGACAGAGTGGATTTTTGCGGCGCGGTCGGTGACATTTATCCGGATTTTGGCAGGGGAGGAATAAGACGATGGCAGCATATTTATTCGTACATTTTACAGGCGAGGAAAAGGACGGGGAGCAGGTTTATTTTTCGGTCAGCAAGGACGGCCTGTTCTGGGAGGATTTAAACGGGCTTTCCCCGGTGCTTCGTTCCAGGATCGGAGAAAAGGGCGTGCGCGACCCCTTCTGCGTCCGGGATGAAAAGAACGGGAAATTTTATCTGATCGCGACGGATCTGAGGATCGAAGCCGGAAAGGGCTGGGAAAAGGCGGTTCATGAAGGCAGCAGGGATCTGATCGTGTGGGAATCGGAGGATCTGGTTTCGTGGTCAGAGGAGCGCAGCGTGACGGTCGGTGTTGAAGGGGCCGGCTGCGTGTGGGCGCCGGAATGCGTTTATGATGCCAAAAAAGGGCAGTTTTTCGTGTTCTGGGCGTCCCATGTGAAGGAGGAAGGCGACGAAGCGGGAAAGCATCGGATCTTTGGCTCCTATACGGCGGATTTTAAAACCTTTTCGCCCGCGGAAAAATATCTGGAAAAAAGCTGCGACGTGATCGATACGACGATGATTTTTGCAGACGGGTTCTGGTACCGGTTTTCCAAGGACGAGACGACAAAGCGGATCTGCATGGAGCGCGCAAAGGAGCTGGACGGCGCCTTTGAGGAGGTAAAAAGCCCGGTTCTTGAGGCGCTGTACGGCGTAGAGGGGCCGGAAATCTACCGGCTTGCAGACGGGCGTTTCTGCCTGATCGCGGATCAGTTTGCGCAGGGCAAGGGGTATTTGCCGCTTGTCTGCAGCGACCTTTCGTCGGGCGCGTTCGAGATTTTGCCCGGGGACGCGTATGATCTGGGCGTTTTAAAAAAGCGCCACGGGGGCGTCCTTGAAATTACCGACGCGGAATACGAACGGCTGAAAAAAGCGTTTCCGGCATAAAAACCGCTTGAAATCCAAACGCCGATATATTACAATAGGGATGCAGCGGACTTGGATATTGACCGCTGCGAGAAAGCGGATCGATTGATAAAAAGGTAAAAGTTCTTCAGGGTCGGGTGAAATTCCCAATCGGTGGTATAGCCCACGAGCCTGCGTCAGCCAAAGCTGGCGGGGCATGATCCGGTGAGCACCGCGCAGGGCGCGGGGCGATTCCGGAGCCGACAGTAAAGTCTGGATGGAAGAAGGCGAACATATGCCTGCAGGCATTTTGGCAGGTGTCCGAATGCAGATATGCAGAGCGGACAAAAGCGCGTGTGAAAGCCCCGGAGGAATTTTCTTCAGGGGCTTCTTTAATTCGATTCGGTAGGAGGATTCCTTTCCTATCAAATTAAAAAACACGATGATACGTTCATTTTTCTGACAGGAACTTTTCCTTCGCAAAGCGAAAGGAGTATGACAAATGGAACAATCAATCTGGCAGGCGGTGTCTGAGAACATCGTTTTTGTGGCGCAGTTTCTTGCGCTGGTGGCAGTGCTTTTTCTTGCCGCCTACGGGGTGGAGAAGGCGGTCAAGAAAAAGACGGGGGATAAAGAGCGGGTGCTGGCGACGCGCAAGGTCGTGGTGATCGGCGTGTTTTCCGCGATCGCGGCAATTTTGATGGTGCTGGAATTCCCGCTGCCCTTTGCGCCGGCGTTTTACGGGCTGGACTTTTCGGAGCTTCCGGCGCTGATCGGGGCGTTTGCCTACGGCCCTGTGGCGGGCGTGATGATCGAGTTTTGCAAGATTTTGCTCAAGCTTGTGATGAAGCCCTCCTCCACGGCGTTTGTGGGCGAGCTGGCGAATTTTGCGGTGGGCTGTACGTTTATCCTTCCGGCGTCGTTTTTCTATCTGGCAAAGAAAAGCCGGAGGAATGCGATAATGGGAACGGTGGTCGGGACGCTTGCAATGACGGCGTTCGGCTCGTTTTTCAATGCGGTCTATCTGCTCCCGAAATTTTCGGAGCTGTACGGCATTCCGCTGGATTCGATCATCGCAATGGGAACGGCGATCAATCCGGCGATCGACGGCGTGACGGGGCTCGTGCTGATGTGCGTGGTTCCGATGAACCTTTTGAAAGGGACGCTTGTGTCGGTGCTGACGATCCTTTTATACAAAAAACTGAGTCCGATTCTAAAGGCGGCGCGCAGGGGATAACCTGCGCGTGTTTTTTATTCGACAGGAATTTTCCTGTCGAATAAAAAACACGCGCGCACTTTCTTTAACAACCCCTTTTCAGAAAAATTTAAGAATTTATTTATCCTTCTGGAAGGGATTTTTTGACTGCGATCAGATAGAATGGAACAGAAGCCGCTGTTGACAGGATGTTGGGGGCAAAAGCCTCAGGCTGCGGTATTTACGGATCGTTTCGCCTGCGACATTTGCGGATCATTTCGTGGTTCATGGCTTTTGATCCGGAATCTTGACAAATGGGCGGCATGGTATTATTGTATTACATGAATAGTACAAAAAGGAGTAAAGCGATGGGAGCTTTAGTTGAAGTAAAGGATATGTGCAAGATTTACAATCCGGGCGAGAATGAAGTGCGCGCCCTGGATCATGTAAATGTAAGCATCGATGAGAACGAATTTGTGGCGATCATCGGGCATTCCGGTTCCGGCAAATCCACGCTGATGAACATGCTCGGATGTCTGGACATTCCGACGAGCGGTTCCTATTTCCTCCATGGACAGGACGTGTCCTCGTTAAGCGACGACGAGCTGTCCGACATCCGCAACAGGGAGATCGGATTTATTTTTCAGGGCTTTAACCTGATCCCCAACCTGACTGCGGAGGAGAACGTGGAGCTGCCGCTGATCTATCGCGGCGTCGGCAAAAAGGAGCGCCGGGATCTGGCGAGGAAGGCATTGTGCAAGGTCGGGCTGGAGCACCGCATGGATCATAAACCGTCGCAGATGTCCGGCGGACAGCAGCAGCGCGTTGCCATTGCGCGGGCGATCGCACAGGCGCCGCCGGTCATTCTGGCGGACGAGCCGACCGGAAATCTGGATTCCGGCTCGACAAAGGAGATCATGGGGATCTTAAAACAGCTCCATGAGGAGGGCAGGACGGTCATCCTGATCACCCACGACAACGATATTGCGGCGCAGGCGCGCCGTGTCATCCGGATCAAGGACGGCAGGGTAGAGGCGGATTTTGAACAGGATGTGGACTGAGCAGATCGGGCTGCATACTGGAAAAAGGTGTGAAAATGCCGTTTTGCGGCGGAATGAGAGGAAAAGATGGACGATATGATGGAGAAGGAAACCAAAAAGGCGGAGGCTTCCGCAAAAAAAGAAAAAAAGAAAAAAGAGCCCGGACAAAAGCGCAGGATCAGGAAGCGGGTGCTGATCCCGGTGATCCTCGGCGTTGCGGTCGTGGGATTTTTTATCTATTCCAGCGTGACCGCGGGCAGCGCCCCGATGCCGGTCGTATGCAGCACGGCGTATACGGGAAGCGTGGAAGAGCGCATTTCTGCCAGCGGCAAGGTGGGCAGCGCAGAATCCAAAACATATTTTGCACCGGCGGGAGCAAGGATCGAGAAACTCAATATCAAGGCGGGCGATTCCGTGAAGGCGGGCGACGTGCTTTTGACGTTTGATACATCGGATCTGGAACAGAGCAAGAAACGGGCGGATCTGGAAGTGACAAGCGCATCCAGCAGCTATCAGAGCGCGGTTCAGGAGAGCAATGAGAACGCGGGCAAATATTCCGACGCGTCCCTCGGGCTGGAAGAGCTAAAGCAGATGAAGGCGGATCAGGAGCAGTACGTCAAAGGGCTTCAGTATGAGCTGGAGGATGACAAGAACGCCAAAAGGGAGGATCTGTACGAGTGGGATAAACAGCTGGAGCAGGAGCTGAATTACCAGTCGAGAAGGCTGTCTGAGAAGCAGGCGCACGGCAGGGATACGGAAGAGGTTTCCGAGGTTATCGACAACATCACGAGCCAGCGCGCAGACGTCCAGCACGAGCTGAGCATGATCGACAGCGACGAGAACATCAAGCAGAAGCAGCGCCTGATCGACGCCGAGCAGGAAAAGCTGGAGGACATGACGGAAGAGATCTCAAAGCGCGAGGCAAAGCAGGATTCCTCCGAACCCGGCATTATGAACAGCTACGACAGACAGGGCAAGGAAGCGAGCGTGGAAACGGCGAAGCTTTCCGCCGATCAGGCGGCAGAGGATCTGACGGCTGCGCAGGAGGGCGTTATCGCAGAGTTTGACGGCATCGTTACGGAGGTAAAGGCGGTCGAGGGCGCGACCGTGGAAAAGGGCTTCCAGCTTTTTACGGTGGAAAACAGCGAAAAGGTTCAGGTAACGGTGGAGCTGAGCAAATATGATCTGGACAAGGTAAAAGAGGGCCAGGAGGCGGACGTTACGATCGCCGGCTCTTCTTATAAAGGCGAGGTTTCCAATATCAACCGTATGGCGCAGAACAACGCGCAGAATACGCCCGTTGTGTATGCGGATGTGACGGTGTCTGATCCGGATGAAAATATTTTCCTCGGCGTGGAAGGAAAGGCAAACATCAAAACGGGAGCCTCCGAAGGGGCGGTGCTCGTTCCCTACGAAGCGGTCAATACGGATAAAGATGGGGATTTCTGCTATGTGGTCAGAGACGGCGTCATTGTTCGGCAGGACATTGTGACCGGGATTTCCGGCGACACGGATGTGGAGATCAAAGAAGGGATTTTAGAGGGCGATACGGTTGTGATGTCCTCGAATCAGACTCTGACAGAAGGCATGCAGGTAACTCCTGTCATCCAGTAAATGCAGGCGGGAAGGAGAGCACATGTCACAGGTTTGGGAATATTTAAAGATCGCGCTGATGAATATCAGGAGCAACAAGGGGCGTTCGGTTTTGACGATGCTGGGCATCATCATCGGAATTTCCTCCGTTATCATGATCATTTCCGTCGGCACAGGCATCAAATCACAGGTAAACGATGAATTAAATGAGATGTCCGGCGGACTGGTGGCGATCTATGTGGACAATACGACGAATCCGGGCGATCCGATTTCCTTTACGGAGGAGGATTTTGACGCCATCACGGAAAAAGTCCCCCACGTCAAGGGCGTGACCCCGGTGTACAGCATGTATGCCACGACGAGCACGAAGAAGGGACAATTTGACCTGATCCTGTCCTGCGGAACCGCAGGGATGAAGGATTACAGCAAAAGCCCGATCGTAAAGGGAAGATTTTTTTCCGAGAGCGATTATTACGGCGCCAAAAAGGTTGGCGTGATCACAGAGAGCACGGCGCGCCAGATGTTTGGCACAACGAATGTGCTTGGGATGACGATGGAAGTGGATGTGGACGGGATCTCGCAGGAATATGAGATCATCGGCATCCGGCAGGACAGCGCGGCGGGGCTGATCAACATGGGAAGCGGCGGTATCCAGACAATGGAGGTGCCAATCTCTACCATCGAATCGTTCGGCTGGTATGTAAGTGATTTTACGGATTTTTATGTCATTGGAGAAAGCAATGAATACGGCGCGCAGATCGCGCAGGACTGCGTGAATCTTCTGGAAAAGCGCCACAATGCGCGCGGCAGCGGCGCGATCATGGTGCAGAGCTTTAACGACGCGCTGGCACAGGTCAACGCAGTGCTGAACTACATTACTGTTTTCGTGGTTCTGGTTGCGGCGATCTCCCTGCTGGTAGGCGGCATCGGGGTTATGAACATTATGCTCGTATCCGTTACGGAGCGGACGCGCGAGATCGGCATCCGGAAGGCGCTTGGCGCGCGGACGGGATCGGTGCTTTTGCAGTTTCTGTCGGAGTCGGCGATCATTACCCTGCTGGGAGGGCTGATCGGCATTCTGCTTGGGATCGCGGGCGCGGTCGGCATCTGCTCGCTGATTGGCTTCAGCGCAAAGGTAAAAGTATCGACGGTGCTGGGCGCGACGTTTTTCTCGTCCGCGGTCGGAATCTTCTTTGGAATTTATCCGGCGAAGAAGGCGGCGAAAATGAGCCCGATCGACGCGCTGCGGCATGAATAAATAATTTTTAGAAAAACGGTATCTATTTTATGGAAAAGGTGGTATCTTAAAGAGGATACCGCCTTTTTGCTTAAAAGGGGGACGTACATATATTTACAACAGGAGAAAATCGCATGGACGCTAATCAGCAACACACATTTGAGATCCGGGACGAGTTTTATCTGGACGGCAGACCCTTCCAGATCATCTCGGGCGGCATCCACTATTTCCGGGTGCTGCCGGAATACTGGGAGGACAGGCTCTGCAAGCTAAAGGCACTGGGCTGCAATACGGTGGAAACCTATGTGCCCTGGAACCTTCATGAGCCGGAGAAGGGCAGCTTTGATTTTATGGGGGAAAAATGGCACGGGATGCTTGACCTGAAGCGCTTCGTGGAAACGGCGCAGAGGCTTGGGCTGTGGGTAATCCTGCGCCCGTCGCCGTACATTTGCGCGGAGTGGGATTTCGGCGGATTTCCTGCATGGCTTCTGGCAGAGGGAGAGATGGAGCTGCGCACCAGCGACGAGCGCTATCTGCGTCATGTGCGGGATTATTATAAAGTGCTCATGCCCTATCTTGCGCCCATGCAGATCACGCAGGGCGGTCCGGTATTGATGATGCAGGTGGAAAATGAATACGGGACCTTCGGCAACGACAGGAAATATCTGGAGCTTCTGCGCGATATGATGCGGGAGGGCGGGATCGACGTCCCGCTGTTTGCATCCGACGGGCCGGGGGCGGACATCCTTCGCAACACGGCAGTGGAGGGCGTATTCCCGACGGCGAATTTCGGCAGCAGGGCAAAGGTTGCATATGGCTGTTTAAAAGACTTCAACGGCGGAGGCCCCTGCATGTGCACCGAATTTTGGCTGGGCTGGTTTGACGCATGGCGCGACAGCGAGCATCACCGGACGGATCCGGACGAGGCGGCAAAGGAGCTGAAGGAGCTTTTGGAAAACGGCAGCGTCAATCTGTATATGTTCGAGGGCGGGACGAATTTTGGCTTCATGAACGGCTCCAACTACGGGACGCATCTGACGCCGGATGTGACCTCTTATGATTATGATGCGGTTCTGACAGAGGACGGGCAGCTGACGGAAAAATATCATAAGCTGAAACGGGTAATTTCCGATTATACAGGGGAAGAGCCGAAAGCAGAGCTTCCCGCGCCGATCGCGCGCAAAGCCTACGGGAAAATCCCGGTCAGCGGGAAGGTGGATCTGTTCCATGCGCTTCCCGTACTGGACGCGCCGGTGGAAAACGCCGCGCCCCGCTCGATGGAGCTTGCAGGGCAGGGCTACGGCTACATGCTGTACTCGACGGTACTGGATACGTCCACTGAGCTGTCAAATCTGCGGCTTTATAAGGCGGCGGACAGGGCGATCGCTTTTGTGGACGGAAAACGGGCGCTGACTGCTTTTGACAGGGAGCTGGAAGAAGGGCATGAGGTCGGGCCTTTTTACGGGGAAAACATGCGTCTGGACATTTTGATGGAAAATATGGGGCGCGTCAATTACGGGCCGATGGTAAACTGGCAGAGAAAGGGCATCGACGGCTGCGTGCTGATCAACAGCAGATTTTCCCAGCATAACTGGAAGCAGTATCCGCTTCCGATGGAGCATCTGGAGCGGCTGGACTATACGGCGGGCTATGAGGAAGGGCTTCCGGCGTTTTACCGCTTTGTATTTGAAGCAGAGGAGACGGCGGATACGTTTCTGGATTTTGCGGGCTGGGGCAAGGGCTTTGTGCTTGTAAACGGCTTCCCGCTGGGGCGCTTCTGGGAGGAGGGACCGCAGCGCAGGCTGTATGTGCCCGCGCCGCTTCTGAAAAAGGGCGGAAACGAGATCGTTATATTTGAAACGGAGGGAAAGCATACGGACAGCATTTGTCTGGAGGCAAAACCGGATCTGGGAGAGGCGCGCTGAGCGCCTCTTTTATTGAGCGTTTTGCCTTTTGGCATGCTGTTTTTGCGCTTGACCGCTTGTTGGGAATGTTGTAGTCTAATAGTGTGAAAAAAGGCATTGTTTCAGAATGGAGATCACAATGAATCTTGAATTTGACGTACATATGAATGCAGGCGTGCTCTATGATTACATGCTGCGCCATACCTACACCGGCACGGCGGGGATTTTGGGCAGCGCGGCGGGCGCGCTTGGCGTGGTGGCGGGAGCGGTCACGCATTATCCGCTGTATTGGATTTTGGGGCTTGTGATTCTGGCGTATCAGCCGGTGTCTTTGTGGCTGCGGGCAAAGCAGCAGGCGCTTCAGCCGGTTTTTAAGGAGCCGCTTCATTATAAAATGACGGATGAGGGCGTGAGCGTTTCGCAGGGAGAGACAGAGCAGTTCCAGAAATGGGAGGATATGTACAAGGCGGTTTCCACGGGCAGGAGCGTGATCCTGTACACGGACCGGATCCACGCCAGCATTTTCCCGCGTAAGGATCTGGGAGAGAGACAGGCAGAGGTGATCGCGGCGATCTGCGCGCATATGCCCGCAAAAAAAGTACAGATCCGTTTTTAAGAGAAAGGCAGAAAACACATGATAATAGAAAGCTTCCGGGCGGAGGATACCTTCGCTCTCGGCAAAAGGCTGGGCGAAAATGCAAAGCCCGGCGACGTATACACGCTGGTGGGCGATCTTGGCGTGGGCAAGACCGTTTTTACGCAGGGACTGGCGGAAGGGCTCGGGATCGGGGAATCCGTCAGCAGCCCGACCTTTACGATCGTTCAGGTATATGAGGAGGGGCGTCTGCCGCTCTATCATTTTGATGTGTACCGGATCGGGGACGTATCGGAAATGGACGAGATCGGCTATGAGGACTATTTTTACGGAGAGGGCGTCTGCCTGATCGAATGGGCGGATCTGATCACGGAGATCCTGCCGGATCGCTACACGCGCATCTGCATTGAGAAGGATCTGGAAAAAGGGTTCGATTACCGCAAAATCACAGTGACGGAGGAAGGATGAATGAAAACTTTAGGACTGGACAGCTCCGGGCTGGTGGCGGGAGTGGCGCTGACAGAGGACGACGTTTTGATCGCGGAATATACGACCGATTACAAAAAAACGCATTCCCAGACGCTTCTTCCGATGCTGGATGAGATCAAAAAAATGGTGGAGCTGGATCTTCGCACGATCGACCTGATCGCCGTGGCGGCGGGGCCGGGATCCTTTACGGGGCTTCGGATCGGCTCTGCGACGGCAAAGGGGCTTGGGCTTGCGCTTGGAATTCCGGTTGCGGCAGTGCCGACGGTGGACGCGCTGGCATACAATCTGTACGGCTGCGACGCGCTCATCTGTCCGATGATGGACGCGCGCAGGGGGCAGGTCTATACGGGCATTTATACGTTTGAGGCAGGGGAGCTGCAGATTTTGAAGCCCCAGTGCGCGATGGCGGTGGAGGAGCTGGCGGCAGAGCTGGATGAAAGAGCCCGCGCAAGCAGAAAAGAGATCATTTTTCTCGGAGACGGCGTGCCGGTGTACGGGGAAAAACTGAAAGAAATCCTGCATGAGCCGTTTCATTTTGCTCCGGCAAGCTGCAATCGCCAGCGCGCGGCGTGCGTTGCGGTGCTGGGAAGCCAGTATGCCAAGGAAGGACGGAGCATGAGCGCGGATGATTTTGCGCCGGAATATCTTAGGATGTCGCAGGCGGAGCGGGAACGGATGGAAGCAGACGATGCGCGCCGGGAGCTGATGAAGGCGGGGATCACAAAGTGACAGATCGGGAAAATACCGTAAAAGGGCAGGGAGAAAATCTGCTTTTTCGCCGTCTGGAAAAAGAGGACGCGCCGGCGGCTGCCGCCCTGGAAAAAAGCTGCCTGACGGAAGCGTGGAGCCTTAGTGCATGGGAAGCGGGGCTGACCGATCCCAATGCTTTTTATGCGGGCGCTTTTCTGGACGGAAAGCTCGTTGGCTGCTGTGGCATCTGGCAGTCCTTTGAGGATGCGGACGTCTGCAATGTGGCGGTCGATCCGTCCCTGCGGCGGCGGCGGATCGGGGAACGGCTGCTGCTGTTTTTGATGGAAGAAGGCAGGAAAAGGGGCGTGGAACAGTTCACGCTGGAGGTGCGCAGCTCGAATACGGCGGCAGTTTCCCTGTATACAAAGCTTGGCTTCGTGCAGGAGGGCGTGCGCAGGGGCTTTTACGAAAATCCCCGTGAGGACGCGCTCATTTTATGGAAAAGACAGGAAACGCATGGAACAATTACCGGTTCCAATCAGGGGAAAAATCCGCTACAATGAGGCGGAAAAAACTGTTTTGCAGGGAGGACGCCATGCGTAAATCTGATGGAAATGAAAAAATGCTCCGCGCCGTGATCTGTAACGGCTGCGGAAGACAGTTGAAGGTAGAAAAGGGAATGCTTCGGGAGGACTGCTTTTGCGCAAATCATAGCTTTGGCTATTTCAGCCGGCTGGACGGGAAAAAGGTCAGCTTTGATTTGTGCGGGGACTGTTTTGAGAGGCTGCTGGACAGCCTTGTAATCCCGGCAGAGGAAGAGGAGGAGACGGAGCTTCTCTAAGATAAAGGAAAAAAGAATGCTGGAAGTTTGTCTTTTGGGAACCGGCGGGATGATGCCGCTGCCGTATCGGTGGCTGACGTCCCTGATGGTTCGTTATAATGGAAAAAGTATTTTGATCGACTGCGGCGAGGGCACGCAGATTGCAATGAAGGAAAAAGGCTGGAGCCCCAAGCCGATCGACGTGATCTGCTTTACGCATTTTCATGCAGACCATGTGAGCGGACTGCCCGGGATGCTTTTGACGATGGGAAATGCGGAGCGGACGGAGCCTTTGACGATCATCGGGCCAAAAGGGGTGACGCGGGTGGTAAACGCCCTGCGCGTGATCGCGCCGGAGCTGCCCTTTCCGATCCGATGCGTGGAGATCGGGGAAAATGAACAGAGCTTTTTGTTTGACGGCCTGCGCATCGAGGCGTTTCGGGTAAACCATAACGTGATCTGCTACGGCTACAGCCTGTCTGTGGACCGGGCGGGCAAGTTCCAGCTGGACAAGGCGGAGGCGCTCGGGATCGAAAAGCGCTATTGGAACCGCCTGCAAAAGGGCGAGACGGTCGAGGTGGACGGGCAGGTTTATACGCCGGACATGGTAATGGGCGCTGCACGCAAAGGGCTGAGGGTAACATACTGCACGGACACCCGCCCGACGGAGAGCATTGTGAAATATGCGTCGGGCGCGGATCTTTTTATCTGCGAAGGCATGTACGGGGAGCCGGATAAAAAGGAAAAGGCAAAAGAGCACAAGCATATGACGTTTTATGAGGCGGCGGACATCGCGAAGCGGGCGCAGCCCAAGAAGCTGTGGCTGACCCATTACAGCCCGTCGTTGGTACGGCCGGAGGAATTTATGGGCGCGGTGCGCAAAATTTTCCCGGAGGCGCTGGCGGCAAAGGACGGCTGGACGACGGATCTTTTGTTTGAAGAGGAAAACTGAAAGAGGAAAACGGATGGATAAACATATGAATGATGTGGTGCTGCTTGCCATCGAAAGCTCCTGCGATGAAACGGCGGCGGCAGTTGTAAAAAACGGGCGCGAGGTGCTTTCCAACGCGATCTATTCCCAGATCGACCTCCATACGCTCTACGGCGGCGTCGTGCCGGAAATTGCGTCGCGCAAGCATATCGAAAAGATCAATCAGGTAATTAAAAAGGCGCTGGACGATGCGTCCTGTACGCTGGACGACATCACGGCGATCGCCGTGACCTACGGGCCGGGACTTGTGGGGGCGCTTCTTGTGGGCGTGGCGGAGGCGAAGGCGATCGCCTTTGCGGCGGACAAGCCCCTCGTGGGCGTGCACCATATCGAGGGGCACATCTGCGCAAATTATATCGACAATAAGGATCTGGAGCCGCCGTTTATGTGCCTCGTGGTATCCGGCGGACATTCCCACCTTGTTATGGTAAAGGATTACGGCGAATACGAGATCCTGGGAAAAACGAGGGACGACGCGGCGGGAGAAGCCTTTGACAAGGTTGCCCGCGCGATCGGGCTGGGTTATCCGGGAGGACCGAAGATCGACCGGGTATCCAATGAGGGAAATCCGGAGGCGATCGCCTTTCCGCGCGCCAAAATTGCGGACAGCGTCTATGATTTCAGCTTCAGCGGCTTAAAATCCGCGGTGCTCAACTACTTAAACGGCTGCCGGATGAAGGGTGCTGAGGTCAATCAGGCGGATGTGGCGGCGTCCTTTCAGAAAGCGGTGGTGGACGTGCTCGTAGAGCATTCCATGGACGCGGTATCCCGTTATCAGGTGGATAAATTTGCGATTGCAGGCGGCGTGGCGTCCAACAGCCATCTGAGGGCAGCGCTGGAAGAGGCGTGTGCGAAGAAAAACGTGCGTTTTTACCGTCCCTCTCCGATTTTATGCACGGACAATGCGGCGATGATCGGCGCGGCGGGATATTATGAATACCAAAAAGGCGTGCGGCACGGATGGGATTTGAATGCAGTGCCAAATTTAAAGCTTGGGGAGCGGATATAATGGAAAAAAAGTTTTGCACGGCGGTCGTTCTGGCTGCGGGGCAGGGAAAGCGCATGGGGACAAAGGTCGCGAAGCAGTATCTGGAGATTTCAGGCAGACCGCTTCTTTATTATACGCTGCGCGCGTTTGAACGCTCGCCCCTGATCGACTCCATCGTACTCGTTGTCGGGGACGGGGAGCAGATTTCCTATTGCAAAAAAGAGATCATAGAGCCGCACGGCTTTCAAAAGGTGCATCATATCGTGACAGGAGGAAAGGAACGGTATGATTCGGTATTCTGCGCCCTCCGGAAAATACAGGATGCTTCCTCGGAGGAGGCGAAAAAGGGCTATGTGTTTATCCATGACGGGGCGCGCCCCGTTGTTTCGGAGGAGATTCTTGGACGGTGCTATCAGGATGCAGAGCGCTGCCGCGCCTGTGTGGCGGCGATGCCCGTCAAGGACACGATCAAAATTGCGGACGAAAAAGGGTTTGCAAAGGAGACGCCCCGGCGGGAGCTTTTGTGGCAGGTGCAGACGCCGCAGGTCTTTGAATTTCCCCTGATCAGTCAAGCGTATGAGAGCCTCATGGAAAACAGGGAGCGTCTTGCGCGGGAAGGCGTCCGGATCACGGATGACGCGATGGCGGTGGAGACGTTTACGGATCAGAAGGTAAAGCTGACGGAAGGCTCTTATGAAAATATAAAAGTAACGACGCCGGAAGATCTTGTCCTGGCAGAGGCGTTTTTACAGCATTTATAAGGCTTTTTGCCCCTTTTTAAAAGAATTGAAAAATTTTTGAAAAAACTGGTTGACATTTGGATTGAGGTTTGCTAGAATACATCTTGCGCTGATGAAGCGCGGGAAACAAAGACAAATCGTCAGACCCGGAGAGGTATCGAAGCGGTCATAACGAGGCGGTCTTGAAAACCGTTTGTCCGAAAGGGCGCGTGGGTTCGAATCCCACCCTCTCCGTTAGATTCCGATAGACAGTCTTGCGGAGCACGGCTGTGGATGGAGTCCTTCAGATACAACCTGTTGGTTGTTATAATGCTGATTGAATCAACACATGGAGAAGTACCCAAGAGGCTGAAGGGACACCCCTGGAAAGGGTGCAGGTCGTTAACAGCGGCGCGAGGGTTCAAATCCCTCCTTCTCCGCTCACTCGACAAAAACGAGTGAAAAAAGTTTTAAAAAGTGCTTGACAG
>QFCE01000417.1_pt1 | contig 76077 bp, 76 predicted proteins | sample 5346091 | NCBI WGS metagenome assembly QFCE01 (sample SAMN09062252, study PRJNA434731) | Human gut metagenome, whole genome shotgun sequencing project. | isolation source: stool timepoint A chromium assembly | host: Homo sapiens | collected 2015
AGCAAGCAAGCAAGCAAGCAAGCAAGCAAGCAAGCACTAGTTCTGTCTGTTTTTCCCTTGTAAGGATATCAGAGCACAATCATAATATCAGGATGAAAAGGTGCGTTCTGCCCAGCTTATGATGGGTAGGATGCGCCTTTTTGCGTATCGCAGGAATTAAAAAATTAGAAAGGAACGTGAAAAGATGAAAAGGAAACTATTGGGCCTGCTTCTCAGCTTTTGTATGGCGGCCGCGCTGCTTCCTGGAACGGCGTTTGCAGCAGAAGAAGCCGCGGACACATGGAATGGCACAGCGGACACCTCATGGTATGATCCCAATGATATCAAGGCCGGCTATGAGATTTTAACGGCGGAAGAGCTTGCGGGATTGGCCTTGCTGGTTAATGACGGCACTGATTTTGCGTCAACAGTCTTTACTCTCAAGACAGATATTGATCTAAGCGGTCAGGAATGGATTTCTATTGGAAATGGCAATAACGCAGCCGGATATTTTGCGGGAGTCTTTGATGGGGAATACCATGTGATTTCTAATATGAAAACTGGGAAAATAAACCACGGGCTTTTCGGTATCGTTTCCGGAGGAACTGTTCAAAACCTTGGCGTAGAAGATGCGGATATCACGTTTACTGACGGCGACAGCTCTTTGCGCGCCGGCGTTTTAATGGATTGGGCGCATAATGCAACAATAAAAAACTGTTACACCACAGGAAAAATTGTCACGAACGCGTTGGGCAGTAAGGATATAGGGGGAATCGCCGGACAAGGGATGTACGGTACCAAGATTATCGGATGCTATTCCTCTGCCGTCATTGAGTCGAAGGCCTTTGATTCCTCAGAAGCAGTCGGAGGAATCGTAGGATCCTGGGAGACAAAGGGCGAACAGCCTATGATCGCAGACTGCTATTTTGACGGCGAAATTTTATTCCATGGAGGACCTGTGGATAATCAGGATCCTACCGCAAATAATGGAATGACGAACAGTGTAGGCGGAATTTTAGGAATGTGCTTTGACAATGAGCCGGACTTGATCATTAAGAACTGCATGGTTGCGGCAGAAACCGTGGAAGCGCCCAGCGACTATAATATAGAGGCCGGAAATGGCGGTATGTGGATTGCGTGGTATCAGATGACCGGTATGCCGGAGAATTGCTATTGGCCGCTGGATGGCAGAGAATGGCCGGCTTGTATTGCCTTTGAGACCTATGCGTTAAGCGGAGGCACAGACGGCCTATACTTTGAGGAATGCGGAACTCCCACCACTGATTTTAAGGATCCTTCCATATTGCGGGGGCTTCAAGCCAATGCGCAGCCAGGGGTTACCTGGGTAGCGGGAATGGAGCATCCAACCTTTGCCTGGGACGATAATAATATTCCTGCGAGCTACCAGGCGGTTGATGAAGCAATTGAAAAGGCGGAGGCATTAGACGCAGACCTATATGTTAATTATGCTGACGTAGCATCGGCGGTTGAAGAGGTCGACCGCACAAAAAGCAAAGCGGAGCAAGCTTTGGTAAACGAAATGGCGCAGAACATTTTAGAGGCGATTGACGCGCTGGAATATAAGCCGGCCAGTTATGATCAGGTGAGAACAGCCATCGATAAGGCGGAAGCTCTGAATCAAGAGGAATATAAGGATTTCTCCGGGGTGGAGGCGGCGGTCAAGGCTGTCGTATGGGATAAAAACATCACGGAACAGGCAGAGGTAGACGCGATGGCGAAAGCCATCGAGGAGGCCATCGAGGCTTTGGAAAAGAAGCCGGTTCCGCCGGAAACCCCCTCTGGCTCCGGTGAACCGGAAACCGGAGTGCCCGCGACAGGAGATGCCAGCAGTACGGCTGTCTGGATGGTATTCACCTTGCTGGGCATGGTAGGGTTTGCCGTGGCTGGAACCATGGCTTTTAAACGTAAAAAGGTAAAATAACAAAACTTTAGAAGGCCTCTTTCCTGTTTTTTAATAGGAAAGAGGCCTTCTGGGGCTTGGAAGCGATAGGATGCCTGCTGGAGCGAAGCCAAAATACAAGCTGCTTCTCACCAAGATTCCCTTGGAAACGAGCGGGAAGGTGTGGTATAATAGCCTCGCGCTTAAGACGGTAGGGCGGTGGAAGAGCGAATATCGAAGCGGTTACCGAAAAGCCGGTTTTCCACTGTATGGACGTGTAAGACGCGGAATGTGTGCGAGCCTGCGCAGACAAAAAGGCGCGTAAGCTTAAAGGCAATTTTATCGAGAGTTGAGTGGAACAGCTCATGCGCGGGAGGTCTGACGCTTTTGCGGCGGCTTGCTGTAAGGCTTGCTGGGCCTCGGACAAGCCTTGCTTACAATCAGATTACATATAGGAAGAGGATAACAAGCAATGAATGAAAAAGAAGTCGCGGAGATCCGGCGCCGGTTTAGGCCGGAAAAAAGCAACATTACCCATGTGCGGGTTTGTTATGTGAATGAAAATAGGGAGATCATTTCCCAATTCAATCAATCCCTGGCGATGACGGAGCAGGAAGAAGCAGAGCAGATTTTAGCGTGCTTAAAAAGAGTTCTTTCCGGAACCTTAGGGAAGAATCTGATGGATGTAACGTTTACCACGCAGCAGGTCGTTGACAGCGAGGAGCACAGGCTCTTGATGGCCCTGAAAAATTCCGCTTTGAATGACGAAGAAGCTGTCCAGGCCTTTTATCAGAAGGTGATCCAGTCTTTAGCTATTGACGGCCACTATATGATCCTGCTGGCCTTCGATACCTACGATGTGCCTTACCGGACAAAGGATGGGGAAACTCAGGAGGAAGCCGCCAGCGAGGTGTATTCATATCTGGTTTGCAGCGTGTGTCCGGTAAAGATGACGAAACCGGCGCTAAGCTATTTCGCTCGGGATAATCTGCTTCATAACCGCAGTGTGGACTGGGTTCTTTCCCCGCCGGAGGTAGGCTTCCTATTTCCGGCCTTTGACGACCGTGCGGCTAACCTCTATAACGCCCTGTATTACTCCCGGAACCTCGCTGAGAATCATGAGGAGCTGGCGGAGGCTGTGTTTCATTGTGATCTTCCTATGCCCGCGGCGGAGCAGCGGGAGACGTTTGACACGGTTTTAGGGGAGACTCTAGAGGAGGATTGCAGCCTTGACGTGGTGCAGTCTGTTCAAGAGCATCTGCAGGAAATGATCCAGGAGCACAAGGAGAGGAAAGAGGCGGAGCCGCTGACCCTGTCTGTGAGGACGGTGAAAAATGTTTTGGAGGGATGCGGGGTTCCCGAGAACAGGCTGGAAGCTTTTGAAGAAAAATACGGCGAGGCTTTCGGCGCCGATACAGAGCTTAGTCCCCGGAATTTGGTGGACCGCAAGCTTCAGGTAAAGACGCCGGATGTAGTGATCCAGGTCAATCCGGAACGGAGCGATCTTGTTCAGACGAGGATCATCAACGGCGCAAAATATATTCTTATCCGAGCCGAAGGCGGCGTGGAGGTCAACGGCGTAGATATCCATATCAAGGAGGAACAATGAGCCGTTTTCGGCAGCTGCAATCTGAGCCAAGGAGGAAGGCTAAAGGTAACAGAGAATACGTAATGCAAGGTGCAAAGATAAAACAAGAAATTAAAATTGATAAAAGAATAAAACCGATTGCTGTTGGGGCCATCCTGGCCCTTTACAGCAATCGGCTTTTTTATTTGCGGCAGTCCCGAAGCTTTTGGAACATATCCTTAAAGACCTTGTCCCGGTCTATGGTAATCAGGCTGCGGATCAGATGCCGCCTGGGGTCAAAGGCATAACGGTCCTTTTGCGCGATGATCGGCGCGGGGCAGGCCTTGCTTTCCGCCCAGTCAGGGTTTATCAGATAGCCGATGGCGCCCACATCCCAAATAGGCTTTGACCATGCGAAATGATCCTGAGAGTAGGACTTGACGTTTTCGACTAGGTAATCACATACTGGATTCGCTCCGCTCAAACAGGCCTCCAGCTCCGGGACGCTGGTAAGCAAAAATCCCGTTACGCCAAAAGCGGGAATCTGTATCATCGGAACACCGCAGTCGAACAGCACTTTGCCGGCCAAAGAATCTTGAGATAGATTAAACTCCTTGTTATCGGGCCAGTCAAAGGTGTTCCCCCCCAGCCATACCACCGTAATTCGGCGGATAATCTCCGGAGCTTTTAAAATCGCGCTTGCAATGTTGGTGCAGGCGCCGATCCCTACGACATACAGGGGATCAGTTTCTGATGCCTTCATGGCTTCGGCAATGATAGCGTCGCAGGCAAGGCTTTCCCGGGGAACTTCTTCATCCGCTAAAGGTTCAGTGCATCCGCGAAATACAAAGCCTTCCGGATCCTTTCCCAGAAAATCCATGATTTTTAAAATTTCCCGGTAGCTTTTTTCCATGCCGTCGGCAGGAGAAGCACTGCGGTCGTTAAAAAACAGGGCGGCTGAAATTCCTTTCAAGCAAAGACGTTCCGGAGAAAGCATGGCGTAAAGGATCGCAAACTGGTCATCGATCTCATTGTAGGTATCCGTATCAAGAAAAATATTCAGCTTGCCCTCTGAGGGAATCCGAATCCGATCTAAAAGCTCTTGCTCTGTTAGCTTGGGAAACGCAATCATACCAATTTCTCCTCGTATAATAAGATTTGCAGATGGTTTTAAGTGTATCTGCTTAGTTCACTTTTATGAATATCAGCAAGCCTTATGATATCCATACTACACTAGCTGCGGCAATAGGATGAAGCTTTTTATCCAGTTAAGACGAAAAGACCGCTTCAGGAAGGCTGTTTTGAAAAGCTGTTCCTATAAAATGGTGGTTTTGACAATTTATTCCTTCACAGCGCCGGCGGTTAGGCCCTTTACAACCTGCTCCTGGAACAGGGCATAGATAATTAAAGCTGGCACTGCCAGAATGACTACACCAGCGGCCAAAAGGCCGTAATCGCTGGAATATTGGCCTCGCAGCTTATAGGTGGTCAGATTTAGGCTGATAAGCTCCGGTTTTGCCAGCAGAATTAAAGCGAAGAAAAATTCGTTCCATACGTGGAGAAACACGAAGGTTCCTACCGTGGCGATACCCGATTTTGCCAAGGGAAGCACCATGCGGACAAAAACCCCGAATACGTTACAGCCGTCGATTGAGGCAGCCTCAATGATGGAATCCGGTACGCTGCGGCTGATAAAACCGGTCATAATAAAAATTGCGAAAGCCAGCTCAATCACCACATAGGTGATAATGATGCCGGGGCTGGTATTGATCAGATTGAAGTTTTTGATGTGCACGAACATAGGAATCGCGATCGCCTGCACAGGGATCATCATACCTAGGATAAAATAGGTGTAAAGGAAGCCTCCCTTCCGACGAACGCACTTGGACAGATAAAAACCGACCATGGCCGAGAGGATGCAGACGATAAGTACGGTAAAAAAGCTGTAAATAATACTGTTTAAAAAGCCTCTGGGAATATTCAGCTTTGCGAAAATATCTGAGAAATTAGAGCTGATTACAGGATTTGGCCAGGCAAAAGGAGCCGTAAAAATCTGGCTGTTGTCCTTAAAAGACACCATCAGCGTCCAAAGGATAGGGAAAGCGGTGGTAGCGCACCATAAAGCTAGCACAATATGGCGCAACGCTCGTCCGGCGGTATATTTGAATTTGTGTTTTTTCATAGGTGTTCTCCTAGTCCTCCTTTCTCCGGTTTAGTGCCTGGAAGATCAGGGTGCAAATCAAGGTCCCGACTAATATTACCATAGAAACGGCGCTTCCCTTTCCGTAATTGCCTTTCACAAAGGTTTCAGTATACATATAAACCCCCAGGAAAGAGGAAGCATAGCCTGGGCCGCCCCAGGTCATAATATAGGAGTGTTCAAAGGCCTTGAAGCAGCCGGAAATGATCAAAATCGCGCACATCCCGGTGATCGCTCGCTGCATTGGTACCACGATATTCCAGAAGATGCGGAAAGAACTGGCACCGTCGATGGTAGCGCTTTCAATGACATCGTCGGGAATCGCCTGCATACCAGAAAGTTCGATAATCACGTATAGTCCGATATACTGGTAGGTCATAGGGGTCATGACCACAAAGTACACCACGCTGGCATCAGAGAGCCAGCTTCGGGTCCAACTGTCCAGGCCGATTGACCTTAAAACTGTGTTGACCGGGCCGAATTCGGCGTTGAAAATCAAGGTGAACAGAAGGGCGATGGCGGAGGCAGACAGTACCACTGGAATGAAAACGCAGAAACGGTACAGCCGGTAGAAGCGCTTGGTGCGGTAGATCAAATAGGCACCAACCAATCCTAAGGGGATCTGAATCACCAGGGATATGACCACATTCAGTAAGGAATTTCTCAGCACCATTAAAAAATCCGCGTCATGAAGAAAATCCTGATAGTATTTCATCCCTACGAAAATAGGGTCGGAAATAGCGTTCCATTTGGTCAGGGAATAGTAGCCGGTATTGACAATGGAATAAATGACAAAATATGTATAAAGCAGAAAGGCTGGAAAGATAAAGACTAGAAGAAGCAGCCATTTTTTCTTCCGAAGAATATGCATAGCGAAAACTCCTCAAGCAACAGTTTTTGAGAAGCGCGGGCGAATCTCGCCCGCGCTTACATTTTAATTAAAATCAGCCCGCGTTTTCCTGTAAGGAAGCCTCGCATTTGGCGATGAATTCGTCTCCGGTAATGGTTCCGGCCCAAAGCTCATCCAGAGCGTTGCAGTAGTCGGTCTGGGTAGCCAGGCTCGGCAGGCTCTGCCAGATCATGGGATCGATTTGGATATCGTTTTCATCCCTCCAGTTCAAAACATCGGTCATCAGAGGCGTGGAGAGCGCGCTGGTGTCTACTTCCTCATTCAGCTTCTGATCCACAGTGATATTGTAGCCAGCCTTAGCTCCGGCGCCTTCGTAATCCCAGAGCAGGAAGTCCATCAGCGCTACGATCGCATCCTGCTTAGAGGTATCGCTCCAACTGGCGGCGCTGATTTCATAGCAGTCGTTGGTGGTTCCCTGAATGTGATTGGCTTCCCGGTCGGTTTCCGCGATTTGGGGAATCCCGATGATTTGAGACTTGGCCAGGGTCTCCTCTGAGAAGGAGGAAAACTGCCAGGAAAGGGTATAACACATGGCCGCATAGCCTTCGTCATAATATACAGTGGATGGATCCCAGTCGCCGGTAGAGCCGAGAGTATCGTCAGCGAACAGGCCCGCGTCTACCATTTTTTCAATCAGCTTGGCGGCGTAGCGCATAGCCTCGGTGTCAAAAGTGGCGGTGTCATAGCTCATCAAGTTGTTGACATCTTCCACACCGGAGGAGAACTGGCACACAATCTCGTTAAAGAAGAAGTGGGAGGGGTTTCCCAGCTTTGATCCCACGTTTAGGGTGGTGACGCCGTTCTCCGCGAACACCGCACCCGCCTCCATCAGCTCATCCCAGGTGGTGGGAGCCTTTTGGCCGTACTGCTCGAAGATTTCCGTGTTGATCATCAGCACGGCGGAAGCGCCCATTCTAGGAACCGCCAGAAGCTGCCCGTCAAAAGTGCAAGGAGCTAAAGCACTTTCGCTGAAGTGATCCTTAGCGATGACCTTGCTCTTAGCAAAATATTCTTCTACATTAGCCAACACGCCGGCTTTGGCAAATTCCTGACTGGTGGCGCCAGGCCAGAACTGCCAGACATCGGGCTCGTTGCCTGCGGCCACATCTACGGCGATTTTATTTTTCATTTCATCGCCGGCCACTTCCTCGATCTCAATGGTCATACCTGTTTTTTCCTGAAATTCAGCAATCATTTCCCGGCCTAAATCGGATTCTGCGTCAGCCGCCCAGATCGGTGCGAAGCGAAGCGTTACGCCCTCGAAGGACGCTTCTCCCTCCGATGATCCAGTACCGGAAGAAGCGTCCGTGTCAGAGACGGGAGCTTCCCCAGAGGAAGACGGGGCCTCTGATGAGGAACACCCGGCACCCGCCGCGCCAAGCATACAAAACGCCAGTAATAGGGATAATGTTTTTTTCATAATTTTGACTCCTCCTTTATTTGTTTTATGGATATATTGTACAACAACTGCTGAGGTTCGCAAGTCGGAAATATTTTCCTGATTTTCCTTCTTTCTTGCTTATGGCTAGAGAATTTCCTGCCTTTTTCTTTTCAAGCTTGATAATGGACAAAAAAATGCACCCTTTTCATCAAATGTTAAGTGCTTGATGAAAAGGGTGCGGCGTTTCTCAAGAAAAGGTCAAATAAAAGAACAAATATTTAGACCTCGTTTTCACTGTTTTTCCGTATGTTTTTTCCGGTATGCTCTTTATAAACCTTTGAAAAATATTTGGGGCTGGTGTAGCCGACCCGCTCTGCGATCTCATAAATTTTCAGGCGGGTGGTTTGAGAAAGGCGGTCTGCCATCTCAATCCGTTTATCTGCCACATAATCGGTGTAACCTTTTCCCGCAACAGCTTTAAAAGTTCGGCTAAAATAAGAAACGCTCAATCCAACGTAATCGGCTGCTGCTTCCATACTCAAATTAGGATCGGACAAATTCTCATCAATATAAGCGATGGCTCGGGCGATGCTTTGTCTGGCGCCCCGGCTTTCCTCCAGCCCGCAGGCACAGGAAATATCTGAAACCACGGAACGAAGCTCCTCTAAGGACTCGCATTTTTTGACCTCCTGGATCCTGCGGAAAATAAGTCCGCTTAAAAAATTCAGCTTTTCGTTTGCCGGATGGTCAATGTACATAACCCGGTTGGCGAAGTCCATATAAAGCTCCTTGGCCGAGGAAAGCTCCACAGGGGCGTCTTCTCTGGACAGGAGGGAGCAGAGAGCCAGGAAGCGTTCCTCGTAATTTTCCTCGGTGACGGAAGCCTGTCCGCCCGTCGAATGGCTATCATTCTGTTCTAAACTGTCAAGAACCTTTGCCACCGTTTCCTCAATATCCCTAGGGTACATCCGTGGCTTAAAAAGAAAATCCTTTACGTGAAGCTTTAGTGCCTGACGCATATTCTCATAATCATTGTAACAGCTCATCACAATGGCCTGGGGTGCGGGCTCCAGTTCCTGCAGCTTTTCCAAAAAGGAAAAACCATCCATTACCGACATTTTCAAGTCGGTAATAACAACATCTATTTTATGATCCTGAACGGCTTGAAGGCCCTCTTCTCCATTGGAGGCCTCATAAACGTTATCTACCTGAAGCCTTTCCCAGTCCACGCAGCTTTTCATTCCTAAACGAACCATAGACTCGTCGTCTACGATTAATAAATTATACATATTTTTCCTCCCATTCTTCCTCTGAAAGCACCAGGGGCTGCCGGATGATTACTTCTACCCCTTCGCCTGGCTTGGTTTTAATGGTCTGCCCGTAAGCGTTTCCGTAGGTCAGCTTTATTCTGTCATCTACGTTTTTGATACCGATTCCGAAGGCGGAGCCTACGACTTTACTTGTATCATAGCCTACGCCGTTATCCCGGATAACTGTGACCAGGCTTCCGTTTTCCTCCCGGCAGGATACTGAAATTTTGGGATGCTCCACCTGGCTGCCAGGAAATGCATGGACAAAGGCGTTCTCTACACTGGGCTGAAAAGAAAATTTCAATATCACCGCCTTTTTTAATTCCAGCGGGATGTCAAATTCCACTTGAATTTGACGGCCGTTCCGAATGTTTTGTATCTTGCTGTAGTTTTGAAGAAATTCGATCTCACGTTCCAGGCGGACATAATTTTTGGAATTTTTAAAGCAGAATTCAAGCAGGTCTACCAGAGCCACAATAGCGTCCGCAATAGCGGGCTGACCGTAAAGAATCGCCATCCATTTCAGGGAGTTTAGGGTATTATACAAAAAATGAGGACTGATCTGAGTCTGGAGCATTTTAATTTCAAGATTCCGCTTTTCTTGCTCGTGGTTCACGGTATCAGTAACAAGTTCATTGATGCGGTCGATCAATTGGTTAAAATTCTGCGCCAGCCCTACAATATCCCTGTTTCCAGATTTTGCGGTGATATGCTTGAGTTGAGTGGAGCTGTTACCAATCTCGTTGAGCGTGCTCTTCAGCAAGGCGTCAAAGGGACGCATAATGGAAGAAGTGATCAGAATTGCCAGAGCCAGGGCCGCCAGCAGCGCGCCGGCTACCACCACCATTACCTGAAAGAGAGCGGAATTCATTTCACTGGTGTCGGGGGTGGATACCTTTACTACCTCCAAGCCTAAGCTTATTAGGGAGCGTTTTACCAGAATGGAATCGCCAATTCTTTGGGTGATATTCTCTTGTCCGTTGTATTGACTGCATAACTGCTGATAGTCTTCTTTGCGCCCTGAAGCTTGCTCATAAATAATGTCGCCGTTTTCTATTTTTCGAACCGCCAAATAATCGGTGTCTTCTGAGATCACTGTCTCAAAGCGTTGGATGAAATAAGACGAATCCGTATCTATTTGCAAAAAGAAATCAAATTTTCCGTTGAAATCACTATCAATTAAACCAGAAGTAAAAGAATAGACGCTGGCGGTTTTATTACCAAAGCTATAGGCTGGTTCGTGGTTTCGCAGAATACGCCATTCAGAGCCGGAATCATAGGCGTCAGAGTCATCTGTTTTTCCTAATTGAGATTTGTCAAAGGCAAAGGTGGAGCTGTAGGCGGCTCGTGCGTCTTCGGTGGAATAGACGTAGATATTTGTAACGTCTGTAGTGACCCTACGGATGCTTTGCAGAAGATTTTCCAAAAGCTTGATTTTTTCTACATCCTCGGTTCTAAGGGCATCATAATTAATTTCATCAATATCCAGAGATAGAAATTGACTGGTAATTTCATATTTTGCCTCTCCGTATTGGCTGAGAAGCCGTTCAAAGTCCCGTTCTAGATCGTCAAAAATCTGATTTTCATATTGCAGAGAGGTCTCTTCGATAGAAGTTTTTTCATTAGCGTAATAAATCACAGATACCAGCACCATAGGGATGGCAATTAAGGCGCAAAAGGATAAAATTAATATGGAGGTGGTGTTAAACCGATGGCGAAATAGCTTTTTTGTTCTGTGCCACATGCGTTTTTTTATCATATGCGCCCCTTCTATCCTACACTTTTTGACTGTTTCACCCTATTATTAAAATAGAGCATTCTCAAAAAAATGTCAAGAATCCACAAATAAAGCGGATTTATACAAAACAAATCCAGCGGACTGTCTATTTTTTGATGTGCTGCCAGGAGATTTATGAATTCGTAAACCAATACCGGCGGAAACAGCTATGATGAAACCTCTGTTGAAAATAAGGAAACAGGAGCCGGATTTCTTCTGCTTTGGGACATTCCCCTTGACTCGGCTCCTGAAAGAACAGGAAAGAAGCCCATCTGCCAGCCGTTATGGATCGCGTAAGAAATAAAAACAAGCTGTCCCCGATGAAGGATAGGGACAGCTTGTTAAAAAATTCAGAGACTAAAACCGAAAAAACTAGCAGAACCAAGAAATACACGAAGGAAAAATAATGGGGCGAAAGAGCCGATCAACGGGCTTAAAGCATATACTCCCAGTTCCTTTGCTTGGCAGTTCACTGCCTCAGCCCTTTGGGAAGGACAAAAATTTCCATTCAGTTTTCCGGAAAGTCCTCAAATTATGTGGAAGGCCGTTGGTTATCGGTCAGCTTCCTCCTTTTTGCCAAAGTAAGCGTCAATTAACGATAACAGTCCTTTAAAAAATTCCAGATCCTGGCCGGAAATATCGCCGCCAGGCTGAAGGATGCCCATTCTCTGGAAATATTCCGTTAAAATATGAATCCGGTTTTGCAAGACCTCTTGGTCAGTCCGCTCCGCGAAGTGACGCTCCTTGGGGTCGTCAAAATCAGCTAAGGAACAATCTAATACTCGGGCAAGGGCTTTCAGGGTTTCCAGCTTTGGATCCTTGGTAGCACCTGAGGTAATTTTATCGATGGTGCCTTTTGGCACGCCGGATAAAACAGAAAGCTCCTCGTTGGTGAGCTTTTTTTTCTTTTTCCGCTGATTGATAATCTCCAGGCCCATAAAATTTTATCTCCTTTATTTGAGACGTGAAAGCCTCTTTTTGCTGACGTAATTATAGCATACAGAAAAGGAAAAGACAAGAAAAATTTCCGTTTATGGAAATTTTATTGCCGGAAATTCTTGACAATACCCGTTAAAGGTGATAATATAAAATAAAAATTAACCGTTAACGGAAATGAATTCGCAAATAAAAAAGAAAAAATATCCTTTTAAGGATATAAAAGAGGGATGGTCAATGAATCGGGAATCCTGCAAAGGGTGCGTTCATCACCGGCCGTTGAGCAGTGACGGCTATGATCTGTTAAAATGCTGTCTTTACATTTTGGATACCGGAGCTCCCAGGGGGTGCCCGCCGGAGCACTGTACGAAAAAGCGGTTAAAAAAACGCCGGTCCTCTGAAAGAGGGCTGTAAACAGTAAAATGTTTTTCCCCAATTCCGCTAAATGCCGCCGTAAGGAAGAGCCTTAAACCGGCGTGGTAAGAAGCCGAAGGGGATTTAAACATTTATTAGTAAAGAAGGGGAAGGCCGGCGAGCCTCACGCTTAAGGAGGAAAACGCTATGACCGGGAGAGCGAAAAGAATTTATTTTCTTTTGAAAAACAAAAGCAAGGAGAATGAAACGGAAAGGGCTATGATTTTAAAAACTGCTGAAGAAATTTTAACGTTAAAGCAGTGGCTGGTATTCCGCATGAAAATCAACGGGGAACGAAATAAGGAGATCGCAAAGAAATGCGGCGTCAGTGAAGCGACAATTTCAGAGCATTGGGTAACCGGGCTGGAGAAGGTGTCCGAATCTTGTAAATATATGCTGCCCGTATTGAGGTTTTCTGCGGAAAAAAGCGAGGGCGGCCGTTTCCTGTGCGAGGAGTGGAACGCTTTATGACCTTTCGGCAGGAGGCGGAGGCCCGATATCGGAAGGAGTTGCTGAAAATACGGGAGCAAAAACGGAAGCTTACATCACAGGGTTCAGAGGACGGCGGCCAAAGCTGCCGGCAATGGGAACGGCGGATGAAGGCTCTGGAGGAATTGGAGCGCTGCTGCAAGGACAATTTACTGGTGCTGCGGGAGCCGGCGCCTCCCAGAATAATCTCTTATTCCGCCGAGGAGGCTTCCGGTGCCCGCAAGGAGCATAAAATATTTTTTCTGGCGGCAGAGCTGGAGCATCGGCGGGATAACAGCGCGAACCGGAAAAAGGTGGCCGAGGCGGTGAGGAAGATCATGGAGCGGGAGCTTTCACCGGAAACCCGTGATATCATTTTAAGACACTTAGCTGGAACCGCCAAAAGTCAAATCGCCAAGGAAATGGGGGTAGAGGTATCCACGGTGGCGCGGCGGTACCAGCAAGGAATGAAGGAGCTGAAAAGGTACTGCGGCTGCCTGGAGCGGTATTTACGGCGGGGCTGAGGCGGAACTGTGTTTTAGAATTTCATAGCCCCCTTCCCAGTCACGAATGACAGGAACAACGGCCTGGGATTCGGTTTTGCCGGCTGTGAGCTCTATAGCGAGGTCAAATACGAATAAGGGTTTCTTCTAAAACCGAGCCGTTAACAAGCTTTAGCGGCTATATGCCCTGGGCATATAGCCGCTGTGCCTTTCGTGTGTTTTACGGCGATAAGGCCTGCGGGATATTCATCGGCGGCCATCAAATAATATAGGCCGAAAAGCAAGGGGCGGTTGTATGCTGTGGTTAGAAAAACAAAAGAAGAGGTGCGGCCGATAGACATAAGGTCCGCGGCGTTTTCCTGCCTCTTTCTTCTGCCGTTTTAGCAGCGCCGGCCGCATGGCTTTACTTGAAGCTGCCAGTATAGCCTAACCCAAACTGTGAGAATCGGGAATGTTCACAAAGCCAGTTTGAACCTGGCATGTGAATCCAAGAAAAAAGGAACAGGGCCTGCCGAATAAAACCGGCAGGCCCTGTTCCCGCGTTAGCGAGGTCAAATACGAATGAGGGTTTCTAAAAATGAGTCGTGAACAAACTTTAAAGGTTATACGCCCTGGGCAAGCATAGCGTTGGCTACTTTCTCAAAGCCGGCAATGTTGGCGCCCGCGACGTAGTCGCCGGGAACGTCGTAACGGTCGGCGGCTTCGGCGGCCTTGGCGAAGATATCGGTCATGATTTGCTTCAGCTTCTGATCCACCTCTTCAAAGGTCCAGCTCAGACGTTCGCTGTTCTGGCTCATTTCCAAAGCGGATGTAGCGACGCCGCCGGCGTTTGCGGCCTTGCCGGGAGCGAACAGAATACCGTTCTTCTGGAGATATTCGGTGGCCTCAAGGGTGGTGGGCATGTTGGCGCCTTCCGCAACGGCGATGCAGCCGTTGGCAACCAGAGCCTTGGCATCATCCAGATTCAGCTCGTTCTGGGTGGCGCAGGGCAGAGCCACGTCGCACTTAACGGACCATACGCCCTTGCCCTCGTGGTATTCGGCATTGGGACGATAGTTTTTGTACTCGGACAAGCGGGCGCGCTTGACCTCCTTGATCTCCTTAACGGCATCCAGATCCAAACCCTCGGCGTCATAAATCCAGCCGGTGGAATCGCTCATAGTGACAACCTTGGCGCCCAGCTGCATGGCCTTCTCCGCGGCGTAGATAGCTACGTTGCCGGCGCCGGAAATGGCGATGGTTTTGCCATCCAGGCTGTGGCCGTTGTGCTTCAGCATAGCGTCGGTGAAATACAGAAGGCCGTAACCGGTGGCCTGGGTTCTTACCAGAGAGCCGCCGTAGGTCAGGCCCTTACCGGTGAGAACGCCCTCGAAGGAATTGGTCAGGCGCTTATACTGGCCGAACATGTATCCGATCTCACGGGCGCCGGTGCCGATGTCGCCGGCAGGCACGTCGATATCCGCGCCGATATATTTGGAAAGCTCGGTCATAAAGCTCTGGCAGAAGGCCATTACCTCGCGGTCGGATTTACCCTTGGGATCGAAATCAGAGCCGCCCTTGCCGCCGCCGATGGGCAGGCCGGTCAGGGAGTTTTTGAAGATCTGCTCAAAGCCCAGGAATTTGATGATACCGGTGTAGACAGAGGGATGGAGACGCAGGCCGCCCTTGTAAGGTCCAATGGCGTTGTTAAACTGGATGCGGTAGCCGGTGTTGACCTGCGTTTGACCCTTATCATCCACCCAGGTTACCTTGAATTTAAACTGGCGGTCCGGCTCGGTAATTCTTTCCAGAAGGGCTTCCCTGCGGTACAGCTCCTCGTTTCGGTCGATGACCGGGCGCAGAGAGTTTAAAACCTCCTCCGCGGCTTGCAGAAATTCGGGTTCCGCTGCATTTTTTTGCTTCAGCTTGGCTAGTACTTCATCGACATAAGACATGTTATTACGCTCCTTTTTAATAATATACTCTCTCTATGCGAATAGCCTGAGGCTATTTCGAGCAAATTTAATATCCATAGGGCGGCTTCTGAATTATCCCTTTAAAGTTTAGCAGAAGACTATGAACTGTTTTTTAAGAATAACAAAAAGAACCGAAGAAAATTGCTCTAAAAGGCCCGCACCATGGAAAAAACACGTTCCTCTTTTCCAAAGCCTCCTAGGTCAGAACGTTTTTCGGCCGCCTCCATTCAGCCGGCGGGCCAAAGGATTAAGGCTGCCGCACCCACTGCGGCTGAACAGGAGAAAGGGAGGCACGTTTTGCATCCATAGGGGCTGCCTCCCCCGGTTCCAGGCTGAAAGCCTGAAAAGACCAGGGGGGCAACAGGGGAAACCAATCACACACTGAACAGCATCTGGCTGTAAGTGGGATAGGGCCAATACGCCTTGCCGGTCAGGGTTTCCAGCTCGTCGGCGGGAGTCCGCAGTCTCTGCATCAGATCAATGACGGTATCCTTATAGTAATCCGCCTGAGCCTTAACGTCACAGCCGCAAGGCACTTTTCTCATCGCCTCGCCCAAGGCCTCGTTGGCCTGGTACAGCTGGTCGCACAGAGCCGACAGCTTTTTCAGCCGGGCCTCCTCGGCCTTGCTGGAGATCGCGCTGGAAACGCCGGATTTATGCAGAACAGTGGCGCTTAAAGCGTCCATATAACGGCAGACCGCCGGGAAAATATCCTTATTCACCATGTCCAGCATGGTCAGGGCCTCGATACTGATGGTTTTGCAGTAGTTTTCCAACAGAATCTCATAACGGGAATGAATTTCTGTTGCGGTATAGATTTTATGCTTGGTGAACAGGGCCTGGTTTTTCTCGGAAATATAGTAGGGCAGCGCGTCCACTGTGCTCTTGAGGTTCAGCAGGCCTCTCCTTTCCGCTTCAGCCACCCATTCGTCGGAATAGTTGTTGCCGTTGAAGATAATGCGCTTGTGCTCCCGAATGGTGGTCCTGATCAGGTCGTTCAAGGCCGCGTTGAAATCGCCGGCCTTTTCCAGAACGTCTGCGAACTGGGAAAGCTCTTCCGCCACAATGGTGTTCAGCACAATATTCGGCCCGGAAATAGAGGATTTGGAGCCCAGCATACGGAACTCGAATTTGTTTCCGGTAAAGGCAAAGGGAGAGGTTCGGTTCCGATCCGTGGTATCCTTGGGAAACCGGGGCAGAATATGGACGCCGACCTTCATTTCAGTTTTGTCTTTTTGACTGTAGTCGGTGCTGTTCTCGATAGCCTCCAAGATTTCGGTGAGCTCGTCGCCCAGGAACATGGAAATAATAGCCGGAGGCGCTTCATTGGCGCCTAAGCGGTGATCGTTGCCAGGGCTTGCTACGGAGATCCGCAGCAGATCCTGATATTCATCCACCGCCTTGATGACGGCGGTCAAAAACAGAAGGAACTGAGCGTTTTCCGCCGGGGAGTCTCCCGGCTCCAGAAGATTGACGCCGGTGTTGGTGGAGATAGACCAGTTGTTGTGCTTGCCGCTGCCGTTGACCCCGTCAAAGGGCTTTTCATGGAGCAGACAGGCCAGGCCATGGCGTTTGGCAACCTTTTTCATGATCTCCATGGTCAGCTGGTTGTGGTCGGTGGCCACGTTGGTGTTGGAGAAGATCGGCGCCAGCTCATGCTGGGAAGGGGCCACCTCATTGTGCTCGGTTTTCGCTAAAACGCCAAGCTTCCAAAGCTCCTGGTTCAGATCCGCCATATAGGCGGCGACCCTGGGCTTGATCGCACCGAAATAATGGTCCTCCAGCTCCTGGCCCTTGGGCGGCTTCGCGCCGAACAGCGTCCGGCAGCACATAATCAGGTCCTCTCTCTGATCGTAAAGCTCCCGGTCAATGAGGAAATATTCCTGTTCGGGGCCTACGGTGGTATTGACCCGGGTTACGTCGTCCGCCCCGAACAGCTTCAGGATCCGGAGAGCCTGTTTATTGATTGCCTCCATCGAACGGAGCAGAGGAGTTTTACGGTCCAGAGCCTCTCCTCCGTAGGAGTAAAAAACGGTAGGAATGCAAAGGGTGTTCTCCTTAATAAAGGCATAGGAGGACGGATCCCAGGCGGTATAGCCCCTGGCCTCAAAAGTGGCCCGCAGTCCGCCGGAGGGGAAGGAGGAGGCATCCGGCTCGCCCTTTACCAGCTCCTTGCCGGAAAATTCCATGATGACAGTGCCGTCCCCCTGGGGGCAGATAAAGCTGTCGTGCTTTTCAGCGGTAATATCCGTCATAGGCTGGAACCAGTGGGTATAATGGGTAGCGCCCTTCTCCACCGCCCAGTCCTTCATAGCGTTGGCCACCACATTGGCCACGCTGGGGTCAAGGCTTTTGCCGTTCTCTATGGTCTTTTTCAGGGCCCTGTAGGTTTCCTTGGGAAGCCTGGCCTTCATAACCTGGTCGTTAAACACCATGGAACCGAATAACTCGGGAACGCTTGCCGTTTTCTGTTGAATTTCACGCATCACTAGTACCTCCAAACGTTGGAATTTAGGAGACAGAGAAGGATTCTCAACTAAAAACCGCCCGCGGTCGCGGCAAAGCCGGGGTCCTTTCTTCCAGGGAACAGGTTCCCTTTCCATCATAGAATCAAAAGCTTTCAAACAGCGGCTTCCTATCAATTCTCTTTGCGGCCTCCGCCTTTCTTCCCAGATTTCTCTAATCTCCTTATAGCTTTTTCTACAAGCCTTTCTATTTCTATAAGAGGATCAGATCAGCTTTTACCCCTTCGCACTGCCGCGCAGCTTATGCAGCGGCCCGCGGCAAGGGCGGAGCGGGAAGCTCTCAAAGAGAAACAATATGAAAAAGACGCTACAGATATCCCGTACCTGCAGCGCCTTTGCTGTCTACATGTTGCATTATAAAGCAGGAAAGGCGTGTTGTCAATGGCTTTTTCTAAAAATTTAACAAGAAATGCAAGAATATATTTTCAACAAATCATGAATTGGTCAAAATATACGAAACAAAAGGCGCGGACAAAAACAAAATGCAGGAAAATAAAATTTGTACTGCAAAGTGATTGACAAAAAAGGCCGGCAGGCTTATAATGGTCAGCATGAACAAGGGCGTTCATCAGAGGAAGGCCGGGTTTCTGGTTCAGAAGCCTGCTTCCCTTTGATGAACGCCCTTACTTTTTGGTCAGACCATGATACGAAGGGGGAAGAAGCCATGTTAAGGGAAGGGCAAGTGAGAATCCCGTCAGGCTGCGCTGTTTCAGGGATCTTCGCTAAGGACGGAAGGCGTCTCAGCGGAGAATCTATTATCAAATCCATTTCCATTATGCACGACAGGAGCAACGGCCTGGGGGGCGGCTTCGCCGGCTATGGGATCTATCCCGAATATAAGGAGCATTACGCCTTCCACGTGTTTTACGACGATAAGGCCGCCAAGGAGGCCTGTGAAAAATTCATTGATGATCATTTCGATGTGGTAAACCTTTCTAAGATTCCGGTGAGGAAGACGCCGAAAATCACCGACGAGCCTCTGATCTGGCGGTACTTTGTCAATCCTCTGCCGACCAAGCTCAAGGACAGCCAGCTGGACGAACGGGAGTACACCGCCCGGTGCGTCATGCGGATCAATACGAGGATCGAAGGCGCCTATGTGTTTTCCAGCGGAAAAAACATGGGCGTGTTCAAGGCGGTAGGCTACCCGGAGGATGTGGGGGACTTTTACCGGCTGGAGGAATACTCCGGCTACTGCTGGACCGCCCACGGGCGGTACCCTACCAATACGCCCGGCTGGTGGGGCGGCGCCCATCCCTTCGCTATGCTGGACTATTCAGTGGTGCATAACGGCGAGGTCAGCTCCTATGACGCGAACCGGCGCTATATTGAGATGTTTGGTTATCAATGCACCCTGCTGACAGATACGGAGGTTATCACCTACTTGGTGGATTATCTGCACCGGCGGCAGAAGCTGACCCTGGAAGAGGTTGCCAATGTCATCGCCGCGCCGTTCTGGTCCACCATTGAGCAAAAGCCGGAGCCGGAGCGTTCAAGGCTGACCTATTTGAGAAACGCTTTTTCCAGCCTGCTGTTAACAGGGCCCTTTTCTATTTTATTGGGCTTCGACGGCGGTATGATGGCGCTCAACGATCGGCTGAAGCTCAGATCCATGGTGGTTGGGGAAAAGGATGAGACGGTATACATCGCCAGTGAGGAAAGCGCTATCCGGGTGGTGGAGCCTAACCCTGACAGACTGTGGGCGCCTAAGGGCGGAGAGCCTGTTATTGTAACGCTGAACGGAGGTGTTCACTGATGCCCATTGATTTTATTTATCCGGACTACGAGGTTGTACGGAATTACGACCGGTGCGTCGGATGCCGGGTTTGCGAGCGGCAATGTGCCAACGAGGCGCACTACTTTGACGAAGCGGCCGGAAAAATGATGGCGGACGAGTCCAAGTGCGTCAACTGCCACCGGTGCGTTTCCCTTTGCCCCACCAGGGCGTTGAAAATCGTGAAAACAGACCATACCTTTAAAGAAAACTATAACTGGACCGGGGAGGCTATCCAGGAGATCTACCGCCAGGCGGGGAGCGGCGGCGTGCTGCTTTCCTCTATGGGAAACCCCAAAAATTTTCCGGTGTACTGGGATAAAATCCTCATTAACGCCTCTCAGGTCACCAACCCCTCCATTGATCCTTTGCGGGAGCCTATGGAAACCCGGGTTTATTTGGGGAAAAAGCCAAGCTGTGTGGAACGGGACGAGAAAGGGAACCTCATACCTAATTTACAGCCCCAGCTGAAGCTGGAGGTTCCGGTTTTGTTTTCCGCTATGAGCTACGGATCTCTGAGCTATAATGCCCACGAGAGCCTGGCCAGAGCCGCCGCCCAGCTCGGCATCCTTTATAATACGGGCGAAGGCGGCCTTCATGAGGACTTCTACCGGTATGGTAAAAACACTATCGTCCAGGTCGCATCCGGACGGTTCGGCGTTCACAAGGACTATTTGAGCGCCGGAGCCGCTATCGAGATTAAAATGGGCCAGGGCGCCAAGCCGGGGATCGGCGGTCATTTGCCCGGACAGAAGATCGTTGGGGACGTTTCTAAAACCCGTATGGTCACCGAGGGTACCGACGCCATCTCTCCGGCGCCCCACCACGACATTTATTCCATCGAGGACCTGCGCCAGCTGGTGTATTCGCTAAAGGAGGCCACTAATTACGAGAAGCCGGTCATCGTCAAGATCGCGGCGGTGCATAACGTGGCGGCCATCGCCAGCGGCATCGCCAGAAGCGGCGCGGATATCATCGCCATCGACGGCTTCCGGGGCGGCACCGGCGCGGCTCCTACCCGTATCCGGGATAACGTGGGAATTCCCATCGAGCTGGCTCTGGCCAGCGTAGACCAGCGCCTGCGGGATGAAGGAATCAGGGGCAGCGTCTCCATTATCGCGGGCGGCTCTATACGCAGCAGCGCCGACGTGGTCAAGGCTGTCGCCTTAGGCGCCGACGCGGTGTATATCGCCACCAGCGCGTTGCTGGCCCTTGGCTGCCATCTGTGCCGTACCTGCCAGACCGGCAAGTGCAACTGGGGCATCGCGACCCAGCGGCCGGATCTGGTCAAACGGCTGAATCCGGATATCGGATGCCAGAGGCTTGTGAATTTAGTGACCGCCTGGCAGCACGAGATTAAGGAAATGATGGGCGGTATGGGCATTAACTCCATCGAGGCGCTGAAGGGTAACCGGCTCATGCTGCGGGGAGTTGGCCTTAACGACCGGGAGCTGAGTATTCTGGGAATCAAGCACGCGGGGGAATAAAGCCATGAAACGAATTTATGTGAATGAAAAATGGTGCTTAGGCTGCCATTTGTGTGAATATTACTGCGCCTATGCCAATTCCGGGGAAAAGGATATGGTTCACGCCCTGAAGGGTGTGGCGATCCGCCCCAGGATTCAGATTGAGGAAAACAACGGGATCAGCTTTGCGGTTTCCTGCCGCCACTGCAAGGAGCCTCTTTGCGTGAAGAGCTGTATCACTGGAGCCCTGTCCGTCGAGGATGGGGTGATTACCGTAAACCGGGACAAATGCGTCGGCTGCTACACCTGTATTCTGTCCTGCCCCTACGGCTGTGTCATGCCGTCGGAAAACGGCGTGATTCAAAAGTGCGAGCTGTGCATGAAAAACAGCGTGGGTTCTCCTGCCTGTGTGAAGGGATGTCCCAATAAAGCCATTGTTTATGAAGAGAGGTGAGCGTGATGAAATACGTACTGATCGGCAATTCCGCTGCGGCGGTAGCCTGCGTGGAGGGAATCCGGCAAAGAGACCGGGAGGGGGATATCACCATGGTGACCAACGAGCCCTACCACACCTATTCCCGGCCGCTGATTTCTTATTTGCTGGCGGGAAAGACGGACCAGGAGCGGATGAAATACCGGCCGGATGATTTTTATGAGAAAAACCGATGCGAGCTGATCGCCGGGGTGTCGGCGGACCATCTGGAGCCTAAGCGGAAAACCGTGGTGCTTTCCGACGGCAGAGAGCTTCCTTATGACAGGCTGCTGGTAGCCGCCGGCTCCAGCCCGGCGGTACCGCCGATTAAGGGACTGGAGGCTGTGGAAAACATGACCACATTCCTCTCCCTGGACGACGCGCTCCGGCTGGAGGAAATGCTGACGCCCTTCTCCAGGGTGTTGATTCTGGGGGCCGGCCTGATCGGCCTGAAATGCGCTGAGGGCATCGCCGGAAAAGCGAAATCAATCACTGTGGTGGATATGGCGGATCACATTCTGCCCAGTATTTTAGATCAGGAAGCTTCCGCCCCGGTACAAAGGCGCTTGGAGGAGCACGGCATAGAATTTGTGCTTTCCGACGCGGCCCAGGAGCTTCATCCGGACCGGGCGGTGCTGAAAAGCGGCCGGGGCATCCGCTTTGATATCCTGGTGATGGCGGTGGGCGTGCGCCCCAACGTCCGGCTGGTTCAGAACGCCGGCGGCGCCGTGAAGCGGGGAATTGTCACTGATTCCAGAGGGCAGACTTCTATCCCTGATGTATACGCCGCAGGCGACTGCACGGAAAGCAGGGACATCACCACCGGGGAGGAAAAGGTGCTGGCGCTGCTTCCCAACGCTTATTTACAGGGGGAGTGTGCCGGAATCAATATGGCCGGAGGAAACCAAAGCTATGATAAGGCCATTCCCATGAACTCCATCGGATTTTTCGGTCTGCACCTGATGACCGCCGGCAGCTGCGGCGGCGAGGCGTATTTAGAGAAAAACGGCGGAAACTATAAAAAGCTGTTTGTCAGAGAAAACAGGCTGGCAGGATACATTTTAATCGGCGATGTGGCGAGGGCGGGAATTTACACCTCCTTGATCCGGGAGCAGACTTCGCTTTCCGCCCTCGATTTTGAGCTGATTCGCCAGAAGCCGCAGCTTATGGCGTTTTCCCGGACCAAGAGAAATGAAATGCTGGGAGGAAACGTGGGATGAAGATCGACGCGGGCCAATTGAGCCACCAGGAATTAAACGACCAGCTTCGGATGAGCAGAGAGCAGAATATTATAATTGAGAACTGTCTGGGACAGCGGTACCTTGCCAGCGGCTCCCGCGGAAAGAAAGTCACGGTAACGGGCACCCCTGGAAATGCGCTGGGATCTTACCTGGATGACACGGAGATCGACGTTTACGGCAATGTCCAGGAAGCCACCGGCGATACTATGAACGGCGGGGCTATCTATATCCATGGCAGCGCCGGAGACGCCACTGGGTATGCCATGCGGGGCGGGAAGATCCTGATCCAGGGAGATACCGGCTACCGGGCGGGGGTTCATATGAAGGAATACAAGGATAAAATCCCAGCCATTGTTGTGGGCGGCGTGGCAGGCAGCTTTTTAGGGGAATATCAGGCCGGCGGCGTGATCGTGGTGCTGGGGCTTCACCGGGAGAACCAGCCGATCGCGGGCTATTTCTGCGGAACCGGGATGCACGGCGGGAAAATTTACCTGAGAAGCGATACCCTGCCGGAGGGCATGTCCCCCCAGGCGAAGGCGGAGGACGCCGGCCGTGAGGAGCTGGAGGCGATTAAGCCTCTGCTTGAGGAGTTTTGCCGCAAGTTCCGTGAGGATCTGAATGAAATACTCCGAGGACACTTTTTTGTCCTGACCCAGAATACGAAAAACCCCTATCGGCAGCTGTATATACAAAACTGACTCCTGTGTTGTATAATAGCTGTATCCTATTAAGGCGATGCAAAAAGGCCAAAGGCTGGAAACCAAAAACGGATGGGACTGTCAGCGGACGGCTTCCGATGGAAAAACTCCGCCGAAGCTTTTCGTTTTGGCGGTGCCGGGGCCTTGACAGAAGAAACGGTGATAATAACAGCCTAAACACAAGGAGGATTATGTCATGACTGATACAGAATTGGAGGTTCTGCGGTTTGTGCAGGAAAATGATGTGAAGTTTATCCGGCTGGCGTTCAGCGATATGTTCGGTATCCAGAAGAATATTTCCGTGATGCCGGATGAGCTGCCCCGGGCCTTTGAAACCGGGATTTCCTTTGACGCTTCCGCGGTCCGGGGATTTCTCAACGTGGAACAGTCCGATTTGTTCATCACCCCGGATCCCTCCACGCTGTCCATTTTACCCTGGCGGCCCTCCCACGGCCGGGTGGTGCGGCTGTTCTGCAATGTGAACTATCCCGACGGCAGGCCGTTTGAGGGAAGCTCCCGGCATATTCTGCAAAGAGCCGTCAAAGAGGCGGCGCAAATGGGCTATGTCTGTAAGATCGGCGCCGAGTGCGAATTTTATCTGTTTGAAACCGATGAAAAGGGCAATCCTACCATGAATCCCCACGACCTCGGAGGCTACTGCGATATCGCCCCCAACGACAAGGGCGAAAATGTCCGGCGGGAAATCTGCCTGACCCTGGAGGAGATGGGCATCCATCCGGAGGCCTCTCATCACGAGCAGGGGCCGGGGCAGAATGAAATTGATTTTAAATACAGCGACGCGATGACCGCCGCCGATAATCTTTTGACCTTTAAGGCGGCGGTGAAGTCCATTGCGGCCAGAAACGGCCTGTACGCCAGCTTTATGCCGAAGCCTCTGCCAGATAAAAGCGGCAGCGGCCTGCACGTGAATCTTTCCCTCTCTCAGGGCGGCAGAAATATTTTTAAGACAGCCCCTGATGAGGGCCACTGCCCGGAGGCGGAGCATTTTATGGCCGGAGTACTGGACCACATCCGGGAGATTACCGTGTTTCTGAATCCCCTGACTAATTCCTATGCACGGTTCGGAGCCTTTGAGGCGCCTCGGTACCTTTCCTGGTCTCATCAAAACCGCTCCCAGCTGATCCGGATTCCCGCGGCTACGGGTGCCCAGAGCAGAATGGAGCTTCGTTCTCCGGATCCCTCCTGCAATCCCCATCTGGCCTTCGCCATGCTGCTGCAGGCGGGACTGGACGGCATTCGCCGGGAGCTGCCTCTGTGCCCGGCCGTGGATTTAAACCTTTATGATGCCGACCCCGGTGTTTTAGAAAAAATGCCCGCTCTGCCGGAGAACTTGGAGGAAGCGGTCTCGCTGGCGAGGAGCAGTGCGTTTGTCCAAAGCGTGTTGCCGGCAAAAACGCTGGCAAATTACTGCGACGTGAAGCTGGAGGACTGGAAGCGGTGCCGGGAGGCGGAGGACCAGGCCGCTGCGGAACGAAAGCTGTATTTTACCGCCATCTGACAGGCGCGCGTCAAACCCAATCTTATGAGAAGAGGAAGCCGGGTGAGGGAATGGAAAGAGTATTAGTCGTCTCCGGAAGCGAAAGGGGCCGGGAATTTCTGCGGGAGCTTCTGCGCGGCCAGGAGTACGGCCAAGGCTTTTTTGCCGATAACAGCGGGGAAGCCAGGCGCAGAATGGCGGAGGACGACTTCAGCCTGGTGATCATCAACGCACCCCTGCGGGATGAGTCGGGGGAGCAGCTGGCTCTGTGGGCGGCTCAAAGCACCGACGCGGGCGTGCTGCTTCTGGTTAAAGCGGAAATTGCGGACGAGGTTTCCGCCCGGGTGGAGGACAGCGGCGCGATGGTGCTGCCAAAGCCCATCAGCAGGCAGTTTTTCTGCCAGTCCCTGAAGCTTGTGTCGGCTGCCCGGCGGAGAATGCTGGGACTGAAAAACGAAAACACCCGGCTGCAAAAGCAAATCGACGATATCCGGTTAGTGGACCGCGCCAAATGCGTGCTGATTCAGTATTCCGATTTTACGGAGCAGCAGGCCCACCGGTACATCGAGAAAAAAGCCATGGATCAGCGGGTTTCCCGCCGGGAGGTGGCGGAGAATATTCTCCGGATCTACGAAAGCTGACGCCGCGCTTGATCGTGCGGAACCAGAACCGGCCGGCGCGGGCCTAAGCTGAAACCGGCTCTGCGGCGGGAAAAGGAAATCTTGTAACCGGAGGCGGAGGCGCGGCAGCCGAAAAGCTCCGGCGGAAGGAAAAAAGGCCAAGCGGGGCAGAACGCAATCCTGACGGCGATCCAGCGGGCTCGAGCGGCTTTAGGCAGGACTGCCGGGCTGATTTTGCTTCAGCGCGGGCAGTCGTTCCAGGGAGAAACCCGGCTTTGGAACAGCAGGCGGGAATCGTTATTTATTGAAATCCACAGCGGAAAGAGCCCTAAACCCATTTTTCGGCGGGGCTCTTGCGCTTTGTGTCCGGAGGCTTCCTGCGAAGCGGCCGGTGAAACCCATGAAATTTTGCCGGGCCGCCAACGGCCTTGGGAGAAGGAGCGAAAATCATGACGAAATATATTTTTGTAACCGGCGGCGTTGTCTCCGGTTTAGGCAAGGGGATTACCGCCGCGTCCTTGGGGCGGCTGCTAAAGGCCAGAGGGCTCCGGGTGGCGGCCCAGAAGCTGGATCCCTATATTAATGTGGACCCGGGTACGATGAGCCCCTATCAGCATGGAGAGGTATTCGTCACCGAGGACGGCGCGGAAACAGACCTAGACCTAGGCCACTATGAGCGGTTTATCGATGAGGATTTAAATCAATTTTCTAATCTAACCACCGGTAAGGTTTACTGGAACGTTCTGCAAAAGGAGCGCCGGGGGGAGTATCTGGGGGAGACGATCCAAGTGATCCCCCATGTCACCAATGAAATCAAGGGCTTCATTTACACGGTGGGGCAAAAAACGGGAGCCGACGTGGTCATCACCGAGATCGGCGGCACCACCGGCGATATTGAAAGCCAGCCTTTTTTGGAGGCGATCCGGCAGGTGTCGCACGAGGTGGGCCGGCACAACTGCCTGTTTCTTCACGTGACCCTGGTGCCCTATCTCAAAAGCTCTGGAGAGCATAAATCCAAGCCGACTCAGCATTCGGTAAAGGAGCTGCAGTCCTTTGGCATCATGCCGGATATCATCATCGCCCGGTGCGACGAGCCTCTCGACCAGTCGATCCGGCAGAAGATCGCCCTGTTCTGCAATGTACAGGAGGACTGCGTGATAGAGAATCTGACCTTGCCGGTGCTGTATCAGGCGCCGATGATGCTGGAGGAAAACGGTCTCGCGGATATAGTCTGCCGGGAGCTTCAGCTTTCCTGCGGCCCGTGCGACCTGACGGAGTGGAAGCAGATGCTGGAGCGGATTGAAAACGCGGATAAGACGGTGAGCATCGCCCTAGTGGGAAAATATGTAAAGCTCCACGACGCTTATCTATCCGTGGCGGAGGCCTTGTCCCACGCTGGCTATGAAAACAACGCCAGGGTGAAAATCAACTGGGTGGATTCGGAAAAACTGACGGAGGAAAGCTGTTCCCGTTATTTAGAGGAAATGGACGGCGTCATCGTGCCCGGAGGCTTTGGCGGCCGGGGCATTCAGGGAATGACTCACGCGGCTCATTACGCCAGGGTCAACCGCATCCCTTATTTCGGCATCTGTCTGGGAATGCAGGTGGCGGTGATCGAATACGCCAGAAACGTTCTCGCCTGGAGCGACGCGAATTCCAGTGAGTTTGATCCCAAATGCACCCACCCGGTGATCGATCTGATGCCGGACCAGCAGGGGAACCTGCCTAAGGGTGGGACTATGCGCCTGGGAGCCTACCCCTGTGAGATCCAGCCTGGCACCGTGCTGGAAAGAGCCTATCAAAGGCGCTCTGTCGGAGAAAGGCACCGGCACCGCTACGAGTTCAACAACAGCTACCGACAGCAGCTGGAGGAAGCGGGATTGGTTATTTCCGGCACCTCGCCCGATGGCCGGCTGGTAGAAGCGGTGGAACTGCCGGGACATGACTTTTATGTGGGAGTGCAGTACCATCCAGAGTTTAAATCCCGTCCCAATCGGGCTCAGCCGCTGTTCCGGGAGTTTATCGCCGCGGCGCTGAAAAAGCAGGGGAAAATATCGGAAAAGAATTAAAACCAGTTCCTATAGACTATCGTGAGAACCAAAAGATTTCAATGCGATTCTGATAGAGAGAAAAGAGACTTGAAATGATAGAGATACAGAGGCCCCAGCCTAAGAACGCCGTCGCCATCGCGGCGTGGCCGGGATAAGGTTGAAGATTTCCTTATGCAATGGCAGGCGGCGGTTGCGGCTTCTCCATGACGGGAAGAACAAATTTTGGACAGACTGAGGACCGGCGCCGCGTTTTGCTTTTCTACCACCGTGTTTCGTCTGGCAGATACTGCAAGCGGAAGCTTCTGCCGCTGGTGCGGCGCAGAACGCCAGCGTGTTGGGAAAAATAAGGCGGAGGCCGCGGATCCATGAAATTTCACGGGTCCGCGGCCTTTCTATATGGGACGATTTAGTGCGGTGGATAACGACGGGGTTCTCAAATTAGCTTTTCTTTTTCCAAGGCCGGTAAAAGTCGGGGAAAAAAGAGTCTAAATTCTGAGGAATAGGCTCAGCCGTTTCCTTCTGTGCCTGAACCGAAGGCTTGCTTTCCACCATCCACAAAGGGACTGGATTATCCTTTGGGTCATCGCAGTGATAGATTTTCATATGGGTACCTCTTAGGCATAATGGCTTTGCCTGCACAACACAGGATTCTACCATTAAGAGGTGGCGTCGCCCAAACGGAATACGTTCAGGGCAATGTCGGTCATCTCGAAGCCTGCGTCATCGGATACTACCTCAATAGTGGTGGGAACGGCTGTAACCTGGAAGGGCACGCTGAAGGACAGGTTGGTTACCTCTCCGGAAGAGGTAAAGGTTTTCGTAGCCGCGGCGCCGGTGACAGGCGAACCATTTACATTCAAGCGAACCGTCAGCGTAGCGGGAATAGAGGTGCCGGTATTTACAGAGGCCGTACCGTGGAAGGTGGCCTGATAAATTCCAGGCTGGTTGATCTCTACGTTTGAGGTGCCGGCCGTATGCGTGATGGAATTTCCGGAAACCAGAGGCGTATCATTAAAAATCAAGGCGCTTCCAGCATTGGTAGGCTGGGCGGTAGCGTCGACAGTGGCCAGCACGTCTGGCGTGCCTCCGCCGCCCGGCTCTCCTCGGGGAATCACAAAATCAAAAATCGCGTCTGTATCGGTTCCAGAGTTGATAACGCTGGCTTCCGTTCCCGGATCTCCGGTTGTCACAGAGCCTACATTGACAGTAGCGGCGGGTCCGGTAGGTCCAGCAGCGCCTTCAGCGCCTGTCTCGCCGGTGGGGCCTGTGGGTCCGGCTTCACCCGTCGCGCCAGTGGCGCCAGTAGCTCCTGCCGCGCCTGCAGCCCCGGTGGGGCCGGTAGGCCCTTCCGGTCCAATGGCACCAGTCGAACCTGTAGCACCGGTTGCACCTGTAGCACCAGTGGAGCCGGTTGCTCCCGTAGCGCCAGTAGCACCCGTCGCTCCGGTCGCACCTCTGGGAATCACAAAATCCAGAACATGGTTAGGTCCGCCGCTTACGTCTGTAACAGAAGCTGGCGTGCCGGGCTGTGCGGTAGTAGTGTTTCGAATGGTGAGAGTGGCGGACTCCCCATCATCACCTCTTGGACCAGTTGGTCCAGTTGGTCCAGTTGCGCCGGTAGGGCCGGTCGCTCCTGTGGGTCCGGTAGGACCAGTGGGACCGGTTGCGCCTAGTCCAGTGGGCCCCGTTGCACCAGTGGAGCCGGTTGCTCCCGTAGCGCCGGTAGGGCCGCTCGGGCCAGCAGGCCCTGTAGGACCGGTAATGCTTACGCCGGCAGCGCCAGCCGCTCCAGTTGCACCGGTAGGGCCAGTCGCTCCTGTGGGTCCGGTAGGACCAGTAGGGCCGGTTACGCTGAGTCCAATAGGTCCGGTGGCACCAGTGGGTCCGGTTGCTCCCGTCGCACCAGCGATACCCTCGGCCCCGGTAGGCCCGGTGGGACCGGTGGCGCCAGGATCACCGGCAATTCCCTGGGGACCCTGGGGGCCGACGGCTCCTTGTAATCCCATAGGGCCCTGAGCGCCTTGAGGGCCCTGGGGCCCGGTTGCTCCCGTAGCGCCGGTTGCTCCGGTAGGCCCGGTGACGCCTGTACATTCACAGGGCGGTACCGGCACGCAGCAGCAGGGCGGGGGAGGGGGACAACAGGGGGGTGGACAGCAGGATTGCTTTAAATTATCATTGGGATAAATTCTCATTTCCCTAACCTCCTTGATTTAGTTTCATACCATACTATGCGGAGAAGTACTTTCGCGAGACAAGCAGTTGACCCGCCTGGGCTCTGATTTGGAAGGGACGGCTTAAATTTTGATGCATGGAAAGGCGAAAAAATCTTCCATTTGCCAGTATATGCACCGAGAGTAACCAGGTGCGGATTCCCTCCGGCGGCCAAGCCTTCCAGGATAAGCATTGACAATTTTTGAAAATACTTTAAGATAGAAAATGACAGGTGAAAGAGCGGAAGCGGAAGGAACCTATTGTTGGCTTGGAGACTCATCAGGCAGAGGGCTTACCCCGCGGCCCGGGCGGCTGATTTTATTTGCCGCAGGCTGTTGATTGAAAACTTTCTGCGGTCATGCGTCTTGATGATAAAGCAAAGATGGAACCACTTAACAGGAAAGCAGCATACCGGGACTCCGCGAGGCCGGCGCAAGGCTGCTGAAAGTTTCAATGGCGCTCTTTCCGTGCTTTCCGGAAGAAAAGGAAAAATTTTTAAAATCAATAAAGTGCCAAGCCGGCCAAACCGGCGGCATGAAGGAGGAAGCTATGGAAAAGCTGTTATGTCCGTCTATGATGTGCGCTGATTTCGGTGCGCTGAAGCGGGAAATGGAGGCTTTGGAAAAAGCCGGAATCGACCTATACCATTTGGATGTGATGGATGGAAAATTTGTCCCTAATTTCGGTATGGGCCTGCAGGATATCCAATATATCTGCGGGCAGGGTAAGAAGCCTGCGGATGTCCATTTGATGATTGAGGACCCGGGGAATTACGTGGAACTCTTCGCGGGATTGGGCGCCAAGATCATTTATATCCATCCGGAGGCGGATACCCATCCGACCAGAACCTTGCAAAGGATTATCGATGCGGGGGCTAAGCCTGGCATCGCGATCAATCCGGGAACCTCTATCGGTACTGTGGAGGAGCTTTTGTATTTGTCCGAATACGTGCTGGTGATGACGGTAAATCCTGGCTTTGCCGGGCAGAAATATCTGGACTTCACCGATTATAAAATAGAAAAGCTGTCAGCCTTCAAGGAGAAATACGGCTTTGAGATGGTAGTGGATGGAGCGATTTCCCCGGAGCGGATCGCCAGCTTGAGCAGAAAAGGAGTCAAGGGCTTTGTGTTGGGAACCTCCAGCCTGTTTGGAAAGGGCCGGAGCTATGAGGAGATTATTCCGGAGCTGAGGGCGCTGTAAGGGCTGCTTTTCCGGGATCAGATATTCAACAAGGAGGCATAGTTAAGCTGGACAACCGCTGAAAGTTACGGCTGCTTAGGACTGTTTTGAAAAGATGGTGAGGTGTTATGCATGGGGATCACGATGGAGCCTGTTTCCAAATACCGGCGGCAGGTAAAGCGGATTTATTTCGATTCTTTCCCGAAAAAGGATCGAATGCCTTATTGGATGCTGCTGCTCATGGCTAAAATGAACCATACGGAATTTCGCGCCTTTTGCGACCAGGGCCGGGTATGCGGATTTTCTTATTTCGCGGCGGTTGGAAAGATCACGTTTATCATGTTCTTGGCAGTGGATTCCAAGCTGCGCTCTAAAGGCTGCGGCAGCTTGATGCTAAAGGAGATACAATCCCTTTATCCGGAGAACAAAGTGATCGTCTCCATTGAAAGATGCGACAAAACCGTAGAAAATCTGGAACAGCGATTGAGACGCAAAAGGTTTTACGAGAAAAATGGATTCCTCTCTACCGGATGCCTGTTGGAGCTTTCGAAGGAGCAGCAGGAGGTTCTGGTAAAAAACGGGGAATTTGATCCTCAGGAATTTTCAGAATTTTTTAAAAAATACAGCAATGGAACTATGAATCCTCCGATTATTCCTATAGGGCATGAAGGGGATCTGCGCTAAGCCCCAAAAGGATGGAACGAAGAAAAACGTTCCATCTTTTTTACACAAAGGCTTAAAAATTTTTTTGATGGATGATATAATATTAAAAGGACCCAGCTTGCATAGAGACGCTCGGCACATTGGGAGGAGAAAAGCCGCCGGCTTTTTTCATGCATTGGCTGATAGGATGCCGGATGTACGATGTGCTTGCTTGGAAGATGGGCCGGCTCAATATGCCTGCTGCTGTTTGTACTTACCGCCTGGCTTCGCGGGCCGGGCGTGGTTTTGTAAGCCGATATTGATAAAAGCCAAAGAATAGGATGGTGGAATCTTTGAAAAATTATTATTTGGGGCTGTACGAAAAATCAATGCCAAACACACTTACCCTGGAGGAAAAGCTGCGGCAGGCCAAGGCCTCCGGCTTTGATTTTATGGAGATCAGCATCGATGAGACCGACGCGAAGCTGAGCCGCCTGGACATGACAAGAGAAGAACGGAAGGCTTTGGTGGACGCCATGTATCAGGCAGGGCTTCCCATTAAGACCATGTGCCTTAGCGGCCATCGGAAATACCCTTTGGGCAGCCGGGACGAATCGGTGCGCGCCAGGGGGCTGGAAATCATGGAAAAAGCGATTCAGCTTGCCTGCGATTTGGGGCTGAGAATCATCCAGCTTGCCGGCTATGACGTTTATTACGAGGAGGGCGGCGAGGATACCCGGGCCTTGTTTTTGGAGAATCTGAAAAAGTCTGCGGAAATGGCGGCGGCCGCGGGCGTGACCTTGGCCTTTGAAACGATGGAAACAGAATTTATGAACACTGTGGAAAAAGCTATGGCCTATGTAAAGCTGGTGAATTCCCCTTATTTAAAGGTTTATCCGGATTCGGGAAATCTGACCAACGCGGCGGTGGCTTATCATACCAGGGTTTCAGACGATCTCGAAACGGGAAGAGGCTCTATTTCTGCCGTTCATTTAAAGGAAACTAAGCCTGGCGTCTTCCGGGAGGTGCCTTATGGCACCGGCCACGTGGATTTTGTGGATGTGATCAAAACTGCCTGGAGCCAAGGCGTGCGGCTGTATAACGCAGAGTTTTGGTATGTGGGCCAGGAAAACTGGCAGGATACCCTGCGGGAAAACAACGCCTTTCTGCGGGATAAATTTCAGCAGGCTTTGCGGTAACGGTCTTTTTGGGGTCAAGCCACGGCTCCGCAGGCCGGGGCGCTCCGCAGAAAATTTTTAAAGCGGGCGCCGGGAGGAGTGAAACCGGCGGCAAGCGCCGGTTACTGAAGAGCCGCCTGTGAAGCAGGGGCCGCCTGTTGACAGGCTGTGGATCAGAAGCGCAATAAATCCAGCGCATCTTGAGAAGCCTGCTGGCAGCCGTCCTTTACAGGGTTGGATCAAGATGCGGGCTCAGCTGGCAGCGCAGCTATGATTTTACGGAAAATCGAAGAACTAAATGTAATAACTGAAAAATTATAAACTATATGTATTAAAATAAATGCGGAATCCAGCGGAAAGGTTTCTCTGAAGAGGCTCTGGAGCATGAAAGGTTAAGCTTTTGAAAACTCTGATTTACCCTCTTTTTTTCCGGGAAGCTTTTATGCTATAATTTATAGTAATGCGGCATTGAGGGGCGCATGATTTTATATTTAAGAAGGAAGGATTAGAAACATGACAATCATTCAGGAAAAAGCGGGCAAATTCCTTGCGGCCCACGGCATGGCGGCGGAGGCTGTCAATCTGCGGGAGAATGCGGACGTCTTTATCGGTGAAATGGAAAGGGGCCTGAAGGGAGAGGAAAGCTCTCTGTTTATGATTCCCACCTATATCAGCATCGATAAGCAGATTCCCGCCGGGGAGCGGATCATCGTGGTGGACGCCGGCGGCACCAATTTCCGGGTGGCTACGGTGGTATTCGACGAGAAGGGCAATGCTTCGATTGACGATTTCAACAATTACCCCATGCCTGGCACTCAGGGAGAAATTACGATTGAGGAATTTTTCGACACGGCGGCGGAATATTTAGAGCCAGTGATTGACAAAAGCGATAAAATCGGCTTTTGTTTTTCCTATCCCACCGAGATTTATCCCAATCGGGATGGCCGGCTGATCCGGTTTGTGAAGGAAGTCAAGGTAAAGGGCTCTGAGGGGGCGTTTATCGGAAAGGGACTTTTAGAAGCAGTGAAGGCCAGAGGCCATCAGGAGAAAAAGAGCATTGTGCTGGTAAACGATGCCGTGACTACTTTGATCGGCGGCAAGGCGGCTTGTCCGGACCGGCAGTTTGACAGTTATATCGGCTTTATCTGGGGAACCGGCACCAATACCTGCTACATGGAGCAGACCAGAAGGATCACAAAGCTGGGCAGTGCGGCCGACATAGATGGAACCATGCTGATCAATGTGGAGTCCGGCGGCTACGCAAAGGCTCCGAGAGGCGATTTGGACGCCGGCTTTGACGCTACCACCGTTAACCCCGGCGGCTATATGTTTGAAAAAATGATTTCCGGCGCATATCAGGGAGGAATGGTCCGCACGGTTCTGGTCCAGGCCGCAAAGGAAGGCCTGTTTACAGCCGAGACGGGAAAACGGATTGCGGCCCTTGAGAGCCTTTCTTCTAAGGAAATCGACGATTTCCTGTTCCGGCCTTATGGTGAAAACGCTCTGGCACACTGCTGCGGCGGTGTAGAGGAAGATTGCCAGACCTTGTATTATCTGATCGACGGCCTGATGGAGAGGGCGGCCCGGTTTGTGGCCTTCAACCTGGCGGCGGTTATGCTGAAAACCGGGAAAGGCGCGAATCCCTGCCGTCCGGTGTGCGTTACCATGGATGGCTCCACCTATTATAAGTCTAAGCTTTGCAAGGATAAGCTGTCAGCCTATACCAAATCCTTCCTCAATGAGGAGCTGGGCTTATACTGCGAGTTTATTAAGGCGGAGAATCCCAATTTGATCGGCGCGGCGATCGCAGGCCTGCTGAACGCTTAAAAGCTTTCCAGCTTAGAAAAGGGATTCTCTGGAGAACGGCGCATGAAAAGAAGGAGCCCCGGGACAGAAATCAAGCTTCTGTTCCGGGGCTCCTTGCTTAGTGGGAAGAAAAGGGATTGAATTTTTAGTGAGTTAGTAAGATTAGAACGCTTCCTCCTGAGGAGCGGAAAAAGGCCGAATCAGAACAGTCATAATGCTTTCAGAGGGGCTTTCGATTACTGACATTTCTCCATTTAAACGGAAATCGATGGGAAGGTCCAGGACGGTCTGATTCATAATCACCGCGACAATAACGCCGTCGGGATTCAAAAAGGCGGTGACCTCCAGCTGGGAGGTATACTGGGTAAAGGCGATGCGCTTGGCGCCAGGCAGCAGGTATTTGCTGAAGTGCCCTAAATAGGTGTAGGAAAGCTGCTTTTTAATTTCATTCCTTTTTACGTCGCACAGAATTGGAGCGTCGCAGTAATTTCCCGTGTGATTGGGCCCGCCCTTCTGATTTAACACTAGGTTCCAGTCTAAAAACAGGTTCATTCCCGCGTTTAGGTTGCCGATGATGTCGTGGGCGTAAAGCTGGGCGTTTGCCAGGTCGTTTTGGTAAACGTAGGAGTGGTACTCCACACAGCCCTCTGTAAATACCAGCTTTTTATCAGGATATCTCTCTCGGATCAGCCGCAAGGCGTCGAAATGGTCGCCGCTGTACCAGTGAAAGGCGACTCCGCCTACCATGGGGTCGGTTTCCGCGTCGATGATGTCCCGGGCCCTCTCAAAGCAGCGCTCCTTATTATGATCCCAGATGCATACGCTGATTTCCCCTAGGCCTTCCTTTTGCAGCTGAGGATATAAGGCTTCCTGTAAAAAACGCTTTTCCTCCTGAGCGGTGTAAAGACAGCTGTCCCAAGGCTGTTTCGCTTTTGGTTCATTCTGTATGCTTAACAGCTTTACGGAAAAGCCCAGATTTTGATATTCCTTAATATAGCGGCAGAGATATTTGGCCCATTGACTGTAGCAGTCCTCGCGCAGGCGCCCGCCAAAGCGGCGGGAACCGTTCGTTTTCATAAAGGCCGGCGGCGACCAGGGAGAAAGCATCAGGGACAAGGGCGTGTCGGAAAGTGCCTGGGCCTGGCGCAGAAGAGGGACAATGTATTGGAGATCCCGTTTCAGAGAGAAGGTTTGAAACTCCCGGTCATTGGGATCGGTGACGGCGCAGTAGCTGGAAAGGGAAAAGTCACAGCTGTCCACGGGAACTCTCAGCCAGCTGTATCGGAGGCCATCCCGGCCGAAGTAGGCTCTCAGCGCTTCCTCACGGCGGGCGTCGTCCAATTGGCTGAGCACATAGCCCGCCGCCTCTGTAGCCGAGCCGCCGAAGCCGTCTAAGCTCTGGTAGGTGATTTCCGGATATAGATTTACCGCGTTGTTTTCCCGTCCACGGTCCTTGCTGAAGGTAAAGGAAATTTCCCTGGTGACAAATTGGCCGCCTTTGGGAAGGGTAATGACTGCTTTTCCGTTCATGAATCTCCGCCTATCCTTCCATGTGATACGAATAGTATTACAATTATACTGGAAGACACAACTGGAAACAACCGGAGAAATTCAATATTGTTCATAGAAAATTTACAGATGGGATAAGCCCAAGGGGATGCGGCGCCGCCTTGGGTAGGGTATAATAGGAACTAGAAATCGCGGTTTATGCGAGAGAAGAGGAAAGAGAATGACCAATATCGCGGTGGTTTATTGTTCCCGGTACGGCAGTACAAAGCAGTACGCTCAATGGCTCGCTGAGGACCTTGGGGCGGATTTATACGACGTGCGCCGGGTATATAAGGAAAAGCTGGAGACCTATGATACGATTGTCTTTGGAGGAGGCCTGTACTACGGCGTCATAAAGGGGCTTTCCAGACTGAAACGAAATTATGCTTCCATTCGTGAGAGCAACCTGGTGGTATTTGCCGTCGGATTGACTCCGCCAGAGAATAAAAAGCTTCTGGACAACGTGGCGCAAGGCAACCTTTCTCCTGCCATGCGGAAGAAAGCAGGATTCTTTTATCTGGTAGGAAGCACGGACTACGACAAGCTGGGACCTTTTCATAAGCTGTTCATGAAAAAGTACCGGGGCCAAGAGCCGGCGCCATTAAGCAGGGAAAGCCTGGCTCCCATTGAGGAATACGTCCGGTCCTTTAAACAAGAAGGACAGAAGGAAGCATAAGAAAGGAACTGGAACACGGAACGCGAGGACGGAAGGCCCGAGATTTTAATCTGAAAGGATTTGGCGCGCTGAAGGATACGGCGGCTTTTCAAGAAGGCCGGCCAAAGAAAGGCATAAAAAAAGCGCCGGCCGGGAAAGGCCGGCGGCGAAGCGGTGAAACGAGAAGCGCTACAGCAAGCCGAGATTTTTAAAGAGAAATACCCATAGAAAAATAGTGACTACGGAGAGCGCGGCGCCTAGGACGACAAACTGCCCCGCAAGGTCGCCGTCAGAATCCATTTGCTGGGCCATTACAAAGGACGACACCGCCACCGGCGAGCAGTAAAGTGAGATCAAAACCGCCATATCCTGGCCGCGGAAGCCAATGGCCGCCGCAATGGGAAGAAAGATGGCGGGAACCACGACCAGCTTGCCTAAGAGACCGGTGACGATCTGCTTGAAATACCCCATGGTTTTGGAGAATTTAATGGAGCCGCCCAGGATGATCAGCGCCAGCGGAGTTGCCACACGGGAGAGATCTGTCAGTGTGCCGTAAACGATTTCCGGAATGGGAATCCGTAGAAACAGGAATAAAAACCCCGCGGCACAGCTGAGAATCAAGGGGTTAGTGGCGATGCCCTTCAGTATGCTCCTGATTTTTACCTTTCCGCCCCGGAAGATTTCCATTTCCGTCACGGTAAGAATGTTAAACAGAGGGATGACAATAGAGATCAGAATGGCGGCGGAGGAGGCAGCGTTATCGCCATAAATGGAGCGGGCGATTGGAATACCGAAAATGATGAAATTGCTGCGGAAAATGCCCTGAATCAATGCGCCGCGGATTTTGTTGCTTTTTTCCGTGAGACAAACGTAGGCCATGCTGAGAAAGAAAGCGGCCAGCACGCTTCCGCCGGCAAACAGAACCAACGTAGGGTTAAACACGCTTTCCAGGTCGGTGGAGTATAGATCGACAAATAAAAGAATCGGCAGAAACACCTTGAAAACCAGGTTGTTCATTTTATTCAGCACATGGTCGTCGTAAAGGCGCACCGCTTTTAAAAAGTATCCCAGGGCCATCATGAGAAACAAGGGAAGCACTACATTGACTGAAACGATTAGATTTTCCACAAAACAAATCCACCTTTCCAGCGCTTCGTTGAACCAGAACGAAAGCTAACAGGTTTATTATAGCATAAAATATCGAAAACAGATAGAAAAAGGGTGATTTATTTCTAAAAAACAATTACTATTTAGATGTGGCTTAAGCGGGTATCATTTTTCGACCAGCCGCAATAGGCTGGCGGAAGGGAATAGATCAAAGGAAAAAGAGGAGAAGGAACATGACACCAATTAAACTGAAAGCGCCGTTAAAGGATTATTTGTGGGGCGGCACACGGCTGAAAACCGATTTCGGGAAAAAGACCGACTTGGAAAAGGTGGCGGAAAGCTGGGAGCTTTCCTGCCATAAGGACGGCCCAAGTGTGGTAGCCTCTGGAGAGGATCAAGGCTTGACCTTACCCCAGTACCTTGAAAAGCACGGGAAAGGAGTTCTGGGGACACATGGCGAAAGATTTCAGGATTTTCCGATTTTGATCAAGCTGATCGACGCTAAGGATAACCTTTCTATTCAGGTTCACCCAGATAATGAATTTGCTCTGCGGGTGGAAGGCGAATATGGAAAAACCGAGATGTGGTATATCGTAGACTGCGAGCCAGGCGCTTATTTGTACTATGGCTTTCAGAAAGAGATCAGTAAGGCGGAGTTTAAGGAACGGATTGAGAACAACACCCTGCTGGAGGTTCTCAATAAGGTACCGGTTCATAAGGGAGATGTGTTTTTCATTTCTGCGGGAACTCTGCACGCCATTGGCAAAGGAATTTTGATTGCGGAGATTCAGCAGAACTCCAATACCACCTACCGGATCTATGATTACGGCAGAGTAGGAGCCGACGGAAAGCCCCGCCAGCTTCATGTGGAAAAGGCTCAGATGGTGACCCGCCTGGCGCCGCCGGACCGGGAGCCTAAGCCGCAGGGACAGCCGGAGCGGTTTCCAGGCGGCGTGAGGACGCTTCTTTCCAGCTGCGAGTATTTTACTGTAACACAGATCAGCCTGTCGGGAAAAGAGGAATTTTCTGCGGATCACACGTCCTTTCATTCGCTGCTGATGCTGGAGGGAGAGGCTGTGCTCAGCTGGAGTAATGGCGTGATGAGAATAACAAAAGGAGAAAGCGTATTGGTTCCTGCCAACACGGGACGCTATACTTTGGAAGGCAAAGGGGAATTGGTGCTCACTACGATTTAGCCGGCGCTTGATAGGCGGCTCTTTAGGGCTGGGCCTTGAAGCCTGGCTGGACGCCTTCGGCTTATGCCACGAAGTCTGGAAAACAGCAGAACCTATTTTTGCCATGCAAAAATTTCTATATTGAAACATATTGGAAATAAAAGGAAGAATACTGGAATCTGCCGCTCCAAGGCTAAAACCGCCTTGGAGCGTTTTTTATCTTCCTTCAATAAGGTTTAAGCGCACTGCGGCAGCGGCTTCCAAATTCATCCCGCGCTTTCAGATTATCCTTTTGTGCTGGTTATCGCCATGTTTGCGGGATATCAAGCCTTTTTTGATGTGTTATAAAATATCTCATAAAGCATAAGCCGTTAAAGAAGAATACCAAGGAAGCGCTCTCCGAAATCAGTATAAAGCATAACTGCCGGCCTTAAAAATACCGGTAAAAATAGCCTGGGCATCGGCGGGAAGGCGAAGGAAAACGGAAAAGAGCGGAAACCAGGGGCGAACCCTTTGATTTCCGCTCTTTATCAAATTTTTTCGATCAGCCATATAGCGCCGAGGGGGTAGCCGCAGCTGAAAATTACGGATATGTAAAATGCTAAATTATGAAAACAGTGTGCTGCAATCCGCAAAAGCGGCCAATTAAGCGCTGCGCCGCTGTCTTCGGGAAATTTACACAAGTCTAACAGCAGGCTTGAAGAAGATTAAGGGAAAATAAGATGAAAAGGAATCAGCCTCTTTTAAACTGAACCTCCCGCTCATAGTCCTTAATCTCGCTAAGCCAGGCTTCTCTTACTGGCACGCCCATCGCCTCGCAGTAATAATCCCATACTGCGGCAAAAGGATAGGATTTCAGTTCTTCCAGCATTGCCAGGCGGCTGGTGTAGTCTCCCGCCAGTTCCAGCTTCATCAAGGCTTCTGTGGGCTCCAGAAAGGCGCGCAGCAGGGCTTTAATAGTGTTTCTGGTACCGATTACCCAGGCGGCAGTACGGTTGATGCTGGCGTCAAAGAAGTCCAGGCCGATGTTGGTTCTTGCCAGCAGATCGTTCCGGATTAGGGACTGGGCGATGGCGGCAAGCTCATCGTCCATGATGACCACGTGGTCGCTGTCCCAACGAACCGGGCGGCTGACGTGAAGGAGCAGCTCGTCTACGAACAGCAGAACGGTGGGGATTTTATCGGAGATTACTTCAGTAGGATGGAAGTGTCCGGCGTCCAGCGTCAAAGCCACATGGTTTTGAGCGGCGTAGCCCAGACAAAACTCATTGGAGCCTACGGTATAGCTCTCCTTGCCGATCCCGAACAGCTTGCTCTCTACCGCATCCAGGTTGTAGCGGGAGTCGATGGGCAGGCTGAACACCTCGTCCAGGGCGGTTTTCATGCGCATACGAGGGCCCACCCGGTCTACGGGAATGTCTTTATAGCCGTCTGGAAACCAGAAATTGGTGACGCAGCGTTCATTTAGTTCTTTGCCCATATGCTCGGCTATTTTCCGGCTGATCTTGCAGTGCTCGATCCAGAACGCACGGATGGCGGGATCGGCGCTGGAAATGGTGAAGCCGGTGTCCGCCATGGGATGGGAGAAGCAGGTGGCGTTAAAATCCAGGCCGACCCCTTTTTCTTTCGCCCATTGAATCCACGAGTCAAAGTGGCGGGGCTCCAGGGTGTCCAGGTCCACCTTTTCCTCGGTATCGGTATAGGTAGCGTGAAGGCTCAGCTTATGATTGCCGGGAATCATTGACAGGGCCTTTTCCACATCCTGCCGCAATTCGGCGCAGTTCCTGGCTTTTCCCGGATAATTACCGGTTGCCTGAATACCGCCGTTTTGCGATTGTTCCTGAAACAAAAAACCGTTCAGATCATCGCCTTGCCAGCAGTTTAAGGAAATCTTGATGTTTTTCAGCTTTTCCAAGGCTTGGTCGGTATCTACGCCGATTCCGGCATAGACCTCCTTCGCGATTTCATATGCTTTTGATACATTGCTCATAGTAAGACCTCCGATCAAAGGAAAAAACTTATAAAATGGAATCCGTCCGCCGCCGGCCCGTTTTTTAGGCAGACGACCTGATTGCTTTATTTATAATGATAGCATTTTTGTTTATTTGTGTCTATCGTTGCGCGAAAGGTTGTGTTAAAAATTTTAGATACTGCTAATTTAGGCATAAATGAGCAAAAACGAGCAAAAAGAGCGAGGAGGTTTACGAAGGGGCTAATGAGGGTTATAATAAAATAAATAGTAGCAGGAAAAGGGGTGTGACAACAAAATGGCGAAGCAAGCACTTTTGGTACTGAACGCTCACGCGGGAAAAAATTCTCTCCGGAGCCACCTGCTGAATATTATCGATCTGTTTGTGAAAGAGGGGTGGAATGTGAATGTTCATCCCACACAATGCCCAAAGGATGCCGTTCACGCGGCGGCCGCAATGACCAAGGAGTGCGATCTGCTTCTGGTCAGCGGAGGAGACGGCACGCTCAGTGAGGTTGTCACGGGACTGATGTGCTGTCAAAAACGCCCTGTGATTGGGTACCTTCCATCCGGCACTACTAATGATTTTGCCCGTACCCTCGGGTTACCGAAAAAAGCGGAGCGGGCAGCCAAGCTGATTTTAACAGAAGAGCCTATTCCGGTAGATGTAGGTTCTTTCGCAGAGGATTATTTTATTTATATCGCCTCTTTTGGCGCGTTTACAGAAGTGAGCTATCAAACCCCAAGAAGATTAAAAAAGGTCTTCGGCCATTTAGCCTATATACTGGAAGGAGTGAAAAGCCTAGGGTCTATTCATTCCTATCATCTGAAGATTGATTGTGACGGAAAAAGGCTGGAAGGAGATTACATTTTCGGTATGATTACCAACTCTACCTCGGTGGGAGGCTTTCATTTCCGCAAACAGGCCTTGTTTGATGTAAAACTGGATGATGGAAAATTTGAGGTCGCTTTGATTCAAATGCCGAAAAACGCTTGGGAAACCCAGCAGATTATCCACGATTTGCTCCATCAAAATCTAAACTCTCCCTATTTTCAAATTTTAAAGGCTTCTCAATTAACGATCGCCTCCGATCAGGAAATTCCATGGACATTGGATGGTGAATACGGCGGTTCGGTAAAGGAGGTTACCATCCAAAATCATCGTCACGCCATAAGAATCTACGGTGATGGCCCTGGCTGGTTCCGAAGAAAGCTGGATAATCGTGCTGAGGAAAAGCGGGAAAAATAGCTGATATAGGGAAAAGTGGAATTATAAAATATTTTCCACTTTTCCCTTGACAAATTTTCTCGAAAATGATATAGTATTCTAGCGTTAAAGATACTCGCTGGTGTAGCTCAGCTGGTAGAGCAGCTGATTTGTAATCAGCAGGTCGGGGGTTCGAATCCGTCCACCAGCTCCATTTTTTCACCAGCAGTTCAATTAAATAGGGGAGAATTCCCGAGTGGCCAAAGGGGGCAGACTGTAAATCTGTTGTCAGTGACTTCGGTGGTTCGAATCCACCTTCTCCCACCATAATAGGAACATAAAAAAGATATGTTCCGCATAAACCCCGATTTTATCGGGGTTTTTTGCTACCCAAACGCCGGGATTTCAAGGCACATATTCGTAGATATAAAACGGCTGTTTTTGCTTTGCGGATAGAATTGAACTCCCGTACAACAGAATAACTGCTTCAAACGGCAGACAAGTCGCTAAAAACTTGTCTGCCGTTTTTGCATTTAACTGCCCGAAGTTTTGCAAAAGACTTCGGGCTTTTTTCATTTCACGAAAAGGAGCTGACAAAATGTACTTTACCAATACCCCCGCCCTCAACAGTATGGAGGAGATCATGAAAAAACTGCCCTACGGCACACAGAAAGGCGGAGGTCGGTTTCGCAGATTGTATCAATACACCAAGAAAGACTGCGATTGCAGACTTTGTCTCTATTACAGAAAAAAGAATGGATGCACCTTGGCGCTCTGTCCTGTGTTGGATATCCGGCTTGGATGCGGCGCGGCTACTATTGGCGATGCGGTAAAAGCTGTTTTCAAAGATGCCCAAAATACAGCATTCCAAAAACGCCTGTCACAAATATACCATCGAAAGGATGATGCAAACATGATATTTCAAAGCAACAGGCACAAGCAGATTTTTGAAGCAGAGCGATTATCTATGCGAAAGCCCGGCAAAAAGACTCTCGCTGTTTTGTATCTGCTGACTGCCGACCATACACTGTGGTTAAAAACAAAACACCTATTCACCCCAAACGGAAAAGTGGATTTAAAAAGCGTCCGTCTCGGAAATGTTTCCACAGACAGCTACGCCCTATGGAAAGCAGTTAAGGAACTGCAGACCGGCGAGAAACAAATATCGCTGTGCGAGCTGGCGGACAACGGTATCGTCTCCGACAACGCCTTCCGTCTGATTGTGCAGGCAGCAGCTATCGCCCACTTTGGTACTGCAGTCTTAAATAATACGGAGGTGCGTTATGTCTGAAAATCATAGCTTCGAATAACAGCAGATTGGAGGAATGTGAGATATGGCCTTACTCTTTTCTCAGGTAACTGTAACGGCAGGAAATGACGCAGTAAGTTTTCTCGTTGGAGGAATTCCGAGAGAATACGATGATTTGGAGGATTGGGATGAATTCGATGACTTTCTGAAATATATCGATGAAGAAACAGAAGTGTTGGTTCATGCCGATGCTTATCTCTATGGAGAGGGAGAAACAAGCGAAGCATCCTATTCGGATATTCTGCAGTTTTCCTCACAGCTTAAATCCGGCAGCAGTTTCCTTACAGATTACTGTGACAATATAGAGGAAGTAAATTTTAGCTTTACTTGGTCGCCGGAAGAATTATTTGGAATGGAGATGGAATGAGATGAACAAATTTGAAGCAGAACGGCGCTTTGCACAGCGTATGAAGGATAACTATCCGCCCGGCACACGCATCATGCTTTTGCAGATGGGTGATGATCCTCGCCCCATCGAGCCGAACACAAGAGGTACGGTCGCAGTTGTCGATGATATGGGAACGCTGCACTGTAATTTTGATAACGGCAGACAGCTTGGCATCGTCCCCGGCGAGGACAGTTTCCGAAAATTAACCTCTGAGGAATTGGCAGAAGAACAGACAATGGCAGAGCCGGAGGACTTCAGCATGAAAATGCAGTAAGGAAAGGATGATGTGAAAACAAAGGGCGCGACGCCCTATGCCAATCCGATTTTTTGATATGTTTGCAGGGATCGGCGGTTTCCGCTCAGGACTGGAAGCGGTCGGCGGCTACAAATGTATCGGTCACTGCGAGATAGATAAATATGCAAATCAGGCGTACAACGCCATCTACGAGCCGAAAGGAGAACTGTATTTTGAAGACGCAAGAACCATCAACCCAAATGACCTGCCCGACATCGATCTCATCTGTGCGGGATTTCCATGCCAAAGCTTCTCGGTTGCCGGAAAACGGCTCGGATTTGCAGACGATACAAGAGGAACTCTCTTCTTTGAGGTTGCCCGAATCGCTGAGGCGAAACGGCCTGCATATCTTCTCTTGGAAAATGTCCCCGGTTTGTTATCGCATGACGGCGGCAGGACGCTTGACGCCATCTTCTCCACGCTTACTGAGCTGGGGTATGATCTCGAATGGTGTGTGCATAACAGCGCAAATTTCGGAGTCCCGCAGCAGCGAAGGCGGCTGTACATTGTCGCAAGTTTTGGAGGACGAGGTGCCGGACGGATATTTCCTCTCACCTGCGGCAATGCGGAAAATCTTAAAGAACTTATCTCAGGACCACAGGGACAAAGAGTCTATGAAACAGACGGAGTAGCCTGTACGCAATGTGCAGGCTCAGGCGGTTGGGGTGGAAAAACGGGATTGTATTTCATTGATATGAATCCCGATCCCATTATTACCGATACCGCCCGATGCATTACGGCAAGACAGGACAGCGGAGTCAGCAATCACAGAGGCGAGCATTCCGCCGTTCTTGCAACGGATGAGCCGAGAGCGATCCTCACACCCGACAGAGAAAAAATCCGTCAACAAGGCAGACGCATCAAAGAACCCAATGAGCCGATGTTTACGATTACTGCTCAAGACAGGCACGGCGTCTGGCATAAAGGCAGAATCCGAAAGCTCATGCCGATTGAATGCTGGCGCCTGCAGGGCTTTACCGATGAGCAATTTAATAAAGCGGCCGCAACAGGTCTCTCAGACGGTCGGCTGTATAAGATGGCGGGCAACGCAGTGAGTGTTCCCGTCATTTCTGCTATCGGGCAGAAAATCAAAGAAATTTACTATGAACAGGAGAAGTAATAAATGCCGAATCATGTTGTAAACCATATATCGCTTCAAGGCGATCCTGAAAAAATCCGGTCAATGCTGGAAACAATCAAATCCGATGAACATGGTATCGGATCGGTGGATTTTAACAAGATCATTCCTATGTCAAAAAGTCTCGATATTGAGGCAGGCAGCCGAACTGACCGAGGACTGAAAGCCTATCGGGATTTTATCGATGTGTATACACTCGCCGGTACCATGAATATGGAAAAGCTGCGAAATATTCCTGTGGAAAGCGAAGAAATCTTCCTGCGCCAGCGGACAGATATCAGGCGTGACGAATGGGAGCTTGGCAAAGCCGCATGGCGCAATATCCGTGACTTCGGCGCGCCGACATGGTACGATTGGTGCATCTCGAATTGGGGAACCAAATGGAACGCCTATGGATACAGTGAGGATGCTATCGACTACCATGACGGTGACACACTGTGTTTCCAAACGGCATGGTCAGCGCCGCATCCTATTCTCGAAAAGCTGACGCAGATGTTCCCCGATATTATGCTGGAGCATGAATGGGCGGACGAGGATATCGGACAAAACTGCGGAAGATACAGCTATCAAAACGGAGAACGGATTGAGGAATACTACCCCGAAAGCGAAGCGGAGGCGGTTGAATTTGCCTGTAAGCTGTGGGACTATGATCCGCTTGATTTGGATTTGTGCCTGAATGCTGACGGCACGAAATATATCTGCGTGGAAAATGAGGAATACCAGCAGATCGAACTGCTTGGCAAGCCTGCTCTGTTTACCAACGCCCGCCTGACGGACGCAGATATCCCTCAAGGGCTGTACTGCTACCATCTGTGCCACAGCGATGACGGCGGCCGCTTCTGTTCGGTTGAACCAAGGGTGGGCGTCAATCACGGCGGCAGCGTTATCACAAAAGAGCCGATTGATTTCGGAAAACAGGGATATATCTCTTTTACCGAGGATACCGAGCCGAATTTTACCGGCGGAGAACAAACACTTGGAGAATTTCTAAAATCCGATGTTCCGCAGGAAAACAAGGTGATAAAACTATGCTGAACTTTGTCATCGGTCTGCTCCTCGGCGGTTGTATTGCCGCAGTGATTTTGTGCTGTGTGCAGGTAAACCGTATCAACGAATATGAGCAGAAAATCTATAGACTCAATAAAAAGCTGAATAATCGAGATTAAAAAACGAGGTCGTTTTGCGTGTATGGAATTGCGTACATGGAAAACGACCTCGTTTGTTTTCTGCAGAAATTCATACACGCAGACGCCTCCGCAAAGGAGGTGATCAACAATTAACAGCTTTATGGCTTGGGTGGGAGGTAAGAAAGCCCTTCGGGACGAAATTCTCGCCCGTTTTCCGCTGGACTACAAGAGATATATCGAAGTGTTCGGAGGCGCGGGCTGGGTGCTGTTTCACAAACCGCCCGGAAACGATTTTGAAGTGTTCAATGATTTCAACGGAAACCTTGTCAATCTGTACCGGTGTGTGCGGGAGCAGCCGGAAAAACTCTGCGGCGAACTGCGGTATCTGCTCAACTCCCGCCTTGATTTTGAATATATGAAGCAAATGCTTCATTCGCAGGCAGTTTTGCCCGATGTGCGCAGAGCTGCTTATTACTATGCGCTGATCCGATACAGCTACGCAGCCGGCACCTCCACCTTCGGCAGTCAGCCCCACGCCATGTGGAACAATTTTCCCCTGATAGAAGCAGCGGCAGGCAGGCTGCAAAAGGTCATTGTTGAGAACAAGGACTGCGTAAAGCTCATTTCACAATATGACCGACCGGAGAGCTTCTTCTACTGCGATCCGCCGTACTATCAGGCAGATCAGTACTATGAAGCTGTGTCTGCCGATGGTTTTGACCATCAGGGACTTGCCGAAGCACTGTTCTCTATAAAAGGAAAATTCCTGCTTTCCTATAACGACTGCGAATTTATCCGAGAGCTTTATACCCGCCCCGGCATCGTGATTGAGGGAACGACAAGGCTTTCCAATATCGCACAGAGATACGATAACGGAAAGCAGTACCCCGAACTGCTGATCTCCAATTACGACACCACCGAGCTTGCCCGATCCTGTATTCAGCTTACGCTGTTTAACGAACTTGACACGCAGGAAATCTTAAATGAAAGGATAATTTATAATGGAACGATATGAATTTGAAATGATCCCCGTACCTGCAGAGGCACTGGATGCTGTGGGAATTACTCCCGGCGTAACGGTGGAAGCATTTGCAGACGGCAGCCGCATCGTCATTCAGAAAGCGCCGGAGGATGACTTCTGTGAAGCATATAACGATGACTGCGAGGGCTGTCCTTACTGCTGCCCCTGCTGCGGCGAATGCCTGAAAGAGCAATTTGACGGAGGTGAAGACGGTGAATAAGCTGTACCGCATTCTCGGAAAACGAGGAAGAATTACGATCCCCTATGAAATTCGCAGGCGTGCCGGCTTTCAGTATAACGATGTACTGTCCTTTACCGAGCAGGATGATCGAACCATTATGGTCAGACGAGAGAAAATCTGCGATAACTGCAAAGGAACACGCCCTGCTGTCAATAAGCAGGCGGACGGCATCACGCTGCTGCAGTTTCTTGACGGTCTCTCCGCCGATGAACAGCGAGCCGCCCTCATTCATTTATCGGTTAAATGGGCGGAACAGCAGGGCGGTGAGAAGAATGCCTAAAATGCTTCGCGTCCTTATGGTGGAACCGCACGAGTCTCCTCATGAGCTGTTTATTACCGACCAACTTGATGATTTACAGGAAACAGTCGGCGGCTTGATTGAGGTCATTGGCAACGGTGACGGCACGCTGCTCGTCTGCAATGAGGAATCAAAACTCAACGGTATGGACGGCAACCGCCGCTTAAACGGTGATGTGATTGCCGGTCCGTTTTTCGTAGTGGGCGAAGACGGCGAAAACTTCCGTTCTCTCACAGATGAAGAAATGCAGAAATATATGCAGCGCTTTAAGGAAATCGAAGATATCTCACCGGAAGAAGTACAGTCCAATATGGGCTTCTATTTTTTCTCTTTATAATGGAAAGGATGATCTCAAATGAAAGTAAAAGCACAAATTGACCGTTTTATCGGAAAGGACAACCGCATCAAGGCATATGCCAGCGTAATTCTCGGCGGCGAGTATGTGATCAGGGATATCGCCGTGATGGACAGCAAAAACGGTTTGTTCGCAAGAATGCCGTACCGTTCCTACAAAGACCGAAACGGCAATATGCAGTATTCGGATGTGGCGTTTGCTCTGAATGAAACCTCCCGCAATGCTGTCAGCGACGCGGTTTTGGAAGCATATGAACAGCGGCTGCACATGGAGGAAGATGAATCACAGGATTTGGAAGAACCGGATGAAGATGAAGCCCCGGTTTTTGAGCAGAGAATGTGATTTTTTCAAAAAACAGCCGATTCTCGCTGGACTTTCAGGCTTTTTTCCGTATCCTTATAGTCAGAGGTGATCCGTATGATAAAACTGAAACGATACGCGCTCCTCCTCGCAGGTCTGACGCTCATCAGCCTTGCAGGGTGCGGTAAGCAAGAACCGCCGCTGACGATAACCGACAATCCATCCTCGGTCGGCACTTCGGCAGATGTAACATCGGCTGCCGAATCAAGCGAGGATATTCCTGCCAGTCCGTCTGCTCCGGCAGAATCAGAGAATCCGACAGACAGCATACCCGAAACTCGGCTGCAGGCAGAAGAAACAGAACCCCCGGCAGAGCCGTCCGGCACGGAATATGCCGCCGAACCAAAACAGCCTGCACGGGCAGAAGAAAAAACAAATCCTGTCTCACCTGCACCGCAGCCGGAAGAACCGGAACCGCAAAAACCGACTTCCGCGCCGACACAGCCGCCAGCGGAGGAACCGCCCCAAAGCGAGCCGCCGCAGGAGAGCGCACCGCCCGAAGAACCCGCTGTTCCCGATTTTAATATCCAGACATGGATCGACTATGCCAAAACCTATGCTGTGAGCGTCGGTCTGCGGCTGGAAAGCTCGGCGGTCGACTGCTGGGACAATCCCATCACGGCAGGCCCGCACAGCCTGTATCTGGAACGGGATATCGAAAGCCGCTTAAACCGTTACAGTAAGGACGAGGATATTACCGACGTCTGGATATGGGCGGAAAAACGCCCCGACGGGAGCTACGATCTGTATATCGGCTACGCTTAAACCAAAATCAAAACGGAATATTTCATGTTAAACGCACTGTGTAAAAAATCACGGTGCGTTTTTTCATTTCAACAGGAGGTTTTCAAGTGAAAACGAAAAAATTCAAAAGAATCATGTCGCTGTTTCTGGCGGCGCTGATGTGCGTTACCACCCTTGCAGGTCTTGGTACGACCGCTTACGCCGCAGAAGAAACCGATGAGGTGTATCTTGTCTCCTTCCCCCGTGACGGGGATGACAACTACAGCAGAGAATGGGGACACGGCAGCCATGAGTTTATGAACGGCTGGTCGACCGATGGCTCGCGGTATACCTCTGTTTACGCTATGGGCTCATATACCGGCAATATCTGTTACTGTATTGAACCCGGCGTCACTCTTAAAACAGGCGACCGCTTTACCAAAAAAGGCGAGAACTTTTGGGACAATTACCCCTCGTCCTACAACAAAACCATCTCCCCCGATGATATAAAACTGTTTATCGGCAGAATCATGCAGTACGGCTACACGGGGACGATCTCGACCTCATGGCGTTCGCAGAACGAGGGCGGAGACAAGCTGGCTCACGCTGTCGCCACACAGCTTCTGATTTGGGAAACCGTGGTCGGCGAGCGTGACGAAGACTTTAACAAGGTAAGCACCGGCGGCAAGGACGCCATCCTCGAACAGATCAGTGCAGACCATCCCCTGCGCAGCAAGATCATGAGCTACTACAACTCTATTGCGGCGAGCGTCCAGAAGCATTCCAAGCTGCCGAGCTTTTTTGCAAAATCCACAGGCAAGGCACAGAATATCGAACTGGAATGGGACGGCGAACATTACACCGCTACGCTGACCGACAAAAACAATGTGCTCTCCGATTATTCGTTCTCCGCAGGCACTTCGGGAATCCGTTTTTCCGTAAACGGCAATAAGCTGACGATCACCGCCGACAAAGCGCCGGGCAGCACCGTCACGATCACCGCAGAAAAGAAAAACTCCCAAAGACGCGGCGTTATCACCTGGACGGACGGCGTATACGGCCCGAACGGAGAGCTGCAGGATACCGTCACCTACGCGCAGTCGGTCAACGATCCTGTAAAAGGGTACCTCAATATCAAGGTATCCTACGGCTCGGCAAAAATCGTAAAAACCTCCGAGGACGGCAAGGTTGACGGGATTCCTTTCCGCATTCAAGGCAATGGCATAGATGAAACTGTTAAGACGGCAAACGGCGGCCAGATTCAGGTGGATAATCTCAATCCGGGAATTTACACTGTAACCGAGCAGACGGAAAACAAATATGAACCTCAGGAGAGCCGCAGAGTAACTGTGGTATCCGGGCAGACGGCAACTGTAACATTCAACAACATTCTCAAACGCGGCGACCTCAAGGTGATCAAGACCTCCGAGGACAACATGGTTGAAGGTGTAAAATTTCATCTTTACGGAACCTCCCTCTCTGGGCTTAAGGTAGATGAATATGCTGTGACCGATGCATCAGGTACGGCGATCTTTAAAGATGTACTCATTTCAGGCAGCACGCCGTATACTCTTGAAGAGGTGGATACCGATATCAAATATGTGGTGCCGGAAGAACAGACAGCAGCCATCGAGTGGAATACGGTGACCAACAAGAGTTTCCACAATATCCTCAAAAAATGGAGCCTCACCGTCACCAAATCCGACAGTGAAAAAGGACTGCCGCAGGGTGACGCTTCTCTCGCCGGAGCAAAATACGGTGTATTCAACGGCGAGCAACTCATGGATGTGTACGAAACAGACCGCAGCGGGCAGTTCACCACAAAATCCTATGTCTGCGGAAACGACTGGTCTCTGCGGGAGATCGAGCCGAGCGAAGGGTATCTGCTCAACACAGAATCTTTGCATATCGGCGCGGAGGCGAAGCTCTATACGGCGGAATTTAGTCTCGCCGCACCGCTTGACTCTTACGAAACGGTCAAGAAAGGAAAAATCGCCGTGATCAAGCACTGCGACGACGGCGAAACACAGATCGAAACACCCGAAGAGGGCGCAGAATTTCAGGTGTTCTTAAAAAGCGCCGGAAGTTATGCGGATGCAAAGGAGACTGAGCGAGATACCCTTATTTGTGATTCGTATGGTTTCGCCGAGTCTAAACTGCTCCCATACGGAATATACACGGTGAAACAAACCAAAGGCTGGGACGGCAGGGAGCTGATGCCTGCCTTTGATGTGTTTGTAAGTGAAAACAACGAGGTTTACCGCTATCTTATCAACAATGCCACATTTGAATCCCTGATCGAAATCGTGAAAAAGGATGCGGAAACCGGCAAGGTTATCCCCGCCGCAGGCGTAGGGTTCAAGGTCAGAAATACGGACACAGGCGAATATATCGTCCAGCATATCAATTACCCAACGCCGGTGGATATCGACACCTATTACACCGATACCACAGGTAAGCTGATGATGCCGGAGCCTCTCGGCTTCGGAAATTACGAACTGATCGAGCAGTGCAGCGCATACGGGTATGTCCTCGATCCCACCCCCGTACCGTTCAAGGTGGACGGCACACAGACCACTGTTGTGGTCGAAAAGCATAATATCGCACAGAAAGGCACGATCACGGTCGGCAAGACCGGAGAGACGTTCGCCTCCGTGACAGAAACAGACGGCGTCTATCAGCCGGTTTACGCGGTAGGCAGTGTACCGGATACGCACTATGTCATTACGGCGGTCGGAGATATCTATACGCCGGACGGTACGCTCCGGTATCAGGATGAACAGATTGTAGCGCGCCTGCAGACAGGCGAGGATGGGACTGCGACCACAGAACCGCTGTATCTTGGAACCTTCAAAATTTGTGAGGAACAAGCAGCCTATGGCATGGTGGTCAGCAAAGAAATCAAAACGGTGGAGCTGACCTATGCAGGAGAAAATGTCGAGGTGACTTCCGCCGAGGTATCGTTTTACAATGAACGCCAGAAGGCGGAAATCAGTCTCTCCAAAATTTTGGAGCAGAACGAGCTGTTTGGCATCGGCGGCAACGGCGAAATCCTCTCAGTGCAGTTCGGGCTGTTCGCTGCAGAGGATCTTGCGGCGGCAGACGGCTCGGTGATCCCGAAAGATGGACTGCTGGAAATTGCAAACTGTGCGGAAAACGGCAGGGCGGTGTTCAAAACCGACGTCCCCGTTGGCGCAAAACTCTATGTCAAGGAAATCGCCGCAGACGGGCACTATCTTATCTCGGACGAAAAATATCCTGTGGAGTTTGTGTACGCGGGACAGGATACCGCTGTTGTGGAAATCAAGATCAATGGCGGCGAAGCGATTGAAAACGATCTCATCTACGGCAACATCAAGGGATTAAAGATTGACCGTGAAACAGAAGAACCTATTGCGGGCGCTTTGTTCGGTTTGTTCCGTCCAAACGAAACCGAGTTTACGGAAGAAACGGCCCTGCTCACAGCAGAATCACAGCCGGACGGCGTCTTCACTTTTGAGCAAATTCCTTACGGAAACTGGCTAATCAAGGAACTGCGCCCTGCGGACTCTTTCCTCCCGAATGAGGAAATCTATCCCGTGACCGTATCCGAGCACGAACAGCTCATCGAAATCACCGTAGTCAACGACCGCATCCCTGAAATCGGAACAACGGCGGCTGTGGACGGCGAAAAGGAAATCTGTGCGACCGAGGTCTTCACCCTTACCGATACCGTATCCTACAAGCACCTGATCCCCGGCAAGGAATATGTTCTCAAGGGCGTGCTGATGGATAAATCCACAGGCAAGCCGGTTGTGATTAACGGCGAAGGAATCCGTTCCGAAACGGTCTTTACACCCGATGCGCCCACAGGCGAAGCAATCGTGGAATTCGTCTTTGATTCCAAATATATCAAGGAAGATACCGGCATTGTGGTGTTTGAAAGCCTGTATAAAGACGGCAAAGAGCTCGCTGTCCATGCGGATATCGAAGACGAGGGACAGACCGTCAAGGTGAAAATCCCTGAAATCAGAACGCAGGCGACCGCAGACGGAAAGAAGGAAATCACGGCAAACAGCAGAGTGAAAATCGAGGATGTTGTATCCTACAACAATCTGACTCCCGGCAAGGAGTATACGGTAAAAGGTGTTCTTATGAACAAATCCACAGGAGAACCGCTGCTTGTTGACGGAGAAGAAATTCGCAGCTCTTTCACCTTTAAGCCCGATGCGCCGGACGGTGAAATTACCGTTACCTTTGTATTTGACGCATCAGGACTGACAAGTGCAGCCGACATTGTGGTATTTGAAAGCCTGTACCGTGACGGTGTTGAAATCGCTGCCCATGCGGATATCGAGGACGAAGGTCAGACGGTGAAGATCACGCCTCCCGTCCCTGATGTACCGCAGACCGGCGATGAGAGCAATCTTGGATTCTGGATCGGGCTCGGCGCTGTCGCTCTCGGCGGTGCGGTTGCCTCTGCGATCATCCTCTTAAAAAAGAAAAAGGATGATGACGAATGATAAAGAAGGTGTATATCTGCTCTCCCCTCGGCGGTGACGTCAGAGAAAATCTCGAAAAGGCAAAGAGATATACCAAATATGCATTGCTGTGCGGCACGGCTCCGGTCGTGCCGCATTTCTATGCGCTCTGCCTTGACGACAGCAATCCCAAAGAGAGAGAAATCGGCATAGCGGCAGGACTGTCGCTTTTGTGGTTCTGTGATGAAATGTGGCTCTTCGGCGATGAGGTAACTGAAGGGATGGCGGCTGAAATACAATTCTGCAAAAACCTCAATGTGAAAATCCGAAAGGTTCGGGAAAATGAAATCAATAAAGTGTTAGGAGGAAAACGCCGATGAAAAAGAAATGGACAAGGCTTCTTGTCTGCGCTGTCATAACGGCGCTGATTGTTACCGCTTCCGCTGTGCCGGTCTTTGCCGCCGGCGATGTGGCGGGAGCGATTGAAAACACATGGACGCAGGCGCAGACGCAGATCAAAACAGTGGTCAACAATGTGGTGTTCCCTGTGGTGGACATGATCCTTGCGATCCTGTTTTTCGTGAAAGTAGGCACGGCATATTTTGAGTACCGCAAGCACGGGCAGTTTGAATTTGCCGCGCCCTGTATCCTGTTCGCCTGTCTCATTTTCACGCTGACGGCGCCGCTGTATATCTGGACGATTCTGTAACCGGAGGCGAGAAAATGGGAACAAGACATTTAATCTGCGTTGTAAGTGATGGCGATTACCGTATCGCACAGTACGGTCAATGGGACGGATATCCGGAAGGTCAGGGTGCATCCATCCTCGAATTTTTGAAAAGTTCGATGGCAGAACCGTTAAAGAAAAATTTGGAGAACTGCACTTGGCTCACAAACGCCGAATATGAAAAACTGTGGGAAGAATTCGGTGTGGATACCAAGCAGGAAATGATTGACTATAACGTCTATCAGGATTTTTGCAATAAGCATCCTGAACTAAGCAGAGATACCGGTGCAAGGATATTAGAAATGGTGGCAGGTGCGACCGGCAAAATCAAGCTGCAGAACAGTTTAGACTTTTCACGGGATAGCCTTTTTTGCGAGTGGGCATATGTCATAGACTTTGACAAAAACACATTTGAGGTTTATCAGGGTTTTAATGAAACACCGCTTGATGAGTCTGAACGGTTCTATACCGCAGGACAAAAAGAAGATGAAAACGGTATGTACCCTGTCAAACTGTTCAAATCATTTGATTTGTCGTCACTGCCTTCCGAGAAAGAATTTTTAGAAATATGCAAGCCTATAGAAGATGAAATGATTGACGAACCAATATCTGGACTTGAGGGATTAACAGGCATATAATTGGAGGTGATGTCCTATTTTCGATTGGTTAGGAGATATATTCTCCGGTATCGGCGACGCCATTGGCGGCGTGTTCGACTTTTTAGGAGAGCAAATATCCAATGTAATCTGGAACACGATGCTGAAATGGATGTACGAAACCATCTACAACGCCGTTGCCGATTTCTTCAGCATGATGGGCAATATGGGCGCGGACATTTTTGACCTCGACTGGATTCAGGCGACCATCAAGCTCTTTTCGTTGTTTGGCTGGGCGCTCTTTGTTGCTGGTGTCGTGGTCGCCATATTCGATGTGGCGATAGAATATCAGCACGGCAGAGCAGATATCAAGTCAACCGCTGTCAATATTCTGAAAGGCTTCTTCGCCTGCTCTCTCATAGGCATTGTGCCGGTGGAACTGTACAAGTTCTGCATCAGCCTGCAAAACACCTTCTCCCACGACCTGTCGGCGCTGTTTGCAGGCGGACAGTCTATCGATCTGGCGGGACAAAGCACCAGCGTGCTGCAGGGCAGCTTTGCGGTGGCGGCACAGGTGAACTTCAATCTGTTTAACATCCTCGCGCTCATTGCCTTTGCCTACTGTGTGGTCAAGATTTTTTTCGCGAATATCAAGCGCGGCGGCATCCTGCTCATTCAGATGGCGGTGGGCGCCTTATATATGTTCAGCGTACCGAGAGGATATCAGGACGGATTTAATCAGTGGATGAAGCAGATCGCGGCTCTGTGTCTCACGGCATTCATGCAGACTTCGCTGCTGTTTTTGGGACTGCTGACCTTCCCCGGCAATATGCTTTTAGGGCTTGGCATTATGCTTGCGGCAAACGAAGTGCCGAGAATTGCCCAGCAGTTCGGATTGGATTCAAGCGTGAGAGTCAACATGATGAGCGTTGTTCACGCAACGACCACTGCGGTCAATCTGACGCGCTCTGTCGCAAGAGCCGCAGGAAAATAACGGAAGATGCAAACTTTCTGTGAAATATGGATTTTCCTCTTGATATTATTTCGGTATGCCGATATAATAATAAAAGGAGGAGTGATTTGTATGATGATAGACAGCTTGCTCAAGAAGCGGAATATGACAAAATACCGATTGGCTGTTGAAGCAGGCATTCCCCATGCTACGCTCAATGATATTTGCAGCGGAAAAACAAAGCTCGAAAAATGCTCCGCCGAAACGGTATATAAACTGGCTGGCGTTCTCGGTGTATCGATGGAAATGCTGACACAAAGCGGCATCAGGGAAACCGAGCGTGAACGGTCATACGAATACGGTCTGCCGGATTATCTCCAGCATGATCTGGACGCATACAAGGAAGGGCTGAAAAACAAGTCCTCCATTCTTGACTGCCTGTGGGGAGAGCTTTACGGCAGCATCAATATGGCGGAAATCAGCGAAGGCGTAATTACGCCGGAACACGCTGATTACCTCAGACAAAAATATTTATAGAAAGGAGCAGGAGCATGACAAAAGGGATTGACTTTACAAACTGTCCCCGTGTATTTGACCGGGCATATAATGGAGCAAACGGCAAGAAAATCGCTGTGGAATACGGCGGCAGACCATATATGCTGAAGTTTCCGCCGTCCGGCGAAGGAAAGCCGACTGAGCTGTCCTATACCAATAGCTGCATCAGCGAACACATTGCCAGCAGTATTTTTAATATGCTCGGCATCAAGGCGCAGGAAACCATGCTGGGGACATTTACAGTAAACGGCAAAGAGAAAATTGTTTGTGCCTGTCTTGACTTCACCGAGGACGGGAAGAAGTTTTACGACTTCTGTTCCATCAAAAACACCGTTTTGGATTCCGATTCCAACGGCAGCGGTACGGAGCTTGAAGATATTTTGGAAGCCATTGAAAAACAGCAATATGTTGATCCTATCCTCTTAAAGAAACACTTTTGGGAGATGTTTGCCGCAGACGCATTGCTCGGCAACTTCGACCGTCATAACGGCAACTGGGGCTTTTTATATGATCCGAAGAATAAACAGCGTGAGATCGCGCCGGTTTATGACTGCGGAAGCTGTCTGCTGCCGCAGGCCGATGACGCTGTCATGCAGACGGTACTGACCGATAAAGAAGCGCTGAATCTGCGGATTTACAGGTTTCCGACTTCGGCAATTAAACTGAACGGGAACAAAATCAATTACTATGATTTTCTTTCAAGCGCCGAATATGAGGACTGCAATCAGGCGGTAAGGCATATTTATGAACGAGCCGATATGAACAAGATCAGCGCATTTATTGACGGAGTGCCGTATATCTCCGATTTGCAAAAGGAGTTTTATAAGCGGTATATTGCGGCAAGACGGGATTTGATCCTTCGTCCCGTCTTTGAAATGACAGAGCTGACCGAAACGCAGCAAGCCGGACCGACAATGTCCCTGTAACAAAATATTTTACACAGAGCCATCGCAGCATTGCGGTGGCTTTTTGTATATTAAATGAGGTGAGAATTTGAAAGAAAACAACGAGCTTGAAAGAGCCGATATTGCTATCGACCGTGAGATGGAGGTAGACTGCGATATCGGGCAGGAAATCACCGTCTACATCGAAACATGGTTCGATGTAGATAAGAAATTCGGTGTTCAGACGGCGGACGATGACAGCACATGGCTGAATATGTACGGTAAATACAATCCCTTCGAAGATACGCTTCGCATCGAATGCGAAATCAGCCGCGATAACGGCAGCGAATATTTTGACTACCAGCCCACCGGCAGCGAGGCGCAGCTCATCAAGGAAATGATTGCAGACAAAATTCGTGAGGAATACCATCAGACACCGCAGGAATTCTGCGGCGATATACAAAATGGAATGATGATGGGAGGAATGTAAGTGACGCAGTATCTGTACCCGCAGAATCTGAAAGCTACAGCCAACCTGTGGCTGTGGGGACTGCGGGATTTTTGCATTCTCGGCATTGCCGCGCTGCTATCCATTGTGGCGCTGGTGCAGCTTCGGATCGTGATCCCTGCCGCCGCCACGCTCTGCTATGGCTTTCTGACTATCCGTCTGGACGATACGACCATACTGGATTTTATGAAATATGCTGTGCGGTACTTTATATCTACCCAACAATATTTTGAGTGGAGGTGATTACGCTTGACAACCAAAGAAAAACCGCAGAAAAAGAAAAAAGGACGCTCGGTACAGGAACTTTTAGGCATCAAGACCTTTACCAAATACGGACTTGCGGCCGGTAAGTACGAGCTGTTGTTTTATCTCGTCTCGCCCACCAACATCTCGGTGCTGTCCCATACCAATATCGAAATCAAAATCCGCCATCTGATGATGGTGCTGTCCGCCATCCCCGATATTGAGATCACCTGCACCGACTCCTCCGAGTGCTTTGACGATAACAAATCGTATTTAAGCGACAGGCTCTCGGAGGAACAGAATCCAAAGGTGCGGAAAATCATCAAAAAGGACATCGACTTTCTCGACCATATTCAAATGGAGATGGCGACCGCAAGGCAGTTTTTGTTTATCGCAAGGCTGAAAGACCGTAAAGATAAGCAGACCTTTGAAGCGGCAAACCGTATCGAGAAAACCATCTCCGAGCAGGGCTTTGAAGTGCAGCGGATGAAGAAAGTGGACATCAAGCGCTTTCTTGCCCTGTATTTTGAAGCCAGCATGAATGGAGAGCAGATGCCCGACATTGACGGCGAACAATTCTATGAGGTGGACGATGAAGCTTCGGAGGATTAGTCTTGCCGTTCTTTTCGTTCTGCTGTCGGCAATTGCCGCCTTGTCCGGCTTTATGGTTTATACGCAACTGTCCGACCGGCAGAAAGAAAAAGAAGAATTCGATACCCTTGCTGAGATGGTGGAAGTAACGCCGGAAAAACCCAACGATGAAACGGCTGTGCCAACGGATGATACTTCCGAACCTGTGCGGGATCTGTCAGGGCTGTTTGCACAAAACGGCGACTGCATCGGCTGGCTGTGTATTCCCGATACGCAGCTAAACTATCCCGTCATGCACACCCCGGACAATCCGCAGAAATATCTGCGCCGAAGTTTTTACGGCGAATACAGTCAAAGCGGCGTGCCGTTTCTGGACTGGCGGTGCGACCTGCAGAGCGATCATCTCATTGTTTACGGTCACAACATGAAAAACGGCACGATGTTCTCATCACTTCGGAATTATACTGACCCGGCGTTCTGTACCGAACATCCGGTCATAGAATTTCAAACAGCAGACGGTGTGGAACAATATACTGTCTTTGCCGTTGCCGCTGTTCAAAAAACCGACGCTTGGTACAGCTTTATTCATGCGGCCGACAGCACGGATTTCACCGAACAAACCGCAGCCATCATGCAAAAATCGCTCTATGATATCGGCATAACTCCAGTGCTTGGTCAGCAGATCATCACTCTGTCCACCTGTTACGGTTCGGGGAAAAACGGCAGGCTGATTGTTGCAGCCATAAAGACACAATAACTAAGAAAACAGATCAGTCGTTTTGCAAATGGCAGAACGGCTGATTAACATAGATTCCTTCTGCCTTTGCAAAACGGCAGAAGGAGGAAAAATGCTGAAACGCAAACCAAAAGTTTTGACACCGGAACAGATGGAAGAAGTCCGCACAAAGGATTTTTTCGATATGATCCTGCCCGGCACGGTCAAATTCCTTTCCGACCATTATATCCTCGGCGACAGTTATCGCTGTGTGTGGGCGATCCGTGAGTATCCGCCCTCTACCGAGGAACAGGCGATCCTCTCTCAGCTTGCCGACCGCAGCGGCGTAACCTTACGCATCTATCACAGACTGGTCGAAAGCATGGAACAGAGGAAAATCATTCAAAATGCCACCCGCCGAAACAAGCTGAAAAGCGGCGGCACTGATGTAAACGAAACCATCGAAGCCGAGGGTAATCTGCAGGATGTAGTGGAGCTACTGGCGAATCTCCGCAAGAACCGTGAGCCGCTTCTGCACTGCTCAGTGTTCATCGAATTAAAGGCACGGAATATGGATGCGCTCAAAGAGCTGCAGAGCGAAATTGCAATGGAACTGACACGCTCCAAAATTTCGGTAGACCGCCTGACCTTACGGCAGAAAGAAGGATTTTTGTCTGTTCTGCCAGTGGGCGCAAATCAGTTCGGCGCGCAGTATGAGCGCGTCCTGCCTGCCAGCTCGGTGGCAAATCTGTATCCTTTCAACTTCTCCGGCAAGACCGATCCGAAAGGTATCTATATCGGCAGAGATAAGTTCGGCACGAACATTCTTGTCGACTTCGACCGCAGAGCCGAAGACAAAACCACAAGCAATATCCTTATACTTGGCAACAGCGGTCAGGGCAAAAGTTATCTGTTAAAGTTAATTCTCACCAACCTGCGTGAATCGGGAAAGCTGATCATCTGCCTTGATCCCGAAAGCGAGTACGAGGAAATCTGTTCTGCGCTGGGCGGCTGCTATATCGATTTCCTGTCCGGCGAGTACACTATAAACCCGTTAGAGCCGAAAGCTTGGGCAGATGGTGTGGACGATGTTGATCCCGATGCGCCCGCGGCGTTTAAAAAAGCGACAAGGCTCAGTCAGCACATCGCTTTTCTAAAAGATTTCTTCCGCAGCTACAAGGATTTCAGCGACAGTCAGATCGATACCATTGAAATCCTGCTCTCCAAACTGTATGCCCGGTTCGGCATCACCGACAGCACCGATTACAGCAGGCTGAAACCCACTGATTATCCCATTATGGAGGACTTCTACAAGCTGTGCGAGGAAGAATTCTATAGCTACGATAAAAGCAGAAAATATCTCTATACCGAAGAAACGCTCCAAGAGGTATGCCTCGGCATCCACTCCATGTGTGTCGGTTCGGAGTCAAAATACTTCAACGGACACACCAACATCACGGACGATGCATTCCTCGTATTCGGCGTGAAGGGCTTAATGGATACCAATAAGCGATTAAAAGATGCTATGTTGTTTAACATCCTGTCCTTCATGAGCAATCAGCTTCTCGGTAAGGGCAATACGGCGGCAAGCATCGATGAACTGTATCTCTTTCTCACGAACATGACGGCAATCGAATATATCCGCAACGCCATGAAGCGTGTGCGTAAAAAGGAATCCTCGATTATTCTGGCAAGTCAAAATATCGAGGATTTTTTGATCCCGTCTATCCGTGAGTTTACAAAACCGCTGTTCTCCATCCCAACGCACCAATTCCTGTTCAATGCCGGGCAGATCAACCCGAAGGAATATATGGACGCACTTCAAGTAGAGCCATCGGAATTTGAACTGATCAAATATCCCGAAAGAGGCACCTGCCTCTACCGCTGCGGCAACGAGAGGTATCTGCTCCAAGTCATTGCTCCCGATTACAAAACGGCGCTGTTTGGAAAGGCAGGTGGACGATAATGAATACGGCAGAAGAAAAAAGAGTGAATGCGCTGACGGAAGAAATCGCCGAACTCAAAAAGCATCTGACCTTGAAAAGTGCCACAATGACGAACAGGAGTACTTCCGATGAGCTTGAAAAGATTGGCGAGCTGTTAAGCGAAAAGAATGCGCTGACCGGTCTTGATGAGGACGCGGCCTATCTTTATCTCGATGACGGCGAATGGTTTCGGGAGGTCAAAGGCTTTGTGGGCGAGGACTCCGGTATGCATGACTGTATGGGAACAGCGCTGAAGATCGGCGACACGGTATCCCTAAACGGATATCCCCGGCTCGTTATGCAGGATATGCCTTCACAAAAAACACTCTTGGAATGCGGCTGCAAAAAGATCAAGGATTGTTCGGAGATGGATATACAGGATGCTTTTAGCTGTGCCTTTACCGTCTCCATCCACTCCTGTTTGGAAGATTATGAAAACAGTCTGGCACACAGCATGGAGATGCGGCTATGAGCGCGACCGTTGCCGCCGCCCTTAAAAAGATTGCTGTCTCACTGCTTACGAATCCAAAGATACTGAAAACCGTACTCGGCATTGTGCTTGGGATTATCATCATTATCATTATGCCCATCGTGGCGATTGTCTCTATCTTTAACGGCGGCATCGAGATTGACACCGACCGTCTGCAGACGATGGTGGTAGAAAACCTCTCTGCAGCGGAACAGCAAAAGCTGCAGTTTGTTGAGGATACCATGTACGCCATTGAAGATGAGATGAAAGCCGCCGGTTTCACCGGTAAAGTAAAGGAAGCGCAGGTACTGTATGTGCTTGCGCTTTCCGATTATGCCGGACAACCTGATTTTGTTTCCAAGCTCGTGGGCTGCTTTGCCGAAGATCAGACAGACGAACAACTCATCGCAGCAGTCAACTCTGCGTTCGGCACACAGCTCACAGCCGAAGATTTCGGCAAAGTTATGGGAAATATCCGCGCTACGGCAATCGACATTTCGGACTTTACCGATCCCACAACAAAAAACAATTTGGATATCGTGAAATGGGCAATCCATGCGCAGGAAAACGGATGGGGCTATGTCTACGGCACATACGGTTCCGTGCTGGATGAAGCGCTGCTGACAAGCAAGATCGCTCAGTATCCCGATGAGGTCGGCGGCTATGAGGATTTCATTCGTCAGAATTGGCTGGGCGGCAGAACCGCAGACTGTGTTGGACTTATAAAAGGCTACGGCTGGTACAATACCGAAACCGCGCAGATTGAAATCGGCGCAAACGGTATGCCCGACATCGGTGCGGATACCATGTATGAAAACGCCGCAGAGAAAGGCACGATTAATACCATCCCCGAAATCCCCGGCTTGGCTGTTTGGCACGAAGGTCATATCGGCATCTATATCGGAAACGGCGAAGTGATCCAAGCCGCGAATACCAATGCCGGAGTCATACGCACACCCATCGGTCAAACCGGCTGGACACACTGGCTGAAAATTCCGTATATCAGCTATATCGAAGAAACGGAGGAAACGAATCCATGAGTAAAAGAACAATGACACCCACAGAAGCTCGGCAGGAGCAGGAAAACGAAACAAACGAAATCCTGCTGGCAGAAGATGCAGTACAGACCACAGCCTATCTTGTAAACACGCCGGAGTGCTGTTCGGGAGCCGAGCAGCTCGATCATGTTCTCGGAATGCTCGGCGCCGATGCGATGAATGAAGACGTCATCACAGCGAAGATCAGCATCCGAAGATGTCCTTGTGAAGGAGGATCAAATGAAAGGAAAAATGAAATCCCTTTACGGGATATATAAAAAGCATGGGCGTGAAGCGTTTCTCGATGCAGCTAAAAGCTACTCTGTCCATGTGAGCGATACCATCGAGGATACCCTTTCTGCGATGGAATCCCGATGGTATGACGGCAGTCAAACCATGACCGAGGCCGAAAAGATGATCGATGATTACAACAACGGGCTAACTCCGTTAAACGAACAGGAACACCCATCTGTCGATATGGCACAGCCCCAAATGAAAATGTGAGGTGAGCATCATGAAAAAAGCAGTAATCCCTGTGTCTTTTGACGCGGAAAAACTCTCCGCCGCCAAACTGTATATGGCACAGAAAGACCTGTCCTTTGAGGAAGAAATGGAAAAAGCCGCTGACGCATTGTACAGCAAACACGTGCCTGCAGGTGTGCGGGAGTTTATCGAACTGAATGCCGGGAACAAAACAGCCGCTGTCAAGCCGAAGAAACCGAAAGCTGTTCCTTCTTCTGCCGTGGGCGCTCCCGGCCGCACGGACGGTGATTCTGTTTGAGAAGCCAGAACTTCGGTATCGAAATTGAGATGACCGGACTGACAAGAGCAGCGGCGGCAAGGATTATCGCGGGACATTTCGATACGCAGGCGACCCATGTCGGCGGCGGATATGACGCCTATACCATCAGGGACAACCGTAACCGTCAATGGAAAGTGGTGAGTGATGCCTCCATCCGCTGCCGCAACGGTAACAACCGTTCGGCGAGCCGGGACTATTCGGTGGAATTTGTTTCTCCGATCTGTCAGTACGAGGATATTGAAACGGTGCAGGAACTTGTGCGCAAGCTCCGCGCAGGCGGTGCAAGAGTCAACGATAGCTGCGGCATCCATGTTCATGTGGATGCCTCCTCACATACGCCGCAGACGCTCCGTAATATTGTAAACATCATGGCATCCAAAGAGGATTTGCTGTACAAGACATTAAAAGTTCAGGTGAACCGAGAGCATTACTGTCAGAAAGCCGATACCCGATTTTTAGAGGAACTCAACCATAAGCGTCCCAAAACTATGCAGGAGATGGAGCAGATGTGGTACAACGGCTACGGCGGACGGTATATCCACTACGATGACAGCCGCTATCACGCCCTCAATCTGCACAGCGTGTTTTCCAAAGGCACGATTGAATTCCGTATGTTTAACTCCACACTCCACGCCGGAGAGGTGAAATCATATATTCAATTGTGCCTTGCCATCAGCCATCAGGCGCTTGTGCAGCGAGGTGCATCCCGCATCAAGAGGCAGCCGGAAAATGAGAAATACACCTTCCGCACTTGGCTTTTACGGCTGGGGTTGATCGGTGATGAATTTAAAACCGCCCGCCAGCATCTGCTGAAAAATTTAGAGGGCAACATTGCGTGGCGTGATCCAGCACAGGCTGAAGCACAGAAAGCCCGCCTTGCAGCAAAGCGGTTAGCCGAGCAGCAGGAAACCGAGGAACAACAGCCGATGGTCGAAGAAGAACCGACAGCACAAGCAGATGAGCAGGAGCAGGACGCTCCTGCTTTTTCAATGCAGATGTAAGGAGTGAAAAGTAAATATGAGCAAACGATTGTATGTTGCCTATGGCAGCAATCTCAATATCCGTCAGATGAAATACCGATGTCCCGGCGCGAAATTGTACGGCACAGGCGTAATCGAAGATTATGAGCTGCAGTTTAAAGGGCTGCCGCACGGCGCCTTTGCCACCATTGCGCCGAAGGAAGGCGCCTTCGTCCCTGTAGCGGTGTGGGAAATCTCGAAACAAAACGAACAGGCGCTCGACCGCTACGAGGGCTATCCCTCCCACTATTTCAAGCAGAATGTCTCCGTGCAGCTCGACGGAGAAGAAGTCGATGCAATGGTATATATCATGAATCTGAAAATGAATTTCGGTCTTCCGTCCCCGTATTATTACGGCACGGTCTATGAGGGCTACAACGACTGCGGGCTGGATACCGATGTTCTTGACAAAGCTGTTATGGAAAGCGCAGGACAGTTCTATGCTGCCCATCGGCAGCAGGAACTGCAGCAGACGCTGTTTGATATGGAAGATGAGGCTGACTTTTTGTACGAGCCGGAGGACTATGACGGATATGAACCCGATGAAGACGAACAGGCTATGGACGAAAGCGATCCCTTCTATTTCTCGGAGGGGATGCATTTATGAACCGCAAAAAAGAATTACAGCGGCAGCTCGGCGGCCGTTATTCCTATGAACGATTGCTCAGTGACCGTGAAATCCAGCGGATAGGCAAGCGAATCCCTGCGGATTTTTCCGAAACGGCTGCCGCCGTCCTCACCGCTGGATGCCTGCGGCTGAACGCTGTTCTCTATCGTTCCTGCAAGGAACTGCTGCTCGGTTACGATGTGTTCGTCAAGGACGATCCGGACTCGCCGGAGTGGATTTACTATGACGGTCTCTCCGATCCGGTCAGCTTAAAGGAATCAGATATGATCAGAATTCTCGACCGTCTCATAATAGAGCGTGGACTGTCCTATACCGAGAGCTGCTTCAAACGGTTGGACGGCAAAACGGTAAAGAAAGACAAGCGCCGCCTGTGATCCACCGTGTCGCCCCGTATGCCGACTTTGCCGGAATGGTGGAGAAAGTACCCGACCGACAGGCTCCAAGCGAAATTCGGGCGGTTTTGGCGGAAGTCTGTACAGAGAGAAATACAGCCCCAAATCGACCGGCTTATCCTGCGATTTGGTTGCAGGATAAAGGCGGGTGGCTGTAAACGCCCCTTCCGCCGAATTACAGCAGCCCGCAATGCGGACTGCCATCAAAGGTTTTACACCTTTTCGGTTTTTCCGCTTTGGGTACACCTGAAAGCCGTCCTTCCCAAGAACGGGTACACCGAGCAGCAAATATATCCCGTAAATACGCCGCTTTTTGGGTGGCTATCGGAAAGGAGTGAACGCCGATGGCAAAAGAAAAGAAAATACGCATTCCTCTGTGGATCTACCCCTCTACAGAAGAAAAATTACAGAGCCCCAAATCGACCGGCTTATCCTGCGATTTGGTTGCAGGATAAAGGCGGGTGGCTGTAAACGCCCCTTCCGCCGAATTACAGCAGCCCGCAATGCGGACTGCCATCAAAGGTTTTACACCTTTTCGGTTTTTCCGCTTTGGGTACACCTGAAAGCCGTCCTTCCCAAGAACGGGTACACCGAGCAGCAAATATATCCCGTAAATACGCCGCTTTTTGGGTGGCTATCGGAAAGGAGTGAACGCCGATGGCAAAAGAAAAGAAAATACGCATTCCTCTGTGGATCTACCCCTCTACAGAAGAAAAATTACAGAAGAATTATGAAGCAGACAACTGCAAAAGTCCCAGTGAATTTATAGAGAAAGCGATTTTGTTTTACTGCGGTTATCTTGCCAGCGAGGAATATAAACAGTACCTTCCGAATGTTGTTGTCTCCACCATGCAGGGCAGCCTCGATGCCTTTGAGGATCGCATGGCAACGCTGCTTTTCAAAATTGCCGTGGAGCTTTGTATGATGCTCCATGTGACCGCAGCGACCAATGAGATCGATACGGATACGCTTTCCCGCCTTCGGGGACTATGCGTAGAAGAAGTAAAACGCCTGCGCGGTGCGGTGCGCTTGGAGGACGCTGTGAAATTTCAAAACGGCGATGAATAACCATGGCAAAAATCATTTTGAAAAGCCGTTACCTCAGGGCAGGCAGCCGTCAGCACTCGGAGCATCTCATTCGCTATATTGCAAAGCGCGAGGGCGTACAGAAAATAGATGACACATGGCAATCTCAGTCTGCTACAAAAGAACAGCAAAAACTGATTGAAGAACTTGTCCGTGACTTTCCCGAAACAAAAGACAGCTTTGAATATCGGGATTATATTTCAAAACCGAGTAAAGGTACGGCATCGGAATTCATCTCCCGCGCTATCGATGACAATGTAGATTTGATTAGCAAGCGTGAAAATTATGTTTCGTATATCGCAAAGCGGCCTCGTGCGGAGCGTCATGGTGCACACGGTTTATTTACGGATGCGGATGTACCGATCAATCTCTCCAAGGTGGCAGAGGAAGTTGCGAATCACGAAGGCAATGTGTGGACGCACATCATTTCTCTGCGCCGTGAAGATGCTGCCCGGCTTGGTTATGACAACGCCTACGCATGGCGAAACCTCCTGCGCTCGCAGGCAGAAACCATTGCCGAGAACATGAAAATCCCGTTGACCGATCTGCGCTGGTATGCTGCCTACCATGACGAGAGCTATCATCCCCATGTTCACATGGTGGTCTACTCCGCAGGAAAAGAACCGTATCTCACCAAACTTGGTATACGGAATATCAAGGCGGCGTTTGCCCGTCAGATTTTTCGTCACGATCTTTTGCAGGTGTATGTGGAGCAGACAAACAAGCGAAATGAGCTGACGCAAAAGAGCCGTGACATTTTATCGGATATCATCTCCCGCATCAACTCCGGCAGCTATGATAATCCCATCGTCACCGACCTGCTTCTGAAGCTCTCCGAGCAGATGGCGCATCATAAGGGCAAAAAGATTTACGGATATCTGCCGCAGGCAGGACGGAATATTGTGAACGCTGTTGTCGATGAGCTTGCAAAGGAAAAAGATATCTCTGCGCTGTATGATCTGTGGTACGAGCAGAGGGACGCCATAACCGGAACTTATCAGGATACGCCGGAACAGCGCGTTCCTCTGTCGCAGAACAAGGAATTCAAGGCAGTCAAAAATGCGGTCATACAGGAATCGCTGAATATCCTTTATGACCGCATCACCTTTGAAGAATCGGTATCCGAACCGGAAGAATTCGCGCCCGATGAACCGGAGCCGGAGGAAACAAGAGCAGAATCGTCTGTACCCAAAAAGTGGTGGAATGATCCCGACCATCCGCTGTTCCAATACCGCAAAGCAAAAGAATATCTCGACAAGGACAGCCCTCTATACGATCCGGCTGAAGCGGTGCGGTGGCTTCTGCTCTCCGCTGAACAGAGATACGAGTATGCGCAGTACCGTCTCGGCAAGCTGTATCTTTTGGGTGATGGAATAGAGCAGAATTTCCTGCAAGCGGAAGGCTGGCTCGGACAAGCCTCCGATCAGGGCAACAGCTATGCCAAATACTCCCTTGCAAAAATGCACCTTGCCGGACTTGCCGTACAGAGCGATGAAGTGAAAGCAATCCGGCTCCTTCGGGAATCCGCAGATGACGGAAATCAGTGGGCGCAGTATCTGCTCGGTAAATTCTGTTTCCGAGGTGAGCATACCGAAAAGAATTTGCAGGAAGCAGAGCGATTGCTTACTGCCTCCGCCATGCAGAAAAACAGTCAGGCACAATATCTCCTTGCCAAACTGTATCTCTGTGAAGACGGGATTCCAAAGGATGCAGAGAAAGCATTACACTGGCTGTGGGAATCCGTAAAACAAAAAAATCAATACGCACAGTATCTGCTTGGAAAGATGCTGCTGTTCGGGAAAGAAACGGATCGGGATGTAGAAACCGGCATTGCTCTGCTGTCGGCATCCGCAGAACAAGGAAATGTGTATGCCGCAAGGCTGCTGCAAAGCTATTACAGCGGTAGGCTTCGGAATCCTTCTATTGGCATGGCGTCCTTCCGTCTGCTTTCTCAGCTCACCCGTATGTTTACGGATCGCCTCCGCAGAAACGAGGACGGTCAGCGGGCGGTCATTGAAAGGAAGCTGCGGCAGAAGATCGAGGAAAAGAAACAGGCGCACGGTATGAAAATGGGATGAGAAAAGCCTGCGGATTTTTCCGCAGGCTTTCAATATGCTCTGTCCATTTTGTTTTCGGCTGATTTAACATCCGATATTAAATCAGCCGAACGCGGCTGTACCGATCACTGCACGGGAATAACCGCGTTACGGGATTTCAGATAGATGTCAATATCGTTATTGATGTATTGATAGCCCGTTGTATGCAGCACATCATAAAATTCGCGCAGATAGTCGAACACACCGTAACGGCGGAAAAGCGCCTCAGTCTGTTTCCCTGTCAGCGATTTGTGGACTTTATAGTTTTCGATGCAGAATACGGCGAAAGCAGTTTCCTGACTCATACCGGCAGCCTCCTTACACATCGGGATAGCAAATACTTCCCGTTTGTTCTTCCTGTTCAAAAAGCGAATAAAGCATCTCCGTGCTGTACTGCCAGACCTTGGTCTCCTCCTGCTCCAGCGCCGCATAGAGCTTGGAGGCGTACAGCATGGCGATGGCTTCGTCTTCGGTGACTTGTTTCTTTTTTGCAATCATACTGATAAGATCGGCGCTGATATATGGCATGACAGCAAGGAATTGTTCCTTTCCCATCGTTATTCCTCCCGGATTTCTTTGGACTCAATAAATTTCACAAAGGCAAGAAGCTTTTCCGTATGGAATGTCCACTGATCCTGCAAGACCTCTGTTTTCAGCCGTTTTACCGTTTCCTCCGCGTCCAGAACGCCTGTTTCAAAAAGGCGGATAGAGCGGTAAACATTATCGTCTGCAACCGGTCCGATGTGCATATCCGCCGCTATATCGGTCATTTCGCCTCTGCGGTTTTTGACAACAAACTGCAGCCATTCCATATCGGCGTTCTGATAGCGGTGAATGGCGGCCCGGGATTTGGCCGCATCAAAATCAAACTCGTAGACGGAGACATACCCCACCGGTTTGTTTTCTCTACGCATCTTGATTCTTGCCCAGCGCTCCGCCTGCTGCAAGGACGTCGTGGTATAAAAACCCGTGCCGAAATCCAGAAAGCTTTCGCTGATGCGAATTTCCGGCTTTTCCACGGGAACGGTGCTTCCATGATAAAGGATCATGCGAGTCCCTCCAACATTTTATGAATAGTCTTCTGCTCCTGTTTCAGGGCAGACAGCATTTCTGCATAGTGTTTGCGAAGTGCGAGCTTGTCGCGGACAGCAGCAACGGTACCGGCATCCTTGCCGATGTATTTATCATGCAGCTTTCCGTTCTCCCGATATTTCAAATAATAATATTCTTTCCTGCGGCATACGAGTGATCCTTTAGGTAATTGTGCAAGTAAAGCTTCGTATTCACGGATCATCCGTTCATTTCGGAGAGCCTCGTTTTGTATCACAGAGCGTATCAACAAGTCTTTCACCTCGTTTGTATTATACCACACAATCACGAAAATATCAAGTGCGCAGTGTGGCAATGCGTAAAATGCAGTTTGAATCAGAAAGGAATTTTTATGGCAACACGATATATTCACTTTACAGAAGAACAAAAACAGGCAGCCCGGCAAATCGATATTGCCGGGCTGTTACATTCCCAAGGTGAAACATTAAAACGCTCCGGCAGCGAGTATGAGTGGCGGGACGGCTCTGCAAAGGTCACGGTACGCGGAAACCTATGGTATCACCAGTACGAAGAAGTCGGCGGCGACGCGATTGACTTTGTGCGGAGGTATTATAACAAATCCTACCCGGAAGCTGTGGAATACCTGCTGGGCGGGTGCAGCTGCACACTCGCAGTATCTCCGCCGATAGAGAAAGAAGCAAAACCCTTTGAACTGCCGCCCAAAAATGACCGGCTGTCACGGGTCTATGCGTATCTGATCAGACACCGGAAAATTGACAAGGATGTGCTGGATGCATTTGTGTGCAAGGGGATGATCTATGAATCCGCCGATTATCACAACGTCGTCTTTGTCGGCTTTGATGCGGATGGCGTTCCCCGTCATGCCCATAAGCGAGGGACAGGTTCGCAGAGCAGCTACAAAGGGAATATCGGTGGCAGCCTGCCGGAATACAGTTTTCACTGGCATGGACAGAGCGAAAGGCTGTACCTGTTTGAAGCGCCGATTGACCTGCTCTCATTTATCTCCATGAACAAAGATAAATGGCAGCAGCACAGCTATGCCGCCTGCTGCGGAGTCGCCGATCATGTACTGTGGCAGATGATGAAAGACAATCCGCATATCGAAAAAGTCTATCTGTGCCTCGACAACGATAAACCCGGTCAGCAAGCGGCAGAACGGATCATCGGCAAGCTGGTGGAAAAAGGAATACCGTCTGAAATCCTCACCCCAACTCTCAAAGACTGGAATGAGGATATTTTGAGTAAAAATTTTATCCGAGAAGATTTCCAAGAAGCCTGTGAATCACAGGAATCACAAGGAATTTTACTCGGATAAAAATTAAAAAATAATTGTTATAATTATTAAGCCATAAAAACATATAGGAGGCTAATAATTATGGATAAAATTAAAAAAGTGTGTCCATCACAGTTTCAAGAAACACTGGAGGACTTCGTTACCTTTTTACAGGCGAAGGAATTAAGGGAATCAACAATATTTTTGCAGTCAAATATTATCACCTCAACTTTATTAAAACTTGATTCCTATGGAATAATGCAACTCAGACAAATCACCCCTTCGTTAATATATCGGCTATACGAGGACACATCGGATAAACAGAATTTTGTGTATCCGATGCGCAGTTTCCTCCGGTTCCTTTATCATAGCGGAGATCTACCACGAGACTATTCTCATATAGTACCTGCGAGAAAAAAGAAGTATCCAACTCCATCAGCTTATTCAGATTGGGAAATCAAGAATTTTTTAGCAACCTTTGACCTTTCCTCGCCTGTTGATATCAGAGATTATGCAATTACGATGTTAGCACTTCGGCTTGGAATGCGAACAAGTGATATTGTTGCACTAAAACTGAATAACCTTGATTTTAACAAGATGAAAATCAGTTTCACGCAAATAAAGACCGAAGTTCCCCAATACCTGGAGCTTGTCCCGGAAGTAAGAAACGCACTTCAAGATTATATTGTAAAGATACGCCCTAATACAGATATTCAGAATGTTTTTCTTACTCTCACGAACTCTCCATCTCCACTTTCAGCGCAAACTGTATACTGTAGAATCAAGAAACATCTGTTAACAAGTGGAATAGATATAGGGAATCGAAAACGTGGTGCTCATGCACTACGGATGACATTAGCAAGTGAACTAATATCCGAAAAGGTTCCGTACGATGTCGTAAGAAAAATATTAGGTCACGAGGATGCAGAAACCGCAAAGCATTATATCCAATTTGATATCGATGCACTTCGATGCTGTGCAATACCTGTTCCACCACCATCCGGAAGGTTATATCAATACTTCGCCGGCAAGGAGGAATTACCGCTATGAGGAGACAGAATTATCTGTATAGCAGTGTCTTTTCAAAGGAAATGACCGACTATATCAGACTACGCCGGGAAAGCGGAAAATACACAGCTAAAACAGAGAGTACGCTCAAAGACTTAGATGCTTATTTTGTTAAGATTAACTTGAGCAACAAAGTTATTTCACACGATGTCCTTTCGGATTGGCAAAAAACTCGTACCGTCAGTGCCGTCACAAAACATCAAGACTGTGCTCATGTTAATGGATTCTGCTCATATCTGAACACACTGGGAATTGAAGCAGCTATCGCTGAAAAGCCAAAGTTCAAATCTGAATATGTTCCCTATATTTTCAATAGTGAGGAAATGGAACGTATATTTTTTGCTGCAGATAATTGTCAAACAAACAAAAAGCTCACGCGCGCTTCAACGATATTTCCGGTCCTTCTCAGAATTCTATATGGTTGCGGATTAAGGCTTGGAGAAGGGTTGAACCTGCGATGGGATGACATCGATTTACCTCTCGGAGTTATATACCTCCGTAATACCAAAAACGGAAAAGCAAGATGTGTTCCAATGGATTCAACTTTAACGGAAATACTGGTTGCTTACAGAAAACTAACACAGGAAAAGGGTATATGCACGAATTATCTGTTTGAAAGTTATTACCGTGAAGATACTCCGATGAGAAACAATACCTTTTGGCGTTGGTTTTCAGATATTATGAAAAGCGCAAATGTGCAGTTTGTAAAGCAAGGCAGTTCGGAACGTGGGCCATGTGCACATTGTTTAAGGCATACTTTTGCACACAATTCTTTTCTAAAATCCTATGACAACGACCTGCCCTTTGACGATTTTTCTCATTATTTGGAAGCGTATCTTGGCCATAGCAGCATTTTAGAAACACAGGCATATCTGCGTTCAAGTTATACGGTATATATCCAAACGCATGAACGACTCAACAAAGAAATTGGGGACATATTCCCGGAGGTGCTATTTAATGAAGAACAATGATTTTCTTTTTACGCTAAGCGACTTTTTCACATCCTATCTTCCCGATACGAAAGGATTAAGCAGCAATACGATAACAGCTTACCAATATGCATTTCAGCTGTTGTTTGAATTTTTAGTGGTGGAAAAAGGGATAACACCGGATAAAGTAACTTTCAGAACATTATCTGAAGAAAACCTGCGTGCTTATCTAAGGTGGCTTGAAACCAAGCGAAATTGTTCAGCGGCAACTCGAAATTTCAGAAGATCCGCGCTGTGTTCTTTCGCAAAATTCGCCATTCGGAAAGGGCAAGGCGAGGCATTAGCTTTCTATTCCGCAATGAGCACAATCCCCACCAAAAAGATACCCAAAGATTCGGTCATTCGCTATTTTACCAAAGATGAAGTGGCAATATTGCTTAACACCCCAAACAGCGCCACATCCATAGGAAAAAGAGATACTGTTTTGATGAGTGTTTTATATGCCAGTGGTGCTCGAGCACAAGAAATTTGCGATCTGACCATCAATGATATATCTTTTGGGAAAAACACCAATATTCGGCTTGTGGGTAAGGGAAACAAAGCTCGCCTTGTTACTTTACCAAACAATTGCGCAACGCTTTTAAGGAAATATATTGAAAGCAGAGGGCTTGATCCAGCCTCGCCTCAAGACCGTTCTTCTCACGTGTTTTCAAGTCAAACACATGAGAAGATGTCGGTGTCTTGTGTTGAAGCAATTGTGAAAAAATATATTACACAGGCTAAAAGCAAGAATCCGACATTGTTTTTGCAAGGAAAATACTCTCCGCATTCTTTTCGGCATTCTATTGCAGTCCATATGTTAGAATGCGGAGAATCGCTTGTTGTGATTAAAGCATTTCTGGGGCATGAATCTATTAACACAACTACTATTTACACCAGTGTTACACCAGAACTGGCAAACAAATATCTTAGAGAGCGAGGAAAAGTCTTTGAAAAAATAGATACTGAACCATTATTGCAAGCAGATCATGTTGTATCTGCATTGCCATTCCTAAACAGACTGTCTAAAAAACAATCATAACTTTTTTATCCGAGTAAAATTCCTTGTGATTCCTGTGATTCACAGGCTTCTTGGAAATCTTCTCGGATAAAATTTTTACTCAAAATATCCTCGTTATCTTAAATTTCGGATAATGAGGATTTACTTTTTACAGAACAGGAGGAAAAACCATGCCAAACATTACAGCTTTGATTGTTGTAGCAACGGTTATGTTCTGTGTGCTGGGCGGCGTGACGCTCCTTGCCCACATGGATCGGATGACAGTATTTTGGACAGTTTTTTGTGGACTGTTTAAAATACTGTCATCTGTTTTTATTTCGTGTTTAGAGCAGAAAAGTATTCAGCTTCAAATTGAGCTGGAGTTTTCATATTCAATTTTCGGTGAGGTCTGTCCTCGTTATAGAACTCGATGTATTCGGCAACGGATGCTTCGAGTTCTTCTTTTGTGCGATACACATTGCGGTATACCTGTTCTTTTTTAAAGGCTGAAAAGAAAGTTTCCAAAACAGCATTATCGTGGGGTTGTCCCGGTGTAGAAAATGACTGTTCTACATGATAGCCTTTCAGGATCTGCTGAAAGACATAGGATGTATACTGGCATCCCTGATCGCTGTGAAAAAGTAAACCTTGCGGCTGATTTCTCAATTTGTAAGCTCGCATAAATGCTTTAATGGTTAAATTCGTATCAAGGCGATCTGATACACTGTAGGATAATACCCGTCGGGAAAATAGATCAAGGATTACACAAACATAATAAAACTTGTCTCCGACGGGTACATATGTAATATCGCTGGCCCATACTTTATTTGCCTCCGTCTGATCAAAATTTCTGGACAGTTTATTGCGATAGAATTTTGAGCGTGGGTGCATATAAGCCGCATCAGGCTTGGGAACAACTGCAGAAAGCTTCATTTCTTTCATGAGATAATTGATCCTTCGGACACTGATTTCATATCCCATTTCATGCATTTTGGCACGGATTGGACGAGCACCCAATCGCCCTTTGCTGTCTTCAAAAATTTTCCGAATGATGGGCCGGAATTCTTCGTTTTGCCGATCTACAAGTTTCTGATTTTTTTGGCTTTTCATGTGGTTGTAAAAAGTGCCTCGTGCTAATTCCAGTGCATCGCATAAAGCTCGAAGTGAATACTGCCCATATAATTTCTGTACTGCCTGAATCTTTTCAGAACGAGACGCATTGCAGCCACAACTTGCTTTCTTTGGAGTGTCATTTTCTTCTCGCAGTTTTCGGTTCTCTTGTTCCAGACAAACAATTCGGTGGCCGGAAATGATTGTACCGGTTTTGGGTGCTTTCCTTTCTGTATAAAGCTTTATCCAATTGTATAAAGCACTT
>QFCE01001582.1_pt1 | contig 75590 bp, 86 predicted proteins | sample 5346091 | NCBI WGS metagenome assembly QFCE01 (sample SAMN09062252, study PRJNA434731) | Human gut metagenome, whole genome shotgun sequencing project. | isolation source: stool timepoint A chromium assembly | host: Homo sapiens | collected 2015
ACCCACGACCTGCTGATTACGAATCAGCTGCTCTACCAACTGAGCCACTTTAGCACAATACTGATATAATCAAGATTTTTGTTGATTTTATCACTATTTCAAAGGTTTTTACTATTAAACTTTATTACCTTTGAGTACCAACTAGTACCAACAGAAATTAACTAATCCCATTTCAGTTGTGGTAACTATTGTGGTAACTTTTCATTTTTTACCACAACTACTTATTAATTGTGGTAACCGTTGTGGTAACTTTGTTTCTGTTAACGATTGATATTATATTATACTCATTACTTAAAAGTCAAGAAATTTTTATATTATATGTAGTTATTTTTTTTAAATAATAAATTTTCAACATAATATTACAAATATATTATTGGATGAATTACTGATTTTTGTTTATTTCAATCAGATATTCGACATATATAATACTACTACTGTAATTTGTAATTTGTTGCACATAAAATTAATTGACTTTGAGTATTTATTTGATTATTATTAATAAAAATACAAGTCTAGAAAAGGAGCAATTTCTAATGGCAAGAACAAAATCTAAAACTATAAAAGAACAGTTGGATATAGCATTACAAAAGAAAGAACAACTTACAAACGAATTGGCAGTAGTCAAAAAAGATATAGCATACCTAGAAGCAGAATTAAAAAAAGAACAAATTACTGAGTTAGTAAAGGTTATAGATGAGAAAGGAATATCAATAGATGATGTTATGGACTTAGTAAAAAACCATAATGAAAATTAAAATATAAAAAAATTAAATATTATAAGGTGTATTCTAATGTGTACACCTTATTTTTTTCTATTATTTGACAACACACTATGATATAATTAACAAGAGGTGATTATATGGTAGAGGAGCTACTTAGAAGTAAATTAGAACAGTATGGTAGAGTAAACAATAATAAATTACTTATTTCCGTAGTATATAATGCTAAGATAGAAAAATCCAATGTTACGGAAGACGAAATAGAGCAGTTGTTTACTAATGTTGAAGAAAGATATTATTTCTCGGATTCAATTGGTAAAGATGACTATGAAAAATATGCCTATATGCCTAGAAAGGGTGAATTGGAATTTAAACTTATAAAGTTAAATACTGATATGAACATTTACAAAAACGAGTTATATGCAGCTTATACTTATTCTCACAAGTATAATACTTGGAATGGTGTCTTTATAGGAGATTTAGATAAAGTTTATGATAAGCAAATTAACTATAATAAGACTTATGCTACAACTTGTACTGAACCACCAGAAGAGGATTATGTTAATACAAAAATTAAAAATAGTTTAAGCGGACTACACTTTGATAATAATGGTAACGAAAATGAAAATAACAGTATAAATAGTGACATAGAGATAAAACCAAAAGAACCATATGTAGCTTCTAAGATTAACTATGCAAATGAACAAAGAAAAATATTAGCAGAAAATATAAGTACGAACATATATAACCCTAATGAGTGGGGGAACACAGAGGATGAGATTGATAAAAAAATATACAAATACTTAACATACTTTGGTATGGCAGTATTCAATAAGTTGAATAACAAAACATTACAAGAAGAATGTTATCAACTAGTAACAGCCTTAGATAGTAAAAAATATTTAATAGTAAATAGTAAATTACTTAATAAATATGCTGAGTGGATTTACATTATATACGAAGTTAATGAGAAATGGAACAGGGATAAAAATAGAAAAGAATACTTTGCAAAAGATGAAATCTATTTATCTAATGGGTATGACTTGATTGTGAAAAAGATTAATCTTGATACGTTCAGCTTAGAAGAAATAATCCCTATTAAATTTTATAATGATAAATCAGAATTAATCTTTGATGCTGAAATAACTGACTTTGAGTTAGAATTGACAAGTTATAACTTTAGACATATTATAGAAGAAAGACGGGATAGACTTCCTGTAGCACTACAAGGACAAAGTGTTATGGAAATAGCGTACAGAATAAGGAATAGTATTGAATACTCTATTAAAATGTCTAAAGCAGACTATAATTATATTATTCCTTGTTACGATATAAATAGAGATACTATCCAATATATGTTACCATTATTCAGTAGTTTCGACCCCGGCACAAAAGTTGAAAGTGTTCTTATTGTAAATAAGGCTATAAAGAAGTATACAGTAAATACAGTTCTAAAAGTAGAAGAGGCTTATGAGACAGCAAGAATATTAAATAGACCCACAGCAAGTTGGTTTGTCTGACCCTTTCACAACTAAAGTAGCAAGATTTTTGATAAATAAAAAAACAGGCACACTTCAAATTAATTTTAAAGTGTGCCTTTTATAATGGTTGGTCTAATTCAGAAGGTATATATTGAGCAACTTCTTCTAATCTGCAATTTAAAATTCTACACAAATCATTCAAAGTAGTAGTATTCATAGGCTTGTTTTTACGTAATTTATCTATAATTGCGCTTGAAATATGATATTTTATTATTAAAGTATATGTTGTTTCATTTGAATTTTTAAGAGTATCCCAAAACGGACTATAGTCAATCATAAAAAATCACCTACATTTATTTATATATTATGTATAGTAAAGTATGGTTATATTCTTGACTATAGTCAGTAAGATGACTATACTGAAAATAAACAGTTTTATTAAACAATGGAGGGATTAAAATGAAAAAAATTAAAAAAGCACTTAGTATTATTTTGGTAACTATATTAACACTGGGATGTGCAGTGACAAGTTTCGGAGCAGAGAACAATGCTGTACAAATCTATTCAGAAGGACAGCTTGTTAATACACAAACTGATGTTATAACTTTTGGTAAAATTATTTATGTGACTACAGAATATATAGATAAAAATTTTAATATTCTCTCAAATACTTATAACGAAAATTTTGTTGGGTTATCAAATGATTTTGCATCTATTGAAATATATTATAACAATGGTTATTTTATACAATATAACAATTCTAATAATGAAGAAAAAAAGAATTTTTACAGGATTGAGTGCTAAAGTATATGAAGGTAAAATATATGTACCATTGGCGAAAAGTCTTCAATATTTAGGGTATAGCGTAACTTCTCAAATAAATTATATCAGTGCTACTAAAACAAATACTGCTCAAAACAACTTACCAATGATAGAAGATGAAATTCTTAAAAATAAACCTGAAATGTTATATCCATCAGTTGTAAAAACAACAAACAGTTCATTGAGTACTTCGCCAGAATGTTTGTTAAATTTAGAATTTAAAGATGGCGATGGATATACAATACCTACATCAGGTACAATGTATATAGAAATAATAAATAGCTTGGGTGAAAATGTCTATTCTGGAGAATATAGTTTTTCACCTGAAAATTTTACTTATTATAAAGAAATTTGTAAATTAGAATTAAGAATCCCTGTTGGATACACAAATTCAACAACGGGCATATTAACATGCTCAATAGATTTAGGAGATGACTATGGGTTCTATTTTGAAAGATATGTAGATAATTTACCATGCTATAAACCTAGTTATCATGTTAAACCATCACATAATGTTCTAAGTTAATTTGTAAGGTGATTTTTATGTAGATACAATGGAACTTTCCTAATAATGGGTGTGGTCAATCTAAAGGTATATCAGACTTGGGTATTGAAAATTTTACTGGTGATATTAACTTTAAATTGATTGAAATGAGAGGTTATAATAGATGGGAATTATATCAGATTATTTAGAATTATGTAGGTGCAACGAAGTCAATTTACTAGACCCATGTATGATTATTGATAATCATTATATTTCTAAAAAAAAATATTATAACGATGTACAAGATGTTCTAATGTTATACAAGGACAATACGAGTACCATTGAAAAAGAAACATTAAAAAATCAGCTTGTAACACAATTAGCAAAATTAGAAATGTTAAAGTGTAACTATTTAATAGGAGAGAAAAATGCTTTATACATATATAATTCAAAAAAACTTCAGTCACATGTAGTAATCAATATTATTCAATTGCTGTGTACAGAATTAGAAAAATCTTATAAAGCTATTTGTGAGTTGCAACAACAGATAAATAATGAGCTACATGTAAAAAAGAACAATTTTACTAATCTCGAAATTACTGCCACACTTGAAGAAAAAGTCCAAAGAGATATGCTTAGATTAATTAATTCATGTGTTATTAATAACATAGAAACCAATACAGTAATAGATACAAGTATGTTTCGTAAAATAATTATGGATTGTGCATTTCTAATAAAGCATTTTGAAAAAGAATATTACAACCAACCAAGTAAAAAGATAGTTCGTTATTATTGGGAAAAGAAATTTGAATTATACAATAGTAATCACAGATGCTTAAACTGTCATCAACCACTATTAGAAGGCATTCGATATTGTCTAAATTGTTATGAAAGGAATTAATTATGAGTACAAAAGAACAATTGGCTGATTTATATGGTCATTACAAATTACCGGCAAATAAATACAAACAACTTCTATCTTTTTTAGATTTAGAACATAATACAGAGTTAATTCAAAAACTAGAACAGTATGAATTACCAGAAATAACAAAGCTTATATGCTGCTCAGATTTTTTATTATCACAAAAATGGGCAGATAAATATAAATGTATTAAAAATTTTTATAGACAATTAGAAGATATTAAAATTGACGATATTATATCTGATTGTCAAAGCAAAGAAGTGCTAGAGAAGAAAATTTTAATATTTGCTGACAGTCAAATAATTGATATGTTTAAAAATCATTTCGATAATTTGATAAAAAAAAGAGAAGAGGCAGAAAAAGAAAAAAAACGAAAAAAACAAGCAAATAACGATGAATATAACAAACTTGATAATTATTTAAAGAATAATAAAGATTATATTGAACTAATAAATGAATATGCTACTAAAATTAAAAATACCAAATTAAATAAGGTTAGAGAAACCGTATATTTAATGTTAGATGAATATGATATGAAAAGAACAGATGAAGAAGAGTTTCTTAATGAGTTCATAAAAACAAAAGAAATTGCGTCAAACTATTATCTGAAATTATCTACAAAAGATTTCTTAGACAATGTATTATCTATATTAGATAAAAAATATAACGGTTATGAAATACCCACATTGATTGCCTTGCATGATAAAAAAGTTATTAATTTAACTGACAATTCAATAAAAACTTTTATTGAAAGTCACCCAGAGATATTATCGCAGTATTTGTGTAAAAATATTCCGCAAAATATCAATATCACAGAACTAAACGATACAGTACTTGGGTTACTTTTGAAAATAGCTTTAGACAAAGAAGTTAAAAATATAAAGGAAAAAGAAAAGTGTTATTTTATTAAGGTTTGGAATAAAATTGGTAACGAAGAAGCGTGGTTATGGATATTTAAAAAAATTTCAGAACTCGATACAGACATTAGTGTTAATGATAAAATTGTACACTTCATCGATTATTTAAATGGAGTTGCTAGTAAATCGTTTGCAAAAATGATTTTTAATAATCTATTATCTAGTGAATCAATTGAAATGGATAAAATCATTAGAAAACTATTAAAATCCAAATCATATAACAATAAAAATTTTATACTTGAGTATATAGATTTTTTAGAGAAAAACAATAAAAAGTATCAAAAAAAGTTAAACAAAGCTAATCGAAGATTAAAAAGTCATCAGCAAGAAATATTTACTGCTTTATATTTGCCTATTGAGAAATTAGAAGAACTTGCTATTAGTCTAAAATTAACAGATAAAGCTATTAGTACAAAGCTTGTGTCTACCAATTTAATTGACATAATACTTATGTTAAGAAATGGCTTGTTAGATTTAGATATTTCACCAATAGGAGACATAAATGATTGGAAATATCAAAACGATGTAATATATGATTGTTCACTCCATAGAATTCTTGTGCAAAACGAAAATGTATCCCAAAAAGTTCGATTAAAAACATTAGGTTTTAAATATTATGATGATGATGGTGTATGGCAACAACATAAAGCACAAGTGTCAACAGAAAAAATAAACATGTATCAAGTAAAAGTAGAAAAAGAAGAGAGTACAATAAATCAAAGTTAAAATATAGAACTAATAGAAAAAATTTACACAAATCAAAGAAGGGCAAGGTACAACATAATGACATATAAGTATGGTATAGATTTTGGTACTACAAATTCTTCGATAGCAATACGATTTGTAGGTGATGATAAACTAGAGCATACATTGGTAGCAGATGTTAAAAATACTCTACCAAGAGAAACTTTACCATCCGTTGTCTTAATTGATTATAGTGGTAAGGTATATGCTGGTGTAGAAGCAATTGACAGATTTTCATATAGTAGTAATAATTCAGGTAAGCAATTATACATCAAACAAATAAAACTTGACTTGGAAACAAAGGGCAATGAATTGCTATATACCTTTAATGGAACAAATTATAGTGGCGTAGATTTAATAGCACAAATTTTAAAATCTTTAAGAGTTCAAATAGAAAAAATTGTTGACGAATTAGATATAGATGTATCAGGGGTAGTTATGGGTGTTCCTGTACAATATGGTGATATTCAAAAAAATATACTTAAAAAAGCATTAGTTAAAGCTGGATATTATAGTAGTTTTGAAGAAGCTGATAATAAGACAGAATTTGTTAGTGAACCTATTGCGGTAGCTATACATTATGGGTATAATTTAAAAAATGATAAAACAATTATGGTGTTTGATTTTGGCGGTGGAACATTAGACCTTGCAGTAATAAATCTAAAAAAGCAGATAAATAATGATAAGTTGCATCCTCATAAAACACTTGCAAAAGAAAGAATAACACTTGGCGGCGAAGAATTAACACGCTTATTTTTTATAAATAGTTTTTGTAGCTCTAATAAATATGGCACAAAAAGGATAGCCGCTGAATTTGGGTTTAGACATAACATAACGAATGAGCAACTTTGGGAAAAACTTTTATCATGTGAAGATGGCATAAAATTTATTAATGCAGTAGAGCGTTGCAAATGTGAATTGTCACAAAATCTGAAATTTAAATTTTCATTTATAGGTGCAAACATTCAGTTTGATGAAATAACCTTTTATAGGGATGACTTTACAAATGCCATAGAAGAAAAACTTGATGAAATTACCGAATTAGTTAATGTATGTCTTGAACATGGCAATATTAGCGACCCATTTAATATAGATAAGGTTATTTTAGCAGGTGGTTCATCATTAATACCTGCTGTTCAAAATTTGTTGATGGATATTTTTGGAAGTAACAGGGTGTCTAATGAAATTAGAGAACAAGACTCTATGGTAAAAAAACTAAAACGAAGCAGAGTATCTGAAAGCGAAGTTTTAACAAGTATTGTTAGAGGATTAGCTATTGTAGGTTGCCGAGAAGAAGAACTTATTAACGATGTTGTTGATAATGATTATGGTGTTTGGGACGGAGAAAACAATGAGTTTATTCCTATTATAAAAAGAGGAATATATGTAAAGGAAACTATATTTAACAAATTAACCAAACAAGGAAAATACCAGTTAGTAGAGTGTTTAAACAAAAATGCTTCATCTGTTGAAGTTTTAGTTTATCAGCATAATTTAAATGGCTACCAAAAACTTGGAACAATAAATATTCCTAATCCCGGAGGAATGCGATACAAAATTTACATGCAAATAGATAAAAAAAAGGGTACATTAACAGTGACCTTATATGATGAGATTTATCAAAGATGGATTGACGAAGTACCTTTAAGTGAACGTGAATATAACTTAAGATGAAAGGGGCAAAAAAATGCAAACAATAAATAAATATAATTCTTCATATCCTTTGGTATATTACATTGTAGGAAATATATATTCTTTTTATGGAAAAAAAAATAAAAAAGGTATATTGGCGACAAAAACACAAATAGAAAAATATGCAAATATTTTAGATGGCTTAGAAGACAAGTCCAAGAGTACTGCCATTAAACCTGTTGAAAAAGATAATAATCAACCTAATATATTGAATCGTTTTTATGCTGTTGTAGTAGATAAGGTTGAAAATGAACAGGACTCATATATTGTTGTCATGTTTCGTAATACATTTCAGAATAGAGTAGAGTATTATACAAAAAAATATGCAGTTGATTATGGTTGTGATACTGATGATAAAGATTTAATGCCTATATTAACAAGCTTAAATTTTGCACCAAATATTAATAAGGTTGGTAAAATAACATTAGTGAATAATATTAATAAAGTTGGTAAAATAACACAAGTAAGAGAACATAATACGCAAAGTGCTGGTGTGGGTCAAATTACTAAAGTGCGTGAAGAAAAGGGTTGCAAAGAAAAGGACAATGAAGTTTTTACGAATGAAAGTAAGGATGTGGGTAGAATCACATTAGTAAGAAAATAGCAAATAATCCTAATCATACTATATAGAGTCTGTGATAAAAAATCATTTCTGGCGTACCAACGAAAACGGTAACATTATATATATAAGGGTATAATAAAAGGGCAGACCAAGATACTATTTCTTGAGGACAATAGATGATACTTAGAAGTTTAACAAGGGTAAAACAGAGTGTAACATAAGGCGTAAAAAAAGGGTATACAACCATATTTATGTTATGATTGTATACCCATAATTTGTTATGTAATGTTTTAAGTTTATTTAAAATTCGTTACAAATTGAATTTTTTGAAATTGCTTCTCCACATAATTCAAAAGAATTTAATGTACCTTTATACTTTGAAGTAGAATCACTGTTTTGAGCTACAATATTATATGTCTGTCCATGTACAACAGGAAAATAACCTATTAGATTTGTAGTAATGTCTTCTCCACTAGACGGAGAAGCCAATATAGTTTTATCATTAACTTTGATGTAGGCTCGATAGCTTGTATTGCCCGGACTGTAATCAGCTCTTATAGCTAAAACGCCATCGTATCGTGGAGTAAAAGTTATTAATGTAGTACCATAGCTATTTATTGAACGGCTATCAGCTATTGCAAATAATGATTTCCCTATGGATGGAACTATTACTTTTTCAAGTGTGCCAATATTAGTCTTTATTATTTCATTTAACTTACTCATAATCGAACCTGTTATTTCACTACCGCCTGTATCTCCTGTCAAGCCTATACGTTTAAGCACTTCGTCAACAAGGGTATCTATTGCAGGAACATCTGTATTTTTAAGACCATCTACATTGGTTTTTACATTATCTACGCTCGCCTTTATCTCCTGTGATGTTTCCTCCAAGGCTATAAATTTTTCTCCTGCCATATTTATTGCACCTCTGTCATTTCTTTATAATATAATCCACCGTTTTTAATGCCTAATATGTATTTCTTACCTGTAACATCATCTGTTAAGATTAATTTACTTGGCAAGCTATTTGCTTTTTCTATTAATTGTTGTAATTTAGCAGTATTATTCTCTAATGGTGTAGGCATATTAAATCACCTCATTTTAAATTTTTTGTTGACAGATTAAAACTACATCAATTTTTAATATGCATAGTTAGTGTTGTATGCATAATGTACTGTTTTTCCTGCTCTTGTGCCATTCATGCTCGCAAAACTCATTTTAAATCCATTGTTTAATTGTTCCACTGTAGTAATAGAACAATAAGGACTAGTTACATTACATGCTATTTTCCCATTCTCAACTGTACTTGTTTTATTCTTCCATAAGTATTCAATATTCCATATTTCTCCATTGGAATATTCGTCTAACCACCATAAAAAAATTAGCGTTTGATATTTTGCTTGAAGATTAGGAATTACAAAACTATCTTCTCCGTCAGTTGTTCCTGCATCGGGTGCTTTTATACTTTTGTCAGCTAACCATGTAGTATCACCAGTTGTCCAACCATCTAATAATGGAATACTAGAATTGATACCACCACTCATACTTCCTGTTACACCGAAAATATTAACTCCTTCTTTAATATTCTCTGGAACTAATTCAGCATCACCGTTTACAGTTACTTTGTTTAAACCACTGTATTCTGTGTCAGCGGTAACAACTTGATTTGTTGCAGTAGGGGTTATAGTTTTATCTTGCAATTTTTGTGTGGGGGGGGGTAGACTTACTATCTAGTATGTTTGATATTTCTTGTATAAGTTCTGTCTGAGAATTAACTGTGTTTTTTATTCTTTCTATCTGAGATTGTACACTCAAGTAAAGACCTCCTTTGTACATTGACCTATTAATTGCCGTGTTATGTGCTTTAAATTATTTCATTGTTACCAAAAATAAGCTTCTATAATTAACTTGTTACCGTCAATAGTATAAGTTGCAAATGCAGCTTCATTTTCAGTTCTAAAGGAAATAAAATCTTTTGCAGTATCAACTTCAAATGGTTCAATATCGATTGGCGCAAGTCCATCCAGGCTACTACTAACACAAATTGCATTTTCCCCGTATTCAGAATTTATAAAACGAGCACCATTAATGTACATATAAAATGTCCAATAAGTTATAGGTCGTTTTTCTTGTCCTTCGTACTCGTCTACACCTTTAATGATAGAATGGCAATACATTTCTTTAATTGTTACTTTGGTTGACGTGCTATCGCCACCTCCTACTTTTCCATCCAATATACCTGAAATTTCTTGTATCAACGCCGTTTGCTCAGTTACAGCACCATTTATTCTTGTTATTTCGCTCTCTACACTCATTTATATTACACCGCCTTAAATAGCCGCTAAAGCTGTTTCAATATTGCCTATAGCCGTAAATACTGCATTACTACTAATAGGATTCATGTTACCTGCTTCAGCCTTATCAACTACATCAACTTTAACCGCTGTTTCATTGAACGCCTTTTTTACTGCGTTACTAGTTACTGGTTTCATATTGCCTAATTCTACAACGTCTACACTATCTACGGATAAAGCAAGATTTTTGTCCAAAACAATGCCACCTCCAAGTTTTAATACTTTTGTTATATCCTCGGAAGTTAATACAACTTCATTTAATACTCGCCATGTTCCATTATAGAAATATAGCTTACTATCTGTCGTGTTGTAATAAAACTTGTTCAACAGAAGGGGAGTAGGGGGAATGGTATCTACAACATATAAGTCACCAATTTGTATTCTTGTTTCAGCGGATAAGTCTACAAACATTTCAGAAGTATCGTTTGTTATATAAACATTACCAGCAGTTTTTTTCACAGGAATGTTATTACTTGCTCCGTATGAAATATTAAAATTCATTTGGACACCTCCGTCAAAAAAAATAAGGAACTGCAAAAAAAATTACAGTTCCTTATAGTTTTAAATATTAATTAGAATGTACCCCATTCAAGGTTTACAGTTACTTCTTTACCTGATGTACTAACAGCAAGTGTATCAGATCTAACACTCTCAATTACGTTTGTCTGAGCAGCATCCCAAGCTTTAATTTTTTCAGATGTTATACTGTCAAGAACTTCCTTATTAGCGTGGCTATGGTTTCCTTCTGCGGCAGCATTAACTTTTTCAGCAAGTGCTGTGTCAAGATCAGTTTCAGCAACCTTATCTTTAGAAGCAAGTGCGCCTGTAGGTACTGCAATATTTACAGATTTACCTTCAATATTCTGTGCAACACCATTTACTTTGATTTCTTCAATTTTATTAACCTGTGCATTTTCCTCGACAGTAGCAAGTTTCTTTTCTGCTGTATCAACTTTATTAGCAAGAGCTGTAAGGTCAGCAGCCTTAGCATAGTCGCCAATCTTAAGGGCAGCAATAGCATCTGTTACATAAGCTACTACAGTTGCCTTTTCACTGTCTCCACCAATACCTGAAAGAATACCTTGAAGTTTAACAATAGAAGCGTTCATTGCAGAAGCATCTTCAGGATGTTTCTGAATCCATGCTGCTATCTCTTGAAGTGTATTCATTGATTCTTGTGCATCAGGTGTAATAAGCTGTGCAGCAAGTTCTTCATTAGCAATTGTTCTTACAGATTTACCTGTATCACTACCATTAAGAGTTGCAATAGACTGTTTAACCTCTGTGTCATCGTATGTTGCAGCAGTCTTAGCTTCTTCAATGAGTTGAACAACTGTCTTACCGGGTGTTACTTCACCAATTATTGTCTGTGCATCTGTACCAGCCTTTTTAGCATCGGCAATGGCTTCTGTAAGACCATTCACATCAGCTATTTCATGTTTGTGTACTTTTTCAGCATAAGCACTAGCTTCTGCAAATGCAGCAGAACCAAGACCTTTTACAGCAACTTCAAGAGTTGTTCCGTCTGAACCTACAAGCTTAACAGTACCGTTTGCAGAACCTGTTTCAAGAGTGTATGTTGTGTCTGTATTAGGATTAATCTGTACCCATTTTGTCTGTTCTTTGTCATAACGAGCAAGAACATTCTCGTCTGCACAGTAGTAAAGAGCCTTTTCATTTGCACCACTCTCAGGAAGAGCTGCTACATTAGTAACTACATTAAAATCTCCATATCTCTTAAACTGACCATCAGCAAGACCGAGATAAATATTTTCATCCTTTGTAAAATAGATTGCACCCTCAGTTGATTTTGAGGGAAGATTAGCTATCATACCTTGAAGAATTTTTACCTGTGCCATATTAACATCATCCTTTCTAAAATAAAATAATAATAAAAAAGACACTATAATTAGTGTCTCTGTTACCTAAAGTTAATTTTTAAAACTCTACAATAGTTAATGAAGTATCTACATATTGTTTACATTCATTTACAGCATTTGTAATCTTTTCGTTAGTAACACTATCGTTCGCTGTTACCTTTGCATCTACATATTTTACTACAGTACTATACTCGCCTAAGTCTCCGATTTTGACAGCAATTAAATCAGCAGTAGACTTATTAACAGTTTCTTTTACCCACTTTTCTGTAGCAATCTTTTCTCCATTAATAGTAGGAGAACCAGTAAAATTAGGAGACTCTAAATCAGCTTTACCTGAAGCATCTTCAAATATTTTGACCCAATTAGAACCATTCCATATATAACCTACAAAATTCTCTATATAGATTGTATCTAATTTAGGATTTTCTGTAGGGCGAGTACCTACAATAATATTTTTCTCATCTACACGATTTAAAGTAAAAGAACTTCCTAATGGTTGAAGAACATATAGATTAAATGTTTCATTTTCCATTACTGAAATAACTTGTCCACCATATGCAGCTTGATTGGACTGAGCATATGTCCTTGCTTCGGCTAAAGATTTAAAGGAAGTATTCTCGTCCGATGACATAATGTACATTGGTGTGCCATCGGGTCTGACAAAAGCTATGGTTTGCTTATCTGATGTAAAAATAATATCACCAGCATTAAATTTACCAGACTCTATATTTTTTTTAAGATTTTCCTTTTTACCATAACCAATCTTAGCTTTCATTCCTGCCACTTGTCCATCACCCCCCTTTACAAAAAAAATATTGAATTAAATATGTGTTATATATATGTAAAAAGTTCTATCTAATATTATAAAGTAAATAGTTAGAACTCTATTACATCGTAACCACTTTCTGTGTCACCGCCACTTGTTTCACCAAATTCAATAATATCTATTCCTTCAGGGTCACATGCTTCTATTGGTACAGAATTTCCAATCTTCTCACCATTAGCGGTAAGATATACGTCATTATCTTCCCTTACAATATTATCTGCCTTTGTAGTATTAATTTTTTCAGCCAACTGTTTTAACTCAAATATCTTATTATCTATACTTTGGAAACTACTATCATCTGTAAAATAGTTTTCTACAGGTAAAATCCTTATAGTTGTTTCAGAAGAATGAGATATGTATTTTCGTTTTGATACAGTATCAAATTTGCTCATCGTAATATATAATCTTACTTCTCCCGAAGCTTTTGTTAATTCAGTAGTAATAGGTAACACATATTCAAGATAATCATTCTTATAAGCGTTATTATTTAAAGTTAAAATTTCATACTTGGCAGTATTTACAGAAGTAACATACTTAAGAGCAATTGTGTATGACTCTAAATCAATTTCCTTGTATATTTTAGGGAGTAATAAGTGAAAGTTATCAACCAAGTTTTCACCTTGATAAAGTAGTGTGTTAGGAGTGGTACAAACAAGCATACCGTTTTGTTGCATTAATATTGTGAATATATCAATCACCCCTTAAATTGTACCGTTCCTATCTAACATAACAAAAATTCTTAACATATCCTCTGAAAGATTTAAGTTATTTTTATCGGCAATAAGATTTTTGTTAATAAGTTTTTCAACAGTTTTTTTGCCGTAATCAGGAACTTCTGAAAGTTTATTATATCTAACCATATCTTCCTCATCATCCTTATTTATTAGTTTTACTATTCTGTTTTTAAAATCTTTCCATTTTGTTAAAGCACCCTCATTTACACAGAATGGGTTAGGGCAAATTTTACCTGTAACAGAAGAGTGCATTATAATATGATTGATGTCTATGTTATATTTCTGCATTAATTCTGCTGTAAGCTGTACTGCTAAATTGAGAGCTTCTTCTGTAAAATACCAATCTGTATCTGTAGCCAATAATGAATGCCTATTAATCTTGCGTGAACAAATTTCTATTGAGATACTATTTGCGTTTGTACATTGACCATAATATCTTGCTGATTCACTACACGATTTGCTAGGATACTTTTTCCCACCAACAGACCATGTATACTGATTTTTTATATCTTTATTACAACAATATATCTCTTTATCATCTACAACAAAGTCAGCAGATGCTTCTCTATTATTGTTAGCAAAACCATTAGCTACAGCTCTAGCTTTACCAGCATTACTTAATGTCCCAGCAGTATAATGAATAGTAATCCAATCTATTCTACGATTAGGCTTTCTTGTAACTTTATTAGTAAATAAGTTATTTATTTTTAAACTCATAGTTTCATCTCCAACACTATTAAAACAAATAATATGAATTATTATTTTGTTTCACTTAATGCTTTTGCTTCATTCATTTGTTTTACAGCAGCTTCAATGGCTGTGTTTATATCTTCCATGTTTACAGTCATGTTCTTCTCTTTTAAAGTAGTCTTAATATAGTTAATAACATATTCTTTTTTCTCTTTTCCAAGTTTACTACCCGACATTATCTGTTCGGCAGCAAGTACACCTTGTTCTGCAATTTTCATTAACAATTCATATTCTTCAGCAGACATTTTCTTTTTCAACATTGGAATAACATAGGCTGTTATAATTACGGCTACTAAAGCTATAATAGCTTCTATTAATGGTGTTAAATCTATCATTTGTTGTCCTCCGCTTCGTCCTTTATTTCCCTTGAAGTACCAAAGACTATACCATCATTGTACTTGAATACATTTGTTATACCTGATGTAATCACGTACACACTAACTCCACCGAGTAGGGTACGACATACTTCTGTAGCTAATGTCTCGGCTATCTGTTCTTGTCCTCTTGTAGCCAGTATAAAAGCCCATGTAATCCAAACAAATCCAGCAATAGTGAGTAACCATATAAACACTTTTGTTGTTGTATTAAAAAATTTTACAAAATTCTTTATTTCTTTTTTATTCAAAACAATTCACCTTATTTCGGTAAGTTCATAAACATATATACTGCTCCACCTGAAAGTAGGGCAGGGATAACAGTTTTTTTAATCACTTCTATCCAATCAAACTTAGACTTCTCATCTACAATATCTATTCGCTCATTGGTTGTTTTCAGTTCTTCACTCATTTTAGATTGCTTTTCACTTAATTCTTGTACCTGTGCATTAGTAGATGTGATTGCACTTTTAATTTCAATTAGCGTGGCAGTTATCTCTTGTAGTGTGTTTGTAGTTCTCTCTGTAGTTAAACGAGTATCTTCAAGAATATAAGAAATTCTATCTATAACACTTGTCTCTTCTTGCAACTTTTCCAACTTGTCTTCATGTCTGTCTAATATTTCGTGGATACTTCTTATCTCTTGTGAGTTCTTACTTATCTTTTCTATCATCTTGCTTTCTTCCACGTCTATCACCTTATAATTAAACTAGTAGGGCGGTATAATAACCGCCCCTATAGCACCTATAATTATACTCTAGCAATTTCAAGATAATACTCATTGGCTATTCTGTAAGCTGCCTGTTCTGCTCTTGAAAGTCTCTTACGATGAATAGTTACACTATTCTCGCCTTCAGGAAGTCTGTATGTGCCATCAGCAACAATATATCTTATATCTTTGTCTCTTGCATCGGCAGTAATATATACATAACCTTCACCTGCACCGTAAATGTCAATACCTACACCGTTGAAAACAGGTTTACCATGGTCGCTACCAACTTCGTCTGTAATCATAATTTTACCAACAGCATACTTCATTGCATTATCTTTGCTTTTTGATGCGTGCATAATACCATGTACATCAAGATAAAGTGCTACTTCGTTTTCGTTAAGTCTGTCAATAAGGTCTACGATTTTTCTCATAATAAAATTCCTCCTTTAAATAAATAGGTTTAAAAATTATAATATAAAAAACTCGCCTAAATAATTAGGCGAGTATGGTTGTTATAATTATTTTATACAATTAAATATATTTGACGTTGCTTCTATTTTGTCAGAAATATTTTTCAACTCGTTTTCAATACTTAAAGTATCTAATTTTAAACAGTTTCTAAAACATCTATAAAATAAAGAGTCTAAATATTTTTCTAATTGCCAATCAAAAACTGCTTTATTATGCTGATAAATATAATAAAGTATATAAACAGTATTCACATCTATATCATAGATGTCTAATTCATATGTTGTTGCCAGTGTAACCAACAAGTTGTCCAAAGTTGTCTCATGGGGTTTTTCGACATATTTTTTTACAGCAAAATTTAACATTTTGTTGATATCATTTAAGTTCTGCGACAAAACGCTCACCTTCCTCTATTAGTTTCATATACTCAGGATGTTCGTTTTCCAGTTCGTTTAACAAGGAAATAACATGTCTAATATTTGCTTCAACATTGCTTGCCAATAGAGGGTCACTTAGTATCAGTTCATAAAAATTATATTTTTTTGCAATATAATGATTGGTTAGATATTTGATTTTTTCTAATTGACATATATTGTCCAAGGGAATAAAAGGGTCTTCATTATTTTCAAATTGAGAACCCATGCAACCTTTAATACAAAACGCCTTAATAGAACAATTAGCGCATTTCGGTATAAATGAACTAGGGTTATGTGTCATTGCAGCTATATGAAAATCAAGATTCTTTTCTTGATAAACTAACTGACCATTGTTCTCAATTAATTGACCGTATATAAATTGTGGATACCCCAATCTGTGACAGGGGATAAATGACAAGTCAGATACTCTAATAAATATAGTAGACTGGAATGAACAAGACATTCTTTGTAAAATGTGGGGAAACTCAATTAGGGAGCAATTATATTTTCTACAAGATTTGTCAAAACAGAAATATGATTTTGCAAATGTATCTAAATCACAATCTAATACATCTGTGTATAGTTTCTTGAAAAAATATAACATAAATGTAATTAGATTTTTAAATGATTCATTGTCCCAAAAGTTATTTCTTACTTCTAACAACATAGGTGTATCATCAAATCTCTTTGTAACAGATATCCAAAAGTCGGCGTTCTTTTTAAAATTTTTAAGAAATGTAGGAGAAACCATAGGATGTAACCCTGCTTTAAATCTCTCAACTTGGTCTAAAACATTGGATATACTTATTTTTTCCTTACCCTTATAAGGTCTAGTTTCGTAATCATCAATCCCATCAATAGAACATGATAAATGAAAAATAAATCCTTGCTTTTCAAATAATTCTTTATAATAAAATATTTTGTCGGATAATCCTTTTTCTACAAATGAAAAATTTGTAGGTATCATTATACCATTGAAATTTTTAAACTTTGAATTTAATATAATTCTAAAAACGTCTTCCCAGTATGAAAGAGCAAAAAATTCTCCCGAAAAAATATCCAAACTATTAAAAGAATAATTATTTTCATATAACCAATTCAATAGTTTTTCTAAATTGCTAAGTATTTGATTGGTTGGAACAGGGGGGTATAGTTTATCTCCATAGTCTTTTAAATAACAATAATAACAAGATTTATCACAACTAGCCGAAAAGGACAATTCTAAATCTTTAGTTCTATATTCAAAAATTGTTTTTTCAAGTAATTTTAATCCTGCTTTGTTCCTATAATTAATCATTATGATATATTCGCTCCTATTATATTAATTTTTTATCTTCTAAAAAATCATAAATTTTTTGTATTGCACCATTAAAGAATAAAGGCATAAAAAACGATGATGAACAAAAATATGAACCTGTAAGTTCTTTATTAGTCTGCGAACACTTTGTTATATTCATAAACAACATAATATGCCTTCTCAATATTTCATCGTTATAATATATTGAAGATATTTCACCAATATCTAATAAAATCTTTGAAGTATTATAAAATTGTGAAAAGAACGTCTTCGCTTTAGTATTATAAAAAGTGTTCATGTTATATTCAAGTTTTTTATAACCGCTTATATCTTTAAGCCAATCAGTAGGACTAGACAACTCTCTATCTAATAATTCTTTATATTCGGCAGTTCTTATTTCATAATGCTTTGGAATAATGTCAAAGCCACATCTATGGCATGAAACATATTTATTATTAGGTAACATAGTTACACACTGTTCACATTGACCACAAAAACCTCCACGCATATATTCTGATAATATAATTTTTCTATTACGCACATAAGGTATGCAAAGCTTATTAGTTTCTTTTGATAGTGTAATAAAGTTTTCAATTACCTTAGAAAATTTTACTCCATCAGCCTTGTTATAATAATATGGTTCAACACAAGTTGGAGCAGTTGCCCAAAATGATTTGTTTTTACCTGTAAAACTTAAAATATTTTGTAAGTATTCCATGTAATCTTTTACTGACTCGTAATTACTTAATTCGTCAAACTGCTCTTTTGAAATTGTTGATTTATTGGCTACAGTTAAACAAACATTATCTGGTATAGATAGTTTTTTTAATAAATTTAAATTATTTATTATTTTATCTGTTGTGCCTTGTCCTCTATTAGTATCTGTAATTGATTTAGACCCATCTATAGAACACTGCAAATGAAACTTCCAATTAGTATTCTTTATTTTTCCCATAGCATCCAATAATTCCGTAACATTATCAATAAAATTTGGCAAAGTATAATTAGAGGACATATTGATATTGGTCAAATTGGGAAAAGCTTTTTTATAATCTTCCAATTTATCTGCAACAAGGTCTAGATGTACAGATGGTTCTGCGCCCCAAAACTCTAATGTTGTAAGTGAGTTGACTGATTCTGGAAAATCAGACTGAAATCTACTTATATATTCGTTATTCTTGATTGATTCAACTACACTTTCATCGTATTCGAGCAAAGAATTATCCTTTTTGACATAACAATATGTACAGTTTAAGTTACATATTGCAGATGTAAATATTGTTAAATTTGTAATCATTCTAACTAACCTTTCTAATTAGATTTATACTATATTTATTAGCCTATAACACCATGACTTCTATCAATATCTCCTTTGTTTACATCTCCTGCCCAGTTTGAACCTCTGTCACTATCATCACTGTTATTGCTTCTGTGCGAATAATCAGAACCATCGTGAACACATACTGACTCCATATATTCTAATGCAGACGAAACAGCAGAATATGACTGATATTTAGTAGGTTTATCAATACCTATTTCTTTGAGGTCAAAAGTTCTATCAGTTATATATTTTGACATTGTGGCAGTAGTTTCTAAATCTGATTTCAAAGTTGTCATTTGAGATGATTTTGTAGGCGTGTTACTTTTTATTTCTTTGTTAGTCAATGTAGCTAATGCGTGATTTTTTCTAATAGTGTTAAGCCTATTGTAAAAAACATTCATTTCTGAAGCTAATGCAGGACTTCCAATATTAGCCATCAAAAATCAACCTCCATTATATAAATCGTTCTGTTATATCAATAGCTTCTTGTAACATTTCTTCTCCTGTCTTAATTTTTCCAGCTTGCCATCTAACATCAATTACTTTATTTGAATTTTTTTCAAAGCTATCAAGAAGAAATGTATCAGAATAAAATTCTACTTTAACAATATCTTTGTCAACCAAATTATTGTTATAAAATTGTTTCAAAAACATTGCCTTTGGATATACGGGATAACCAATATACAAGTTTGCATAACTAGCAATTTTTTTACCTACATATACAAAATAGTTATATTCACTTGGAATTTCAGTGCTTTCCAATTGGACAGACTTCCCATCTGAAAAATAAAACTTTACTGTTTTCATTTTCTTTCCTCCTTAATTATGATACTTATTATTATTCTCTGTTTATTTTTTAACTCCATACAGAAGTTATAGGTTTCCACGATGTTGTTTTAGAATCATAATATTTTAAAATATTATTGTCCCCAACATCTATTACTAAACAGCGTTTATCTACTGTACTAATATTAGGATAACCTGATGTACCAGTAGATGATGCCATTTTCCATATTTCGGGTGTATCTGTATCAGTTACAACTTTGTTCCATGTATATTTCTTTTGTCCACTGACTTCTTTAATATCAACACAAACATATAATCTACCACCCTCAGAGGTATCTTTATAATTTTGTCCAAGTAACCCTACAGTGTTTTCTGTTGGAACACCGACACCTTCTAAGGTTTTTGTCTTATCTGTTATAAGTTGGGTTACTGTATTAATATCTTCTTTTGTGGCACTGTTTTTAATAGTATTTTCTATGGTTGTAATTTTTGTTTCAACATCAGTGCCATCTTTCATACTTATATCAGAAGCTTGCTGGCTAATCACTACAAATTTTTTCCAATATACTGAATTATCAGTAGGCTCATTACCTGCGTTAAAATCTGCTACAGAGTACCATAAGAATCCTTTCCATGAAACAGCATGTTTATCTGAATATGTAAAATCTTTATTCCATTCTCCCATTGGTACAAAATCAACACCATGATTACCTTGTTCTCCTTTTAATGTAAGAGGGTAAAAATACTGAGTATCTGTAGGTAATGTACCAGCAGGTGCATCTTTATGACAAAAATATACTTGCCCATTATATAGCATTAAATTATATCTTTTATATACCTTACTAGGGTCGTACTCATTACAAAATTCAATAACAGATATAACATACTTCTCTATATCATCAATAAACATTCTTTGTACAGCAATTATGTCTTGATGTAACTTACGTATTATGTATGAATTGATTATTGACTTTTGCAAATTCGGATTATCTGTAAGTACTTGTTGTGCTGCATCCAAGTTCCCAGCAGCCATATAAGATTGATACTGATTCCATAATGGTATTTCGCTTGCATAAGGGTCTCTTATATCTAATAATTTAGAAGCACCATTATCAGGGAAACTAGAATCTGGTAAGTCTGGATATTTTAAACTCAAAAGGTTCACCTCCTAAAATTTAAGATTCTTTTACTACAAATGGATACAAAGGATAAAATTCAATTAATGACAAGGACATTGTTCCACTTGTCCAAGAACCGCTTAAAGTTTTAATTATCCATTCTTTATTTTCTCCATTACTTTTTAATGTATATGCTATTTTTTCGTTACCATATATAAATGGTACAAATATAGCATTTAGATTTAATGTGTATACAGTTCTAGCTGATTGCCAATTTTCAAACTCAGCTCTTTCTTTTACTTTTTCATCTGAATTTATTACTTCATAATTGCCAGCGGAAAGAACTTGCATCCTCTCACCAATATATTCTCTACAAAAGGGTGAGTCAGGATTAACTACATACTGTATGTTCTTAGTTCCTTCTCTTGATATGTCAGCATCTTTTATTTCTTTTGTAGGTTCTTTTGCAACTAAATAACATACTGCAACTAATTGCCACTGTCCTTGTAGACAAACTTGTTTACGTCTATAACGAAAAACATAAGTAGTGCCTTTATTCAATTTGTTCTCTTCTAATTTTGAGAAGCTATCAGTTACTAAATTAAATGTACCAATAGTATTTTTTTTATCTGAAACAGTATTAGTAATAATAACCTTTGGCTCTTTCTTATTATTCTCTGGAATTTCCATAGCAAGACTAACTCCGGTAGATAAGTTACCATCTTTTTCAACGGGTAAGTTTTTAAAGTTTGCAGTATATGTATTTTTACTTGAGTCATAAGTTACACTTTCTGCAAAGTATTCACAGGTTAAACATTTTCCCCATACCTTAGTTGCGTTCTTGACTGAAAATAAATCACAACTTACATTTTCACTAATAACTAAATCTTGCCAAAAATTATTATCCAAGATTACAATATCATCTTTTGTTGTTGGAATAGGTTGGCATATAAATGTTCCATCTAAATCAAAAAAAGTTTCCCAACCCGGATATAAGTCTCTTACTTCTGTTACCATGTCCCACCATGTTTGAGAAGCAGAAAAATCCATTTTGTCATAAGGAAACTCTTTGTCCATGTTACCTATTTTATATTTTTTAATTCCTGCCCATTCCATAATTTTAAGCATAGCACTACGAACTGTAGCAATTTTTTTTTCCGTTTCAGGAGTAGTAGTACCCTCAGTCTTGCCCGTACCCGAATTAGTGTCTTTGTCTTGCACTAACTCATCTCGAACAATTCTTGTTACTTGACCTTTTAATGAACCAGAAATATCACCATTATATAGGCATACAATGTCAGCACATGTTAATGTTATCTTATAATCATTAGCAGAGTAGGATAGAGAGTAATCTTGTAGTACATACATACCCCTATCATATTCAAGAAATCTACCAGTTCTTAAATCTTTTTTTTTAATAATATTCGTATATATTTGTTAATCCATAGCTTTTTATTATCCCCAATATTTATTGAGTTTTCTCTTACTACAAATTCTAAAGTCATAGACTTACGAATTTCAGAATCTACATCAAATGAAAAGTTATCAGATATAACTTCACCTTCAATTTCTCCAATAGGTAAAAAATCCATATCCAGAACTTTAACTGCCACATCTATAACATTCTCTCTTTGTTTCATTAAGTTAATATCTTCTTGAGTAGGGAAGTACATTCAAATCAACTCCCCTCAATATTACAGTTAATAAATCCTGAAAAATATAAGTCATTACTACTTTCAAGATTGCCTATCTCATTCCAGTCAAAACTTGTTATTACATTATAGGGGTGTCCTTGCGCTTGTTCTGTTATTGAGTTACCTATAACAGCAATCAACCAACCACAACCATCATCATCTTTAAGTATCTTAGGTCTTCCATCAGTAAGCATATCTTTTAATTCTCTTCTGTACTTACAACCATCTTCAAAATCCCATTCACATACATCTTTTAAAAACGGAACATAAGTAGCTGATAAAGTACCAGAGTCGAAATTTGTTGTACCATTATAAAAAACATAAGGATACTTACTGCCTAATGGGTTAGCAGTAGACGAGTTAAAATTACGTTGAGGAAGAATATCTCCACATGTGTTTATGTTTAATGTAGTATGGAATATTTTTTCTTGTCCAACAACAAATACACCTTGAAAATCAGGTTTAATTTGTTGTATTACATATTCTCCTTCTACATTATTAATTACGGGTACAAGAGCATACTCATAATCAATTTTTAAAGGTGTAATATCCTTAAAATCTAAGTTGATATCCTCAACTTCTTTTATATCTGTTAATTCGTATAGGGTAATCCATTTATATGAACCTAATGGTCTACGTTTTATTCTTAAAGCAGACAATACATCTAATGTATAACCAACATTACCGCCGAACAAATTGCCTTGGAACTTAGCATAAAAAGCAGTATCAGCATTCCACTCAGGTTTCTTATTCAATAAATCTTCAACTGCGTTAGAAGCATATATTTCATCACATATGCCATTCTCTAAAGTTACCTTATTAATGTTCTTTATATTAACAAAGGTAGGGGTAGTACTTTGAGTGTAACCAAGTACACCCATATTAAAAATCATCATGTAAATGCTACCTCCCCTAAATCTTTTATAACTATATTAAATGCTGAGTTGCTTTTTTGAATTAATAATTGTATACAACTATTAGGAGAAATCATTTTGATTAAATTACTTTGCACAACATACGTTAAAACAAAAGTGTTGTTTATTTTTGTCTTAGCATATAACTCTGCATAATATTCCTTACCATTACCGAAATCTCCATAATTCCAATGTACTGTAATCACATCTCTACCATTAGTTAATTCTAATATTTGAGAAAAATCTTTTAAGTTTTTCCATATACCGTTTATAGTAAAATCATTCTTTAAATTAAAACCATCATCAAAGATAACCTTGCCACCATGAGTCAAGTCTACAGCAGCATTGTCAATATAAGATATATCACCCTCAGAACGTCCAACTACAATAACTATATTACTTGATACCTTAACACTAGATTCATCAGGTACATTCTCCAAACTAAGAACAAGGAATGTATTGGGATTAACAATATTTACAGAAAAACCAATAAGTCCTGTGTCCAAAGGAACATCTGTAACAGTATTGCCTGTAGCACGAATATAATAATTGCTATTATCTGTAAGCCCACTTATAACAACACTTAATTCTTTATCATTATAGATTGCACCACTAGACCAAATTTGATTATGACCATAATCATATAAATTAACTATATACTGTGATAGTGGAATATTCTCTTTCTGAGAGTAGACAAGTTTAACAGGATATGAAGCATCAGTAAGAATGTCTCCTTCTCTTATATTGGTAAAATGAAATACAGGGGTAGTATAACAAGTAAAAAGGACAGTATTACTAGCAGGAGACTCTATGCCATTTTTATCAAACACGGTTATAGAAGCTACATAAGTAGTTCCATTAATGAGCTTAGTAGAAGATACTTCAGCAGAAATCTCATGGTTTAAACGCATAGATGAAACTTTCTGTTCATACACAACCTCTAATGTATCATTCTTTTTTATTGTAAGTTTATTTGCAAATACCTGTTCTCCTGTATAATAGAATTTTACTGTAGTTCCTTTTGCTGCATCAAAATTATTTATTGCATACAAAATAGGACTTAACATATTATTTAATCACCGTCCTTTCTTTTTAAATGAAATATTAATTTGGAAGTAGGCACAAACTATTTAAGTTGTTCTGCCGGATTAATACATTGACCGTTTCATTAATTTTAAATGTAAGGCTAGATACCACATCATATTCTGTGCCATCTAATAGCACTGTGTAAGTATGTCCATTTACACCGACAATCCTTGCTGTACGTGTAACATCATAGGGCATACTTTTTAATGCTTTAGATAACATAATATCTATTGCATCTAATATTTCTTTGTTAATATCTATATTTAAATTTTCATTCATAATAATTTTCTCCACAAAAAAAAGACAATGTATAAAACATTGTCTCTAACCATTTGAACATTATTTATATTTTGTTGCTTACGTTCTATAAGCAAATCATCAATTTTCTGCTTGAAATTTCGATAAAAAGAAGCTTCACCAAAGTACATGCCATTTTCTATCATTAGTTCTCCTAAATTAATAGCCCTATCAACAGAATAGGGCTATTACAATGTTTTTTGTCCTACATTGTGAAAGGTATTTGTCTCATACAATGTTTTTTGTCCTACATTGTGAAAGGTATTTGTCTCATAAGCAGAGTAGGGTGGTTAGCCCTACTCTTTAGTATCTTTTATTGCTTCTTTGTGTAGCTAAAGACTTAAGATTCTTTAACTGAGCAATTAATTCAGTACCATTTGTTACATTTGGAAGTACTAACTTGTCAAACTCGTACTGGTAAATAACATCTCCTGTGGCAGCAGGGCGACTTATATTACCAATAGATTGAACTAAATTATTCATTCCAGTAAACATATTGGGACTAACAGTGGCTATAACATCTTTTTGAATATCAGTGTGATTAAATATATTTGGTAGTTCAACAGGGTACATACCATTTGGCAAATCACTTGGTAAATCCTTCATTGTATCATAAGTCTCTAAAATAGCCTTAGATTCATCGTGAGGAAATACTCTATCACCGTATTCAAGATAAGTTTGTCTACCAACACCATCATTACGAAGTACAAGTTCATCACCAGCGTCGTCTACGACAGCAAAGTGAGACTTTTCAATAAAGTCAGTACCCTTAGCATGTCGGCTATTCTTTATAACTTTATGTCCTTTTTTCTTACTAGATGAAGAACTTGAACTAGATGAAGATTTAGATGAACTGGATGACAAACTAGCGGAGCTATTGCCACGTTTTGAAATTGTACCAATTTTATTTGATACATCCTTTTTATCAGAGTCACTTAGACTATTATAGTCAGTGGTTTTTATATTACTTGAAGAACTAGTTTTTTTATTGCTAACTATACCACTAACTAAACCTCCAATTGCACCGGGAAGACCTCCTACTACACCACCAGCAATTACATTACCGATTATATTACTAGCACTGCCACCTTTGTTTGGTTTATTAGTTTCACCTTTGCCTAAGCTGTTTCCACCTCTGCTACCGCCACCACCACCACTAGAACGGCTACTTTCCATTGAGCTTGCAAGTTTATCCATAGACTTAACAACATTGTCATTAGAATCTACAATATCTGCACTACTATCACTTATGCTATCAGAAGCATCTTTTACAGTAGCAGTATTTTCATTAACTTTATCTGAATTTTTCTTTGAAGCATCTATAACTTTATCATTATTTCCAGAAGAAACAATAACACCGCTTGAATCTGATTTGTCACCATACTTATCTCTAATGTTTTCTGCTGCTTGATGGGCTGCATCCATTCCGGCTTTATCACCCTTGGACTGAGCATCCTTATAAGCATCTTGAGCATTTTTAATAGCATCTATGTCAGCTTGAGAATAATCTTCTCTGTAAGTTTTATCAGAAGATAATTTACCGCCACCACTACTATTTCCAGAGGGTCTACCACCGTTTCCACTGGTATATATATAGCCACTTTCAGTATTGATAGTTCCCATAGTTTTACCCATGCTATCAACGGCTGCAACAACACCATTACCACAATCTACAATATCAGCTACGCCATCTCCAAGTGTATTTGTGATAACTTTCATTGCAGCAGTATTCTCTTTAATCTTTTCTGAATTAGATTTAGAAGTATCAGCTAATTGGTCAGTAGATAATTTTAAATCATCTGACTGTACATTAGCAGAAGAACCATAAGCTCTTTCAGTGTCTACATTACTTTCAGGATTGGTGTCAGGAGTATAATATATACTATTAGGGTCAACCGTCTGACCATAGAAGTATTTATATGCATCGGTATCATAAATATCTGTATCATTCGGTGTTCCATTAGAAGATAAAATATCATTAAGTACATTATCTGGTATTTTTCCCTTATCTGAATATATTTTATCTTTAGTACCTTTATCTCTATTGACTACAACACCAACTATACGTTCACCATTTGTATCATAACCACTAAAATCCTTATCACTAGCCGTACCATCTCGCCTAGCAATAATTTCATCATAAGCTTTTTTAGCTTCTTCTCTGGCTTTTGTTACATTTTTACGGTCGCCATCAATAGGTGTATGTTGTATATCTAAAAGACGTTTAGTAGCTTCGGTATAACTTTCAAACATTTCATCAAAGAAGTTTGTTTCAAACATTTTACCAAGAATACTATTCGCCCTATCTCTGTCAGTGTAGCCATCAGCACGTCCCCAAATATAATCGGTCTTAAAATAGTCCTCGTTGGCTATTACTGTATGTCCATGCTTGTCTACATATTCGTAAAAAGCTTTACCTGCTGTTGTACCAATATATTTAGGATTGAATGATTTAAAAAACTCGTCAAAGTTTTTATATTGAGTGCTACTATTATAACCAGCGGTAGTGTTAGCATTAGCACCAAATACCTTGTCACCTTTTTTACCAAACATACTTATGTAGTGGTCATAAGCTTGCTTGTAGATGTCACTATCTTTTCCAGCAGTATTAGCTATTTGTTCCAATCCTTTAAGATATGTTTCTTCGCTAATAACAACCGAACTTGCACCACTAGAATTATTGAAGTCACCATTTGACAAACCGCCATCCATACCGATTACATAATTTCCATTAGCAAGTGCTTCTTCAATAGCATCTTGTATGTAAACCGCACCATTTCTATGACCTTCTTCTATATAATCGGGGACATTAATAATTTCATCGGTGTTATCTCTTACTGCTTCTGTGGATTCATTTGTACTTACAGTATTCTCTTTAGTACCAATATAGTTGTCTGAGACAACATCATTAGTTTTACTTAGGTTTGAATCTACTCTAGTAATTCTATCATCTAAGCCCTCAACCGCTTTTGTATAAGCATATTGACCAGCTATATCATCAGTTAGATGAGCTATTCCAGATTCACCTTTGACTTTTTTAGACCAAAATCCCGTTTGTGGATTATATTTTGCTTCAGGGTCATTTACTACAGCATTTTTACCGGAGGCAACTATTTCAAATACGCCACCTTCAGTAATTATTCTATCACCAATAGTTGCTCCATTAGGTGCTTCACCGTTTTTATTAGCATAATAATATCTTATGTTGCGTGTTACTTTTTCAGGATTTAAAATATTGGTTAAGTTTAACTTGCCAAACAAATCACTGAACATATCCATAATATCTTGAACGGTTGCCTCTGTAATATCATGGATATCTTGACACACATCATAATATTTGTCCCCAAAATCTTCTACGTCCAATGTTAAATTATCTACTCTGTTTTCCCAGTCAGAGCCAAATAACTCATCAGCTTTTATTTTATCTTGGGTTTCTTGCCACTGGTCAGTGATTTCTTCCCATTTATTTTTATATTCTTCAAGCTTTTCTATTTCCTTATCAATAGCAAGGATTTCTTCTTCTTTTTGAAAATCTTGTAATTCTTTCTCAGCTTCACGAATAGCTTCTTCGTCAGCTTCGTAAACCCCAAATCTGTTACTTCGGCTTGGGTAGCCTTGAAACCATACCATAATATGGCGGTTAGTCATTTCTGGCTAACTCTCACGTTTTAATTAACTATAAGTTACTAGATTATTTCGTGAGTTCAGACTGTAATTCCACCCTCTTATCTCTGTTGTACAGACGAGTAGGGGAGCAGGAGGCTTTCTGTGTTACCACAGAAAACACGTTGATTTAACATAAAGTAAATTTTTGTTGACAGAAAAATACATTATACTATAATTATTATGTAGGTAGAAACCAACGTTTTATTTTTCAGCTAGTAAAACGGTTAGGCGGTTGAGTCACACCAAGATAGTGATATCTTGTTTATATAGAAATCCCACTTCATTGGGAAATTTACAATGAAAGGAGGGATTACATAAGTGACAATTTGTGAAATTTTGTTTACAATTTTCGTTAGCATTGTAAGTGGCATACTTGCTACATACATTGTACGATTTATAGACAAGAAAAAACAAAAATAACCGCCCACGCCAATGTACGGTTATTTTTGGAATTACCTTGTGTAATTGCTGATATTGACTAATTTATGGCTCAACCGTTTAATGGTTTCTGCCTACTTTTTTTATTTCTAATTTTTATTTCTGTTTTATTATTATCTTCAATTCTTTTTTAATCATATCTTTTTTTATTAACAATGTCAAGTTTTGTACATTATATTTTTATAACTTTAAAAATTACTTTATTTATTAAATCAACTCGTCAGTCGTTACGGTTGGTAATAGTATATAAAACTGAATTGCTCTAAATTATATATTTTACTCATATTTTTTGTCAGATTATTCTATCTATTACCTTACCTCGGTCTGAGCCATCTCTGGTTTTTAACCGATATACTTGCTTGCTTAGTATGTATTACTACATACAGGGGCAGGTATGTTTACCCCTTACCTTTACGGTATACATGAATTACTTTATTTTCTTTTGCTTTTGATAAGTTTTCTTTTAACTTGGATAATTGTAATGCTCGATCTTGCTCATCATTAATGTCTTGCAAAGCCTTTTTTTGTTCATTTAAGGCTTTAATGTTATCATCAATACGATTAACTACAGCATTTTTAGCCGAATCATAATCATCTTTCTTATCCTCAAGTTCTTCCTTTTTAATGTCTCTCAGCTTTTCAGCAAAGTCCATTAAATTTTTAATAAGCTTTTGAACATAATCTGAGGTATTATCTAATCCAGAAGCATAAGCTTCATTTAATTCTTGAATAGTAGTCTTTACTTTAAGACCTATTATTTCAATCTGTTGGCTTGCATTATCTAAGGAATCTGCAACATCTAACTTAAAGTCGAAGTCTTCAAGTTTATCATCATAGATTTCCTCTTTAAGCTTTTGTATTTCCTCTCTATACTTGTCAAGAGTGTAGACATTATCCTGCCAAGTAACAGCTAAATCTTTATTGGCTTTAGCCATGTCCTCAGTAGATTTAATAATATCTTCGTACTCTTTAATGAGTTCGTTGGTCTTTTCTTGGTCTTTACCTTTAATCTCATTCAAGTGTTCAAGGTTATTAATTTGCAGTTTATCAGAGTAGGGGTCATAAGTTACATCAAACTTTTGACTTCTAAGCTTTTCAACATTTTTTGCAATTTCTTTGTCTCTAGCTTCATTTAAAGCTTCAATAGCTTTTTGCTCTTCTTCCATAGCCTTAATACGCTCATATGCTAATTCTAATCTTTCCTCATTAGTTTTTGCATTATCGTATTTTTTATCTATGGCTTCACGTTTAGCTTTTGCTTCTTCATAAGCTTCTGTGTACTTCTTAAGAGCATCAATTTCGGCTTTATAAGGCTCAACCTTAGAACCGCCACCGCCGCCTCCGGAAGTAGCACCACCACCTGAATAGCCTTTAACATCTACAGAAGTAGAAATTTTTTTGGCTATTCTGTCTTGCATATCCTTGACATGATTGCCAATTAGTTCCTCTTGAATCTGTGCAACCCTACCAGAAGTTAATCCTTCAGCATAACTTATACCTTCTGCTTGTAATTGTTGAGCAATACTACGTTGAGATTGTGCTGCATTTAACATTGCAGAAGCTAATCCAGCTGCTTGAGCCAATCTATTACATTCAGCTATTTGTTCTGAAAAATCTAACTTTTGTTGATTCGCCGCTATCTCAGCTAATTGTAATGAATACAAACTTAACTGCGTGTCCTGCGCAGACATACCCAAGTTTTTAATTTTTTCTTTATAAACTTCTGTACTTTGACCTGCGCTAATAGCTTCATTAGCTTGCTGTATATAAACTCGTGCTAATTGAGCATTTACAAATGACGATGCATTGGCAACACCATTTTGTTCCAATAGTGCAATCTTTTCTTGTCTGTTGGCTTCAGTTAAATCATTAAGTACACCTATAGAGTCAGCCCATTCTTTTACAAGATTATAATAAGAAGACGAACAAGCTTCAATGTCATTTGGTGAATTGTTTATTGTATCAACAAAGTTCTGATATGTTTCACCCATATCCTTAAATGTATTCTTAAAAGTATCATTACTTAACGAATTAAGAATATTTAATTGAGACTCTACTATTTCCCCAGCATTTTTTATACCATGCTCTTCAAGTAGCTTTTTAGTGTATTCCGCTGTTTCATTAGACAAACCATCTAGTACACCACTACCTTTAAGCCAAGCAGTAGCCATACTGTCAAAAGCATCTTGACAAGCTTTAATATCATTGGGTGAGCTTGTTATTGTATCAATGAAGTTTTTATACTCAGCTTCATATTTACCAAATTTTTCAACAAACTTACCATCACCTAATGCATCAAAATCAAAAGTACCTTTATTTTTTACATCTTCTAAAATAGAAGAGAGTGAGTCAAGTTCTGACACCTTTTCGGAAACACTAGATATAGTATCTTTAAATTGGGGAGCATTTGGTTCAACTTTATTAGCTTCTTCAATAGACTTGCGGTAGTCATCTACTGCTGTGGTAAGCTCCGTCCAACTAGTAATAGTGCCTTGTTCAATTCCAAGATTAACTGTACGCAGTTCTTCTGTTGATAAAGAACCAAGATAATTTTGGTCTACAGCACCTAAAGCACCTTTATTTTCAAAAGCTCGTTTGATATTGTTTTTGTATGTATCTGCATTTACAGTATCAATTTCAAGATTTACCCTTACAATATCATTCTCTATTTGGTCAACTATACCAAGATATTCTTGATATAAACCTTCCATTTCGGACTTCTTAATAGGGTCATCGTCCCATACACCAATGTCAAGATATTTCTTTATAGCATTTGCATAATTAAGATACTCACCTTGAGCCTCATTGAGTTTGCCTGTTAATTCATCAATTTTACTTTCAGCTTTTTGTGCCTTACCAAGATAAACTTCGGCTGTACTATTTATACCTTTTTCATAATACTCATTTGCATATTTTAAATAATTATCTAGTTTCTTTTTCTCTCTTTCAATATTAGATAAATTATTCAAATGTTTCTGCTTACTTTTACCAACTTTGCCTTCATTACCCAATAAACCATCACTGAGTATATCACCCTTACCATAAAGTTCGCTGTCAGCTAACTGCTTCTGTTCCTGTTTATAGATTCTCTCATCAAGTTCAAGCCTTCTCTGAAGATAGTCAAGTCTAGCTTGCTCAGCTTCAGTAAGACCGCCTTCATCACGAAGACCTAACAGTTTCTGTTCTTCTTCTCTAAGTGTAGTGATTTCAGAACTAAGGTCATCAACTATCTTTTGCTGTTCCTCTAAAGTTACATTTGCTTTATCCCATAAATAGGCAATACCTTTGATTGCTAGGGAGGCGGCTAACATAATACCCATGTTGGCAGCTACGTTTTTGAGGGTAGTACCTAATTTTGAGAGGGTAGAAGTAGCTATTGATTTTTGAAATCCTTCTTGCGAAACTTTGGCAGCATTAGTATTTTTTATATAGTTATAAAAATTATCGTTGACAATATTTAAGCCATGTGCGAACTCTTCTAATTTCCATGTGCCAACCCTTAAAGTTTTATCACTTTCGATTGCTCTAAAAAAAGTTTCTATATCAGGTGACAGAGAAATATTACTTAAATCTTTTTTTAGTATATTTGTCCAGCCTTTATCAGCACTATAGTTTACAGGCGCTTATAATGCTGATATAATTAAAAATATATATCTTCCAAATACATATAATTAAAAAGGTTATTTTATAGAAATAAGGAGGCATATACATGGCAAATGTTAAAAAATGTCCATCATGTTATGTTACAGGTAAGAATTTAACAAAATATGAAGAGATTGGTTTTATGGAAAAAGCAAAAAGTTTTTTAAAAGGTTATTTAGGAATATTTTATGATTCGGATGTAGAAGAGTATTGTCCTTATTGCAATGAAAAATTAATTGATACTGGAATAACAGATCAAGATTGTCTTATAATTTCTAAGTTTTCGGATTGGAACAGGGATATGTTAGATGCAATGATTGAATTGCACCAAAAAGATATAATCGAATATAACTTAAAATTAGAGAATATGAAAAACATTATTGCTCAAAGAGAAAATCATCAGCAGATAGAAAAGCGAGTTTCCGACAAACTTCGTTGTCCCAAATGTGGCTCAACTAACATCACAACAGGAGCTAGAGGATTTTCATTTTGGACAGGTTTCTTAGGTAGTGGTAAAACTGTAAACAGATGCGGTAACTGTGGTCATATTTGGAAACCGTAAAACATAACAATTACAAGCTTTCTAATTGATATATTTTATACACTAAAAGCTCCTATTTTATTTATATAGGAGCTTTATTATATATAAAAATATTTTGTACGAACTTTTAACATACCTTATATACACAAAAAAAACCTTGTACTATTTGCGTATAAAGCCTTTTGATGTATAATTTGGTGAATTGTATCTATAGAAATCAAATTTTAACTTTTATTCATAAACATATTATATGTACAATTTGGACTATTGTTAGTAATTTGAAAAATTTTATATTCTAAATAGTGTAATAGATTAACTCGTTTGTCAATAATATATTCTAAATCTTCATCACTGCAAGTAATTACTAATTGTTTTTTTGAATTTTTATTTACTAAATATTGCTCTCTAGCGATAGTAAAACATGTTCTTGTTGCGGGTTCTCTACCAAATATAATTCCCAAATGTGCTTCATTAGTATTTAAAATACTTTCTAATTTATTAATATAATTGTTATCAGGTTTTTTGTTTTCATTTTTGCACTCTATTATAAAATATGGTGAAAGGTAATTAAACACAGACAAAAATGTTGTATTAATACCAAAAAGACAAGTACAATCAAATTGGTTGGTCTTTGTTTTTACATCATTTGTACCTTTGACATATTTAATTTGGCTAAAAATTTCTAAAATTAAAATTTCTAAAGCCTTTCCCTTGCAAGTTGTATTGTTTCCATAATCTAAATCAAGGCGATTTCTTAACTTTATAAAATTTTTGTATGCTGACTCACTAGGATTATAAAAAGACTCGTAAAGAGTAGTTTTATCATTTGAAAGTGAATCAGCTTTATTAAAATTTATCTCCGAACCATTATGTTGATTTAGCCTTTTTTCTATAGCAATTGCTATCTCTTTCTCTGAAACGCTTGGTTTTTGAATTACTTTGTATGCTGTATAAATATCATCCAAAGTAATTTTCTTATTCTCTTCACACTCATCACAAAAAACTGGATTTACTAATACATCTGCAATTTCATCTTTAGTAATAGTATTTAAGTTATAATCACAATCAGGACATCTAACCAAGTAATATCTCTCCAAGATATTCTGCTCTTCTGCAAATTTTAATATTGACTCTGCCAAAGAGTATTTTACCTCTAACCTTGAAGACACAACAGAAGCAGTAATATTTTTTTGGTTATTTCTTGGTAATGTAGTAAGCCAATAATCAAAGTCCTCCACAAATTTAGAATTTAATAAATCAATAATTGTTGAAAATTGCTTGTAAAACATTTTGTATATCAGTCTCCTCTGCGTACTGCATTGTTTTTACATAACCATAATTTTTATGTGTACCAATCTGAACTGCCAATGGATTATTTTTACCAAAATATGTTTCATCTGTACGTTTAAAAATAAGATTTAAGCGTTTACATTTTTTACTTTTTACAACAGTTTTTTTACTATCAAAGAAAGCTTCTGTACATTGCAAGGGTATATTTTTATCAGAAGTTGTATCAATCTTTGTAAGCTCAATTTCATCATCTGCACTCACTTTAATAAGATATGCTAGTCTATCTTCTTTAAATATATTTTCGTTATTTCCATTTATAGAAATAAATTTTTCAAGAAAAATTTTAACATCTAATAATGCTTTCTCTTTATTTTTAGAATCAAGATGCAAGTTATCAAATAATTGATTTACAAAACTAATTAAAAATTTATTTTGGGATTCAACTTTTTTCACTACATCTAATGGGGTAAATGAGTACTTCTCATATATGCGGTAAAGCATTTGAGAATTTTCATTTTTAATCTGCTTTGGACTTGTATTAGTTTCAAATTCAAACATATTTGTTATTTTATCAATAATTGATACCGCATAATCCATAGTATCTATTTTATATTCTCCTAAAAGCATATGATTATATTCGTCATACTTATATAATGTAGATTTTGCCTTTCCTCTGCTTATTATAAAACCATCATCTAAGTAAATATCTATAAACACAGGAAAGATTGTTACATCTCCTTCTTTTCCTGCTTCTCCGTATAAAAATAATTTAGAAAAAGTAAAATTTATTTTTGTAACTTTATTATCATTTGTAACAATTTTATATTCAATCAGTGTACAATCACTAGTGTTTCTATATGTTAAAATATTTTTCATAGGACAATCAGGATAATTTTTTTAATTCTTGCCTCTACAAGGGTTGGATTTTTATGCCACTCATCAACTCCATATATTTTTCTATAACAGATTTCTTTACTTCCTTCTTTTACAATCTTGGTAAGCCATTCTATTGTTTCTTTTTTGGTGTCATTATTTTGTTCTGCATATTCTTCAATAGTACGTATATAATCTGCCCTAGTTTCTACAAACTTTAAATTATGTTCCTTAAGAAAACGGCGCATAATAGGATTTTGTAAATAATCATCTCTATCAAGAAACTCTGGTATAATCATAATTTACCTCCATTATGTAGTTGTTATATATATAAAATATAACATATATGGCAAGAAGGCTCAATAAGAGGTGAATATTAATATGAAATTGACAATAAATAATATAAGTTAAATGAGTAACTAGATAATTTGCAATATTATCATAGTGAATCATCAGCACCTAAATCAATAGGAGTATGATAGCCACCTTTTAAATATTAAAATAATACAAATTTGCAATATATGTATATTTGTCGTACAATGTAGTTCGTTGGGCTAAATTTGTTGGGGTTATAAAAATTTTACAAAAAATACGGAGGGCAAAAGTATGTATTATTTTTTATGTGAAAATGATAGAATATATGAGAACGGAGAAAAACACCATACCTATGGTATAAAAGTTTCATATAATAATACAGAAAAATTGATAGAAGATATTTCTACCGATTATCAATTTGTCCAATCTATCATAAACAAATTTATAAAGTATAATCTTGAACCTATACATATATATGAAGCAATAGAAAATGCTTTTGCAGATTTGTGAAGTCAATTCTTTTAATTCACAAATAAACTTAACAAGACCAAGTAGGGCGACACTCCTACATTTCCAACAAGGGTGACGGCTGCCTGTTCCGTCCTTTGGTTTTACTTATATATTCTCTATACAAAAAGAAAGAAGTGGGGTAATATCCACTTCTTCTTGCATATCTATTATCAAACAAATAACATTATCACATTTTATATATCTTTTTGCTATAATACGTGCCTCTCTTTCGGAAGATAAATTATATTCCATTATAATATTTGATTCATAGGTTTCACATTTAATTATTATAAGCTTTATATATTTTACCATAATTAGCACCCCTTTTAATTCATAAACGGAAAAATATCTTCAACTTGCAAATTCAACACCTTACAAAGCTTAAAAACCGTACTTAACCGAGGGTCAGAGTATCCACTCTCAATTAAACTTAAAGTAGTTTTACTTAATTTTGTTTGGGTAGCAAGTTTCCCCAAAGATAATCCACGTTCTGTTCTTATTTTTTTTAAATTATTTCTCACTAATATCACCCATATTAGTGTTTTAATAATCAGTACTAATTATTTATCTATATATTAACATATATTGTGTCCAGTTTATTGGACACAATAATAAAATGGCATTTTTTTGACAAATAAAAAAAGAATAGAATATATGTCCTATTCATTAATATTATCCTTGTGCTTAATTATCTCAATCTTAGTGAAATTTTTTGTATTTAACATAATCCACTCATCGAACTTACCTTCCATATTAATAATTACGTTTCCATATAGGTCAAGTTTTTGATAATTGAAAAGAACAATAATAGGTTCTCTAGTATCTTCTTCTATTCGTTTACATAATCCAATATAAGAAGTCCCGTCAGATTGAAAGATTCTTACATAGTCATTTCCCTGTATTGTTTCAACCCAAATGTTATTACATAATGACCTGTCTATTTTTAACTTAGAAAATATTTTATGACATAGATTGCTCCGAACAAAAATGCCACAAAATAATCCAAGTATGAAACTTATACAACATATAATAAATAGATGTTGTGCAATTAATTGCTCTGTTTGAAAAATAGTTTTTCCTAATATTGTAAATATATAGCTCAAAACAATACATTTTATGAAAAAAATAGTATTATATTTTTCTTTTGAAAAAGATGCCCACCTATAGGCTGTCAAATATATATATCCAGGTATATACAAATTTAATATTAAAAATATATTATTAATAAGTGTTATTATATCAATCAATTCTTCTTATCATCCTTATCATTATCTTGAGTACTAGAACCTCTTTTGGGAATAGAATCAATTTTATTAGAATCGGGATTATAACTATATTCTCCCAAACTATCATTTTGACGAATAGACATATTTTACCTCCAAAGCAAATATATATTATATGAAGCATATATTATACCTTGTAAAAGCACAATAGTCTACAATTATATATCTTTTTTTTACTCTGTTTTTGGAAGTCAGCAGTAAAAGGGTAGGGAACACCCACTATTTTTTACGCACCAGATAGTCTCTGGCTGACTTTTTCTCACCTTACTCAGATAGTGAGTCGTTGGACTATACATTTGTGAAACTCTGATATTCCACATCGTTTGGTAGCCTCTGGGGGCAACTCTTATGTTTATTCAAATATATTGCAATATATACTTTAAATAACACAGACCGTTATCCCTGCTGATACTACAGTATATTACGTTAATACTGAGTCATATACTGTCCGTCCCAGTCTATTTTAATTAGGTAGTCACACCTAATCATATTCACGATTTTTCTTAGTCCCTCTTGCTTATAATAAGCTCGTTCACCTTTTATTCGGTTAGTTAAAGACTTCTTGAGCCTTGCAAACATTTTTGCGTAAAATGTAAACGAATTGTTTAACCCAAGCCATTTGCACCAAGTATACCGCTACCTATTGTACCGATAGTACCGAGTGAACCTATTGTACCAACTAATTTATTTAATATTTCTAATAAATTTGATAATAGAGAAATACCATTTTTTACAGCATCAGAATTAATAAATGTAACCCAAAATTCCTGAGCATTATTTTGCAAAGAAAGTAAACGTCCATCAATGGAATCTAAAAATTTATTAAGTTCTTCAGTACTTGAACCATTTGCGTTTATAGCAGAATTATACGCATCTTCTAATACATCAGGAGATTGTAAAATTGATGCAAGTATATTAGCACGATTTTTACCTGCCATTTTTTCTAATAAAGCATTTTGTCTATTCGTTCCATTAGCTTTATCTTCTTTACCAATTTGTTCCCACACCTTAGAAATATCAAGTAAAATTTCGTATGTGCTACGATAATTACCGTTTATATCTAACAAAGAAACTCCAAGCTTGCCTTGAGTTTTTGTCAAAGCTTTAATTTCATCGTTTAACTTGGATATAGTAGTAACACTAAAATCAGAAGTATCTTCACCTAATTCTTCAAGTTCTTCTTTCGCTGCTTCTGTACCTGTAAGTCGCAATGAAATAGTACGAATACCAGCACCTACCTTATTAGGGTCTTGCACTACAGTATTGGCTGCGGTCACTAAGGCTGCCGCTTCATAAAAATCGTTGTGTGCAGTTTTTAACGCACTTGCAGATTCCTTTAAAGCAGTAGCTATACCATCAGTACTAATTGCAAAATTATTACCTAGTTCATTAGCAACATCTACTATTTCAATTTTATCTAACTCTTTATAAGCCTGACTCATTGATACTAGTGATTCAGTTGCTTCATCTATACTATTAAACTCAGAGACATTCAATAATATATTAGATACTTTAGCTGATGTTGTAGCTTCATCTATACTTTCTCCCAAACGCATCCAATCAGCTGTAGAATTTTGAAGAGTTAGCGCTGTAGCTCCTACAGTATTAGCTATGTCAAAACTAGCACTTTGAAATTCTTTTAAAGAAGCAACTGATTCATCGGATACTTTACGCATTTCAGTTAAGGCGGTATCAAAATTTCGTACAGTATTTATACCATTTTCAATATAGCGTACAAAATCATTAAAACTAAAATATGTACCTAACTGAGCTGCCAATCCATAGAAAGCTTTATCTTTTATAACATCTAGTAACCCCTTGCCTTCTAATTTTGCATCTCGGATAGAATATTTTAATTTTAAAAATTGATTGTCTAAAGCACTAACATCTACACTTAGCGACTCGTCTTGTAACTGACGTAAAATATATTTCAATTCATCAATGTACTCTTTTGAAATTAAAGGGTTAGCATTTATGTATTTAGATATCTTATCAGCCAATTTACTACGTGAAATATCTGATGAACCCTTATCTAATTGTTGTAATTTTCTGTATGTAGCATCAAGTTCGTCTTTTAATCGTATAATATTATCAATTTCAGAAGGGTCAATAATTTTATCATCTTTAAATTGTTCTATACTAGAATGAAAATTTATGTATGCTTGCTCGTAGTCACTAAAGGCTTTAACATACTTATTATTAGGTGAGTTAAACTTATTTTTTGTAGATAGTGCGTTTATGTATTTATTTTCCTGTTGATATAGGTACGTGCGTAAATCAGAAGTCTTTTTTATATAGTCAGCTTCTTCTTGCATTTGCGCCTTTAATAAATTAGAAAAAGTTTTTGACTGCCTTTCTCTTTTTTCTATCTCATAATCAAAATAGTTTTTATTTTTTTTCAAAAAAGAAACTTTGTTATTATCAGATTTATTTGAACTAGAGTCTTCTTTATCTGAATTATCTGTTTTAATACCGCTTTCATCTTTGGAAATCTTTATTTTGGGGACTTTGATATTGGGTATATCTTTTATATTACCAACTAATAATTGTACGGCATCAATAACTTTGTTGATTGCAATAACTTCTTTATCAGATGCCTTTTCCATTGAGATAACTTCTTTTTCTATTGCATTAACCTTAGTTGTCCCAATGGCTTTGGTTAACTTATTTACAGTATCATTAATCTCAGAAAAAGACTTTTTTTCATCATCAAGAGAAGGGGAATTTAATGAGACTTGCTTATTGTAAACTTTGCTTAACTTATTAATAGTTTCCTTGTTACTTGTCAACTTAGAGAGTGGGTTTTCTCCACCAATATTCTGATATTGTATATATAGACTTATTAGTTCAGAAATTTCTTCTTTCTGTTTTGTCAAATTAATTTTACCAGATTCGTTGGTAATTTCTTTAAAACGATTTGATATTTCATTCCATTTTTTGTCTACATCAGTAATATTACTTTGACGTATTAGCTTATATAAAGAATTTGTAGCTATTTTTATAGTACTTATTAATTCGTCAAATTTTAAGATTATATTATCAATATCTGAACCAATTTTACTAATTGAAGCATCATTAATATTATTATATAGTTCTTTTGTTTTTGAAATAATTATCTCAATTGTATCCGCATTTTTTTTAAGTGCAGGAATATCAAAAAGAGAATTTGTACCACCTATTTCTAAATACTTGTTATATTCTTTTGCTATTTTATCAATATCAGCTTTTTTTTTAAAAGAACCATCTACCTTAGTAGAATTTGTAATTAATTGTTCAAATGATTTCCATTGATTTTCTATATCGTCAACTGAATTTAATCCAGTTGCTTTAGCAAAATTGATATCTATATTTTTAATAATCGTAGTCAGGTTTTGTAACTCATTAAGATGTTGAACGCTATCAGCAATTACATTAGATAACTGCTCAAAACCTTCTATTTTAAAATTATTGTTAGAACGAACTTCACCTAATAAATTATTTATTTCAGATACAACCTGTTTTAATTCGTTTGCATTTTCTTTTGCCTCTGTAATTTGCCCTGCAAGATTTATCGAGGCATCAGATTTTTCATCTAATAAAAACTTTTGAATTGAATCAAATTCTTCTTGATTCATTACAAACTTAACTTCCACTGGATGTTTTATAAATATTTCTTGAATATTTTTAATTGCTTCTTTGGCATATGATACAGCCGCATCCATAATTGAAGTATAAGTCTTTTTATAAATACCTTCTAAGTCAATTACCGAATCTTGATTTGTTGTAGCTAAAATTTTTGAATACTTCTTTGAATAACGGGAACTAATACCATTGACCGAATTGGAGATGTTATTTGAAACTGCATTAGGGGCAACAATTAATTTAACAGGGGCAACTACCGGATTGGTATTTAAAATTGCTTGTAACTCATTAAGGGCAGGAGATAATTTCTTCCACAAATCCTGAGCTGTTACATCTATGTTAACATTTACAATAGGCTCAGATAAATTTGGATTTGTTTCACTAGAGACTTTTATAGTAGCTTTTTTATTAACATCTAATAAATGTTGTAGAGATTTCTTGGTTTCTTCTGCGGCTAATCTTATAGTATCTAATCTGTCTGTCAAATCTTCTGTATATTTATCATATACATCAAATGATTTGTCATCCATTGCAATTTGAAATCCTTTACTTTCACTTATTTCAAAAAGTGCATCTATTGTCTCATTTAGTCTTGCCGCCTTTAATTCTAAAGCATTAAAATGGTCTTGTGATTGTTGAAAACCAATAGAAGATTTGTCAAGTTTACTCATCTCTTCTTTAGTGGCTTCAACCAATTTTAATGTAGAGCGAAGTTCTACTGCTAAACGATTTAATTCATTTTGGGCTTGCTCTTCATCAAATAAGTGAAATTTAGTATCTTCTCCGATATCTAAAGATGCTAGTTCCTTTTCAATTAATTTTATTGTTTCTTTTGCATCTAAAATGTTTTTTTTATCAAAAGAAAATAACGAAATACCTTGAGAACTTAATGTACTAACAAGACTTTCAATCGCATCATTTGTGCTTCTTATATGTTCTTCCCATGCACTAAATTGCTCTGATAATTTGTTTATATCAATCCCGTTACTTAATAAATTTAGTTGCGAACTTAATTCGCCAATCTGAGACTCAAGTGTTGAAATACTATTCTTTATTGTTTCAAAATTGTTACTAACTGTTTGCTTAAAAGACTGGAAACTAGTTTTACTAACTTTACCAGTACCAAGCCTTTCCAATTCTTTATCTATCTCGACACGAAAATCTTTCATATCTGTAACTACAGTACCAAATTGATTTTTTACAGATTGTGAAATCTTATCATTGCTAGACAACTTATCAAACTCTTTTTCAAAATCACTAATCATTTGATTGAGCGTTTTTTTATAGTCTATACCAATACTTAAAACGCCATCTTTTTTAGACATCTAATTCTCACCTTCTTATTATTAAATAGTACATCTTGATTTGATATCCTCATACAATGTGTCTCTATACTGATGTATCTTTTCAAATATATTGATACTAGATGGTACACCATAACCACCATGCCAATTACCACCATGCCATGTACCATTTTTATTATATATATATGTTTCAAATACATCATTTGCACTAATTGAATTGCCAGTTCTACTATTATAATCAGGTAAATGTTCAGCACCTATTTTTATTCCACCATAAAAAACTGTACTATGTGAATTAAGATAATATTTGTTAGCTGACTTATACAATTTATAAGTTCTATGATAATAAGGTTCGTCATATTTATTTAGACCAAGCTGATAATCACTAGAACTGTAATACAATGATATTAATGAGGTATATTTTTTATATAGCTCGTTACGAGCTTCGGTTGCTAAATTTTTAGCCACATGTTTACATTTATTTTCTATATCACTATAAAATTCTTGACTTATTTTTATTTTATTCACTTTTAAATCATTCCTATTACATACTTAGAATTGAATGGGTAAACTCCAAAGCCAAGGAGTAGATTAAAATTTTTTATTACTAATTTTTATTATTTCCTTACTGAAAAAGAATTAGTAAATATATTTACTAATTCTTTCACATCTTCTTCATTTAGGTTATTTATTTCTTTAACTGCTTCTGTTATTATAGGAGTCAATACTACAGACAGTATATTTCCAAGATTTTCCATCTGCTGACTTATAAAAGCATGAGGTGTGCCATAGTTAAAAATAATATCATCCTTTTTCATGTCGCAAATCATTTTTAATTCATTGATTTCATTTTCAGGTATTCTTGCAGTAATCTCATCCATTAAACCTCTTTGATTTAACATATCATACTCACCAGAGAAATCCTGTGTATCTATTGCTAAATTTGTATACGACTCAACAATAATTCTACAGAAAAACAAATACTGAAAAGATGACTGTACTTTAACTTTGTTTGTTCTTCTTCTTTTTATTTCATTTTTTTCATTTGTATAATTTTCATATTCAAACATTGTTGTATTTACAAGATTTGTTGCCAACGTCTCTTTGACGATAAATGGCAAATAAGGTGTTATTTCAAGCGTATCTTTTATATAGCGTTTTTTTGTTTCCTTAGAATTTATCTTATCGTATCCTTCGCAAAAATCTTTAACTGATATTTTTTCTTTCATATCAACATTCCTTTCTTTCCTATGTATTACAACAGTTTATTAGCAAATAGTTATTACTTATTATTTCTTGTATATTGTGACTTCTACTTCTGTTCTAGGATTTTCTCTGTCCACATAACATTCTAAAGTAAGCCTTATAATGTGCTTAGAATCGTCATCTATTATAAAACCACTTTCAGAAAATCCGTCTAAAATAAACTTTTCAATACTATTATCTATATCATGTCTTCTATTAGTCTTATAATATGTAGTAAACTTCATTTCACATTTTTCGATGTGTAGGTTAGTATAACCTTGGTCTTCAATGAACCATACTATGAAATCTTTCCATTTTTGTTTTAAGGCGTTCATCATCGGTCTTTTCATAATCATCCATTGATTTAGTGTTGGATGGTATGGGTTTTCTATCGGTTTTTTACTTGCTCTTGGATGCTTTTTAAAATAATACTTTTCATACTTTTCTAATGTTGATGTATCTATAATTAATGTTATTTTATTAATGGTATATCACCTGTTTTTATGCTTTGTAAAAATTTACATTTAGTTTGCAATCGTTTATAATTGGAGTATCAAAATAAAAGAGGGATTTATTGGTTATGTCAATCAAAGAGGATATAATTAAATATATAAATAATAATTATAAAAACAGAATAACTAATGATGCATATATTTATTTGTACTTAAGTGACTTAGAAAAATTGGGTTACACTAAAAATGCCATTATAAAAGAATTAAACATTCTTAGTAGTGAACAACTTATTAAGATAAATATTCAGTCACCAAACCCAACATTTGATATTCCTTGGAAAATAACTCCGATGGATAAATGTTTAAATTATTTTAAAGAACAACACCATAATAATAGAATTGAGAACAGAGACAACATAAACATTTATATGACAATATTTATATCAATAATTTCTGTTATCATTGCACTTATTACTTTAATAAAAAAATAATCCATATTATTTTGAATCCTTACTATCTAGCAATAACATTGCTTTGGCAACATTATTTGCAACACCATAACCAAGTTCATAATGCAAAGCTTGGGCTAAATCCAATTGGATACACTTATAATCAAAGTCAAATTGAGTAGCATCACAAAGCTTAGAGCATGATATTATTTCTTCATATTTTTGTAAAACTTGTTTTGTATACTCAAACATTCAGACACCTCGTATAAAATCTCTAATTGATATTTGATTTATTTAAAATAAGTATGGCTTCTGCAATAATAGTTGAAGCCTCACTACCAAATTCATAAGCCAAAGCTTTTGCAACTTTAAACTCAGCATCCTTTAAACTTATATCGTTAAGCGTATCAATTGACATAGGCTTCATTTTTTTATCTTCGTAGTTTTTTAAAGCTGCTATTGTATACTCAAACATGGTATATCACCGCTTTCATATATTTACATCATACCTACACCAACGCTCATACAATTCTTTTGTCTGTGACCTTTCAAAAATCATTACAATTATTTTTCTGTTATTTCTTTCATCAATACTGGTATATATATCTATAGGATATACGCCGTTACTAATGTAGAATATCTGCTGTTTAACATTACATATTCGGTTGACTTCTTTTAAGTTGTAATTTTTTGATTTTAAATTTGTTTTTATATCCATGTTTATTCCTCAAATCGTAAAAAATAGGGGATATAACATTGAAAAGTTTGTTATACCCCCTTATGGTTTACAATTACTTTTCAACATTATTACTGTCAACTTCTGACTCATCATAACTAATTTCTTCTACAACAGCATTTTCAACAACTGGGTCAAGTTTTACTGTTGTCTTATTTTTCTTACTCTGAGATACAACCTCAGAATTTATTTTCTCTATACTTTTTTTATAACTAGAACCATAATGCTCAAGACGTGATAAATCCAATTTGTCTAATTGTTTCTTTGCTTCTTTTGCACTAAGTTGCTCATTCTCATATTGAGAAGTTACATTATAAATTTCTTTACAATTTTCACTGCACCATGCGAACATCCAATAAGGTTTATCCTTGTCCTCTGGGTTGCAAGTAGGGCAAAATGAATAAGATTTACCACATACACAGCAAGTTCTTGAATTTTTTTTACTCATTAAAAACTCCTGACCTTTTAATAGTTTATTTTTCTAAAAAAGTAACAAATGTGTAGGGTTATACTCTACACATTTGTTATTATAAATATTATTCAATATTAGTTTCTTCTTCATCAATATAGTATATTGAGAAAAGTTCTTGGTCTGTCGAACAAGTATTAACCATCATAGCTCCCTTGTAATCTAATTCCTGACCGTCACCACTCTTAAGAGCAAGTGAGAACTCAGGAGATGGCATAAACGAAGGTATATGTACTATAGCAGCTCTTAATGTTTCCTTGTCGCAAATGTCTACAACAAGTGCCTTAAGGAAAAGCTCATGTGACTTAGGATACTTATTACCTGAGTTAGTGATTTTAGCACCGCTTTTTACTTTCTTTTTATATTTAACAATAAATCTAACTTCTGTACTATCAGTAGGAGGTGTAAGAACATCACTCGCCGGAGTTTCAAGAGCCTTTTCTGTATGCTTAACAGCAAATTCTGTTTCAGAAGCTTGAGAGCCAAGCTTATATGCCTTACCGATTGCACCCTGTTTAGAAAGTGCATTAACTACCACTGAACCTTCAACATAGTCTGTAATATCAAGTGTTGCACCTGCATCAACAAACTGAATCATTGGCATAACAATTGCCTTTTCTTCTGTGGCTATTTCAGCACCAGTAGCAGAAAGTGACTCTACAATAGCAAGATTTAAAAAAGCATTAGTAGCTGTAAATTCGCCTTTCTTGCCTGAATATTTTCTATATACAAGGTTGCCATCCTTATCTGTAATATCTGTTGAATCTGCTGTAATATCAATACTAGCTTCTCTAAGCTGTGTAAGGGCATAGAGAGGTGTACCATCAGCTTTAGCACCATAACCAAACTGAAGTCTATCAATAATTACGTCTCCTAATTTGAATCCCATATTAGTCCTCCTTTATTTAATAAAAAAAAGAGTGATTAAATATCACTCATAAAATTAAGTAGTTCTTTATTTATTTTTGAAGCATCTACAAAACCAGAATAACAACCTTTTAAAGCTGCTGTAGATTCTTCGTACTTTTGTAATCGTTTAACAGAATCCATAAACTGATAAATTCCGACATTTTTTAATTCATCTAATTTATACTTAAACCCCGGATGATTTATACAGGCAGACACCAATGTTAATAATTGCGAAGATACTTCATTATCTTTTTTCGTTTGTAGATTCATTCGTTCTTCTTGTATTATCCAAGATTTAGTAGTTTTACCTTTAGCTCTCTCAACTTTCGGATGAAAGTTTAATAACTCTCTTAAATATTCTGCAATTTCCAAATATTCCTGCTCCGACAATAAAATGTCCTGAGACTTACTATATAAAGCAAACTCAGTTTTTTTATCATCAGTTTTTTTACCTAGTAATTGAAAATCTTGAAAATCTATCAATGGGAATATTCGTTTTAAAATATCTTTATGAATAATTGCAACAGATGGCATTAATAAAGCAAAAACCTCAATGTCTCTTAGTGTGTTCCAATCTATATTATTGTCCCATAAAAATAACCTAATAGTAGTGGAGTTATATAAAAAAGGGGAGAGTGCATGATAAAAATTATCTTCACCAACTTCTAATATAGTTCCTATTGTTGGCTGAGAAATAGTAATACTATTTACGGTATAATCTTCGCCAAAATACATTTTTAGTTTATCAAAATGATAAGCTGGTGAATCTTTTTTTTCTTGTGTGCTTTTTTCAATAATTCCATTTTGAAGGGCATCAATGGTACTAAGAGTATCCATTTAATCACCGCCTAACTTCATAATTAGAAATCATTGGTGAACCCTTATACGGTGTTCTACATAAACCATTTAAATCCACTATTTCAAATACTAATGTTCTTACAACATAATTATTGTCAGTAATAGACTCTTTAGAGGAAATAAGTTTTGCATTTCTTCCGAAAATATTTGACCTGTCAAACTTTTCTCTTATAATAGATGCAATTAAATCATGTCTTGGAATACCAGTCAAAACATCTATTCTGTCTTGACCATGTACAAAAATATTAAAGGTTATATTAGTATATTTTTCAGTATCATTATAGCGAGGAAGTTCACTGAACCCCACTTGATAGCATATATAATGTTTAGTATCTAGTTGAGCGTTTGGGATAAATAAAAAAGGACGGATATTTGCATTACTACCAAAATATCTATCCCATTCTCCTAAAGGTTCATGTGTCTTTATATCCCAATTAATATTTCCGTTATCATCAAACAATTCTGTTTCCAAATCTTTTTCATTGAGCGCATATAACAGCTCCGGACTAGATAATAATGTTTTCTTTATTAGTTCTTTGTAAAGAATATTTTCATCATCTGGATTAGAAGTATATGCACGAAGTTTATTTAATAAATCATCTTTTAAATTTATCTCTACCATTATATCATTTCCTTATTCTGATAATGAAAACTGAGTACTCTCAGAGTTTATTATTTCTGTTCCTTTGGTTATATGGCATGTTATATTTAGTATCTTACCTAATTGTGTCTTATCGTTTGGAAATTTTATTTTAATCTGATTAAATGAAGTATTTCTCCAAGTCACTTTGTCTGTCCAATCAATATTATCAATTGAACATTTCCAATTAATAATTGCACTTTCATATTCACTAGTAGACAAAATATTGTCACTGTCATATACGTTTACTGTTAAAGTTTTATAACTGCCACCAACTTTTATAGAAGTGGTAGAAGCTGTTATTTTAGCTCTAACTGATGGCACAACATTATTTTCCTGTGCCTCTTTATCAGTAGGTTGTATTTGTGTGTCAAAGTAATCTGCCCACATTCCAATAATATTACCGTCTGAATCTTTTTCAATATAGTCAGTATGACTATTCCAAGACTTTTGATAGATAGTAAGTTTTTGTAACCCAATGGGTCTAATATTTTCAACCTTAGTTACCGCCCATACAATAGGATTTTCAGTAGGCACACTAATAACTAATCTCATAGTCTTTTCATCATCGTCATTGTACCAAATTTTTTCACTGATTGGATTCATTGGTAACCATATTTTTTGTTGGTTATCTGGACGGGTAAAATACCTATCACTGTAAACGCCGATTGTGTAGGACTTCTGGTCTCTCAATGAAGCCCACATACTGCGTTTATATTTACTATTTTTATCCTTTTCGACCCACCTGAGATAAAAGTTACAAGGCAGGATAAGATATTTAGTAAATTGGTTAGATATTTCTTTTGAACAAATTAACCACTTATGATAAATGTTTTTTTCATCAGGTATATCTACATACAACCCTATGAAATCATCATTTCCATATTTTTGACGGTAATCAGTTTCAAAATAATATAAATTATCATTTTTTGAAAACACAGTCGGTTGTGAAGGCTTAAACTGAAGATAATATTCAACTTGGTCTTTATCTATTGACTGATGAGATTTAATAATAAACTTAGCATCTATAGGTGTTTTACGTGTATTTTCATAAGCCATGCCTTCTTTTAATGTGTATGAAAATAATGGCGTAACACCATCTGTGTCATATTTGATAATAAAATCATCATGGTAATAATCGTAGATAAAACATTTTTTACTCTGAATATCAGAATCCCATAGTTCTTCCATTGCCCAATCAGATTGTTCCTTACGTATTTCACCTAATGTTTGAGCATTATTATTCAACACAGATGATATTCGCCTTGAAGTAAATAAACTAGGCATTTATATCACCTCCAACAGATTCAAACATTAAAGTTAAATAGTCGTGGCAATCTAAAATGGCTCTGCGGAATATATGCCAATTAAAGTTTGTATTTAAGACTTCAGTGTATGCCGCCTGTAAGGTAGCCATAAACTTGACCATGTATAAAGTATCTCCAAACAGTTCACTTAGCCCACCAAATCGAAAAAGGGTATTTTTAAAAAATATTAAAAAATCTCCTTCAGATTCAAAAATTGTAGTTGTTACATTTTTGTCTTTATAAAGTAAAAGCTTATGTATATCACCATGCATTGTTTTTACTGCATTTGCTATTTGCTTGTCAGTAAACTCTCCATATATATATTTCATTACACATCACCCATTAAGATAAGAATTATACATATATCCATAATCTCTTATGAGTTTGTGTAATTCTACTTTCATACTTTCTAATCGTTCAATCATATTTTTATGATTATCAAGAATTTTTTTCTCTTCTTTGCCACCAACCATAATAGAAGTATGTAATACCGAATCTACTTGTGGCTGTAACCATTCAATAATCATACCAAGAACAAGAATATTAATTACAAAATCCTCATCTGAATATTCATCTACAGAATGATTTAATGTATAATCAATCCTTTGTGTTTCATCATCAAGCAATAGTTTTGAAAACAATCTACGTATTCTTGGATTACCAATAACTAAATGAAGTCTTTCAGTATATATTTCAAGCAAATCATTTGTGTTTAAAGACAATTCTTTTGGGTCAGTAGTACGTCCACGAACCCTTGAAAAAATAGTTTCATAAGGAAGCATTTCAAACCTCCTTTATCAACCTTGTGCCAATGTTAAAAGAAGATGTGTACCTAACAACTCGTCAAAAGCCTTTATCTTTTTAGCAGAGTCAAATGTTCCACTAGATATCATTGAAGCTGCTATACCTTTAATAGATTCTATAGCACAATCAGGTAACTCCTTTATTGCCGATTTCATCTGAGTTATTGGCAAAGCAAGTATATCTTTTAAATCATTTGTTGAGTACAAAGAGTCGTACAATTTAACAAGTTCTGGATAATCCTCTAATAGTTCTTTGTCCTGTATAATGAAACGTGGTACAAACACGGATGGCTTATGAGAGCGTATCATATAAATTAAATCCTGATACTCAATTTCCTCAATATCCCCGTAGTCTGCCCAACGGTACAAAATTCCAGATTTCTCTCCTGTAACTAGAAGTTTTCCATTCGTAAATGACTTACAAATAATTACATCATCATTTTTATATTTTCTCTTTTCAAATTTTTCAGTTACCACTTCAGTAATCACATCTTTATTCACTTCTGTTTCTTTATCTTTTTCAACTACAGTTGCTTTTTCTTCTGTGGTTTTAGCTGTAGTCGCTGTCTTTTTCTGATATGCCATATTAAAATCCTTTCTTTCCATAAGAAGGGGAGGGTATTTCTACTCTCCCACATTGCTATTTTATTAGCCGTTAAGATTCCACTGTCCAAACTGTCTTGTAATAAGAGTTCCTACACCCATACGTCTCTGTGCTTCGTATGTCTGCATGTCATCCATTGTATCGCCAATTTCTGTCACTTCAAGCGTAGTTTCTCCACCGTCAATAAATTTAATAGGTTTATAGTCAATAACAGGGAATATCAAAAGTATCTGAGGGTCAACTAATGTTTCAGCAAGTTTGTTGTCCTTAAATCTCTGAGGAATTTCAAGAAGAGGTGTACCTTCGTAAGAACCAAGTATACCTGTATTAGCCACGTCCTCTTTCTGTGACTCGCTTCTCCAATCCACTTCTGTCAAAGCATTAAGTTTCTTAAGGGCTGTTTTTGTACCCATGATAACAACAGAACTTACATTATTTGCCATAGCAACATTAGAAATAATTTCATCAAAATCATCTTTCTTTTCCTTGTCTAAAGCACCTGTGCCAGTAAATCCATTTGTAACAGGGAGTTTCTTTGCTGCATTCATAAACTCAGCATAAAGCTCGTCCTGAATTTTCTTTCTGTATGCCTTAGCAACTGCGTCTATAAAATCAGACCAATTCTTTCTACCTGTAAGGAAAAGTCTAATATCACTACCAACTTTTACTGCATATCTACTCATAGGAACAGTATAGCTTGAACCGGCAGCAAGTCTCTGACATGTATAATCATGCTGGTCTCCTGATACTTTTGCTACGTTAAGAATTATATCTTCATCTGTCCAGAAATCTGTTCTATCTCCGTCTGCTACATTTCTTTTTTCTACAAAGTCATTAAAGAACTCATTTTCTTCCCATCCATACTGAATTTCATTTTCAACAATTTCTTCAATAACTTCAAAGAGTGCATTAGCCTTATCAGACTTAAGCGCTCTTTTAATCTGTTTATCTGTAGAATTAGCATCAAGACCGAGTTCTTGGAAACAAATAGACTTAACCGCCTCATTTGCTTCAGCCTTGCTTACAATTCTATTCTGTTCGTCATCATATATTTCACGACCATGTGCAAGGTCAAACATTAAATTTTTAGCTGTATTTTCCATAACCTAAAATCTCTCCTTTCTTATAAATTAAGCAACTACCCATTTCTTGCCAGTAATTGTAGTAATTGTTGTTTCTCCTACAGTGGGCTTCTGTGAAAAAGCATCTACAGAAAGTTCCCAAATATCTCCTTCACGAAGGGGATATGCTCTAGCTACCATTTCAGTGGGTATATAGAAATTACTTTCCTGAAGGAAAGACTGGTTATACTCTTCTTCAATTACAGGGGGATTGTATACTATGAGCGCATCAGTAGCAGGAACATCATCTAAAATTTCAAGGTAATAATTGCCATTTGCAGCCATATCTACAACCTTTGCATTAACTTTCACAGCATCCTTAGCTTTATAAAGGTCAAGAGATACATAGTCTCCTTTTGCTACAACAGCACCATTCCAAAGTTCATCTGAGTGCTGCAAACTATACATGTGCGCTCCACCTTCTCTAGCTACAACCTTTGAAGGAAAAGCAACTGGGAATTTTGTAAAATTATGTTTTATTGCCATCTTTTTAACCTCCTTGATTATTTTTTTCAAATAAAAAAACACACTGATTAACAGTGTGTTCCTAAAAAATTAGTTATTGTTTTTAAAAATGTCTCCGTATCTACCGGACTTAGTTTTCTTGCGACTATTAGGATTACTAAATAATTTAAGTGTCGTCTCTTTAGAAGTATTATCTTTTAAAGAAAAACTTCCAACTGACGAAACATAATCTGCAAAAATTACTTTTGCTTCTTTCTCAAGTTCGTCAAGAGCATAATTATCCATATTTTCTACTAATTTATTAAATGTTTCATTATCAGATAATACAGAATACTTTTCGTCTGCTAAAAGTTGTTCTTTTTTACTATGAAGCTCATTCTTTTCAACAGTATCTTTAAATTCTTTTAATGCTTCATAATTAGAGCGCATTGCTTCAAGTTCAGCTTTTTCATTGGCTGTTAAAAGTTCCCTAAACAACTCAATTCTTTCACCGTCAAATGTGACTGTATCAGTTTCATTATCTTTAATATAATTCTGACGGTAAATTTTATCATTATAGTTTTCATAAATGAAATAGTCATCATATACATTACTTATCCAATAGCAGGTATCTTCTGCCTCTTCAAATGGTCTAAGCAACTCATACAAAGCATAACGTAGGTCTTCATGGCTAATTTCGTATGTACGTGTTATATTAACTTTTTCATCTTTTTGTTCTGAATTAGTCAGTTGATTTCCAAATACTTCTATAAATTTTGCTTCTAACTCTTCATCTGATAAGTCAGTATATTCAAATGTAATATCCTCTGCTGTTTTACCATATTTTTCTAACAGTTGTTCAAACATTTTTTCCTCATTTCCTCCTTCCTCTTTGGTATCAAAATTATATATATGTGATTTAATATTAGAAAGTTTTTCATCTAATCCTTCTAATAAATTAATCATTTTATCTGTTAATGAAAATTCAATAGCATTATTTTTGTCAGTAAAATCTTCAAGTTTAAAATTAGACCCTTTCATACCGGGCTTACGATTTTTCCCAAGAAGTGTTAACCCTGATACATAAAAATCATTTAAAATAAGAACCTTATTAGTTGAGTCCCACGTCATTTTTAAAATAGTCAATTCTACTGAACAATCTACAGTTCCTCTTCTATTTAAAATTTCTATTGCATCTTGACAATAAGCATCATACAAGTAACCATGCATTACAGCTCTATGGACTTTTGATTCTCTGTCATATTCAATTGTAGTTTTTGTACCATCTATAACGCCAATTGGTTGTTCATCAAATACTTTTTTTTTACTACAATTTCATTACCATCATCATCCATAGTTGTGTACTCTTCAATGTGATAATCGTGGCTACCAAAATCCAACTCATTTGTTTCTTTATCAGGTACAATATTTGCGAGAATAGGGCGCAAATGAGAGGTAGGTACATTGGCTTTAAACACATTTGTAGATATACTTGTATGATTCAAATTAACATGGTCGTGAAATGCACAGCTCACAAAAGGTGTCATACCTTCGGTTAATTTGTCTTCATTAGATGTTGTTTTTTCAAAATTGCCAAGCATTTCAACATATAACTCTGTACCAAAATCATGGCTATCGAAATTTGCTAAATTATTATTTAAACAAAAATTATATAATTCATCTATGGTCATAATTCTTTTACCCATTTAGTTACACCAAACCTCCTTTCCTAAAAAAAATAATAAAACTCAAAATTAATTGAAACATCAAAACATAAGTGTATTTGTGTACTCGACTTTGAAAGTATCTTCAACTTGTATTGAGTCATCATTTATAAAAATGTAATATTCAGCGTATTTGGATAATAGCTGAAATCCCATTTTAATCAATTTTTCTTTCACTTCTTCATTGGAAGTTTTGATAAATTTATATTTCATATTTCATTATCCTTTTGCTTTATCCCTTTTATCTCTTGATGCTGCGCCGTCATCAGTCAAGTCTAAATCTGATTTTGTCTGACCGCCACTTTCTTTACTAGAAGTTGTATGTGTAGACTGTACAGGAGTAAAGTGTAAATTTAATACATCATTTTCTAAGAAATTAAGAGATAATGTTTCTTTTTCAGAAAAACCATTTAAAGAATTTACAAGTAACTTTGGTGCAAGTCCATATTCATTGTCTTTTAGAATAGAAGCCTTAAATGCTTCTTTAGTATAAGCTGAAACTTCAAAGAACTTAACTTTAGATGGATTGTCTATATAATAGGAAAGTATTCTATTTACAATAGATTGTGTTTGAGGTAACAACATTGATATAGCAAATTCAGTATCAGACTTTATACTTGCGTTAAATGCAGTAGTACCAGATATAGTTGATGAATTAAGTATTTGTGAACCACCCGATGTATTTAATACTGACTTTGTTGCATTTTCAATTCTGTTTACCTCTGTGTCTTGGTTGTCTGGGAATGATATTTGATTAATCTTACCCGGTACAATTGCAGCAGACACATAATCCGGTAATGCTTCATTGACCATTCTTTGCCAGTATGGTATTGCTAGTTCTGGGTCTACCTTCCAATCATTAACGTCTTTTGAACCTGTTATGGTTTCAAGTTCCATCCAAAGTAATTTGTACACACTTTGTTCATCAGCAATAGAGGCTAAATCCTCTTGGTCTATTAAAGATATGATACTATTCAATAGTCCAACATAAACAGGAGTTACAGTTTCCCAATCTTCAGCTCTTGCCTTTAAACATATTCCGTACTCCGGTGGGATAGTTTTATATTTGATGCCATCCTTTAAAAATTCATTATATAAACTTTGGAATGGCTCTCCCCAATACTCAAGCAGTTCTAAATGACTACGAAAATACGACATATCCATTGCAAAAGCAAAGTCTCCTGTGGAGTACACACCTTGAATACGGCAATAATCAGGGTCTAGCGGCATGATAAAAAATGATGTTGAATCAGTTGACTGTGGGTCAAAATAATATACACCATAAAAAACATCTTCTCTAAAACATGTCATATAAACCTTTAAAAATTCATATTGTAAATTCATCTTATCTAATGCATCTAAGGTGTCATTGTATGATTTTCTAATTGCTTTTTTATCATTTTTTTCAACTAAGTCAAAATTTGGTATTACAGTTCTAGCATCCAAGCAAAACATATTTGCATTATAGGCAATTAATCTGTAGTACACTTGGGAACGGTAATATAAAAAACGAGATAAATTACGCAAGTTTTTCTCGTTGCTCGAAATGTTTTTTAAGTATGAGCGCAGAGAACTCTTATCAAAATTGCTTATTGAACGGTAACTAGTATTTTTTCCAACATCTCTTAATTTTTTTAAAGCAGAATCAGCTTTTTCAAAATTTAACCCACTTTTACTTTGTATATACCATTCACGCATTTCAGCGGCGGTCGGTTGTTTTCCACTAGTAGTAATAGGTGCATTAGAAGCTACCGTTTTAGTTTTAGGCATTTTAACAAATGCACCTCCTTTAATTTAGCATAGAAAAACGCTTACCTTTTCTCACAGGTAAGCAATCTAATAAATTTATATTATTTGACTTCTTCTTTGGTAACATAATATTCTTTCTTCTCTCACACATAAGAGCGTATGATGCAAGACAACATGTGTAAGCACGGTCATCATGCAATTTATTTGCCTTTTCTGGCGTAAGTTCAAAAGAGTCTTTACCAGAATCTCTTTTCTTACGAATCATGTTTACAAGCTCTTCCTTTAAAGCATCAATGTTTGTAAGAGCAATTTCATCTTGCCAATCTAGTTTTATCATTTTAGTTTTTACAGACTCAATTTTTTCCAATTCTTCATTGAGTCTCAATTCAAACTGTTTTTCAGTTAAGTTTTCTTGTTTTAACTCTTTAGATATTCGTTCTTTTTCAATATTGAATTTTTTATCATCAACATCAAAAACTGTTAAATATCCTTTGTTATCATAAGGAGCAGTAAAGCTTACCTTATCTTGATTAATTAATTCAATCATTGCTTCATACATTTCAGACTTATGACCCAAAGGAGACATAAGGCGAACCTTGTCTACTGCATTTGGAAATTTTTTAACATACTCAGCAGAATATTCTTTATCTATTAAACCTCTATGTGTTATACCTGCTGAATCAGTCCAATCTGCCATTAAGTAGTCAGCAATATTGACACCACCACCACCTGAACCAGCATCTATATATACGCCTACTATATTCTCATAAGCATCAGCACCACCGTTATAATCCAAAATAACTTTTTTAAGGTATTCAATTTGGTCAGGAGTCTGCATAGGTGATTTGATTTTTTTACCAACATCTATGAGGTTAATACAGTTTACAATTCTCATTCTTGTATCTAAACTGCCATCAATTTGCTCGTGATTATATATTTCTCCAACTAATATAACAGAGTTATCTCTACTACGAGCAGGGTCATATGCAATAACAAATTTTTTATTACCTGTATCATTATATAATAATGGCTTTCTAACTTCTTCATTTCTAGTTATAACTCCACGCTTAATAATAGCATCTGTTCCTGCATCTGTTGTAAAAATACAGTAATATTCTCTACGAGCTTTTTCAGGATTAGTTCGCATTTCAGTTTCAACTGTAGAACGAGATAATAGGGGAGTAACCAATTCACCTCTAAGAGTAGGTTTAAAAGCCTGTTCGCAATCAATGTGTAAAACACAATAGTCAGGATTCCCCATTATTTGCTGTTTGGCAAAATCTCTATAGAGTCTCCAAAATTTTGTATCAGTAGAAGATGCAGAACTAATATAATATTTTTGATAGGGTAGGTCTTTTGGTATACATCTTTGGCGAATAGGGTCAATTGAATTTCCGTTTATATCTTTACCAGTTTTAAGACTACGGTTTACAACAGCGAACGCTCCATAAACATTCATCATTTCATCAGACAAGAAACCGGATTCATCAAAAATTACAGTACCACGACTCATTTGTTATCCATAAAGCTTTTTATCTCTATGTTCTTACAATTATCATTCTTGTAAGTTCGGCATATCTTTTTACCTACATCTTAATGTTTAGGTAGCGATGGCTCGTGGAGATATTATATTCTGTAATACAGGTTCAATCTCTATGCTCTGCGTGTGACTGTACTTTTAAATACAGCCTTCCACTCTGATTCTCATTCCAGAGTCCCAGATTTCTCCATCACTTTTTTTATGTGGTCAATTATTTCTAATTGGCGAGGCAGCTCTGTGTCGGTACTGATTCTTTTACTCGTAAATATTTGTTATATTTTCTGTCTAAGAAAATTGTTGCATCTCCGTATATCCAATTCAGGAAATCTAATTTTTCCTGTTTATAATTCAGACGAAAATCATATATTGTAGTATTAAACTCTGTTATATTTTTTCTAACAACAGGGTGAAAACCATTTTTTTCAAAAATATTTGTTAAATCATTTATAAGATTTTCTGATGCAGTTGAAATGCAAACTGCAAAATTATTCTTTGTGTAACACAAACATCCATTTCCATCAAAATAGCCACGAACATAATGTTTTAACAAATTTACATTCATAACTGGAATACAACAATCAAAACTTTTATTATTAGTAAAACCAAGGTTTACTAACGAGTTATACATAATAGAAGAAAATATTCTAATAGTACACATATGATGGTTTTTATCATGTTTTGATAAACTACATTTTCTCCATCTTTCTGTAATTTGATAATTACCTTTAATGCTTTTGTTAAATTTCCTTAAATGTTGTATATCTCCATACTGTAATTCTATCCCAATAGCACACGAACCTGTTTCATTATTTTTACTTATCCATCCATCGGCAGTCATAAATCCAAGCCAGTATGCTTTTTCTTCTGTATCAATTTTGTCAAAATAGTTATATTCACAGTGATATGGGTACTTCTTAAGTCCCATTCGTTCAGCACGTAACTGTACCGCACTTGGGGTTCTTAACAGTGTTTTCGCAATATCTTTTGTTGTCATATCTATATAATTGCGGCGAACAAATTCTATCTCTTCGTCTGTCCATGGACTCTTTTTTACTAGGTTCAAGTCAAAACATTTTGCTCTAATTGCCCCTTCTGTTCTATTAAATTTCTTACTTAACTCACTAAACAAAGTTGTCTCAAAATTGTTAACTAGATAATCTATTTCTTCTTGTGTCCAACTTGCGTTTCTAACCAAGCCAAGTCTATCACGCATAGTATTTATTGCACTAACGGAATGGTTAACATGTTTTGAAATTTCTTCGGATGTCATTTGAATATAGTTTTCTTTTAAAAATTTAATTTCTTCCTCTGTCCATTTACTATGCTTTTGTTTTACTAATCCTAATTGTTTTGCTTTTATAGAAACGCCCGATTCAGGTCTATGTAATTCTTTGGCAATCTGCCTAATAGTACTAGTTTTAAAATTATTTTTAATATATTCAAGTTCTTTTTCTGTATAATAATTTGTCAAAATCTTCATTATCCTTTCTTTTTTTTAATATAAAATATTTGAATAATAACTTTGTAAACCCATTTGTTTATATTAGTTTACATAATTCCGCGCGACCTCTTTTGGCATCCACATTACTATTGAGCGTTTTTGTCATAGAACCGTTATAACATGAATAAGAAAAACCATTAGATGAATGTGAGAATCCGTCTCCGGCGGCATTCTTTATTTCTATTTCATTTTTAAAGACTGAACCTGTAGAACCATAAAATGTATCTATATTATCATTCGCTAATCTTTCAAGTGTAGTAAAGGTTTGCTCTGCCTGACCACCAGTGCCACTGGCTATATATGTCCACACATTGCAGAAACACATATTTTTTGCCATGATTTCAAGGTCAATTACAGTACTTTTACCATAACCTCTTGAACAAACTGCTAAAACATTAGGACAAATCCAACTTCTTTGAACTAGTAGTGCTTGTCCATCTAATAACTCTATATTAAAAAATAAATCTATTGCTTTGACTGGATTGCACTGTAAATATTTTTGTATTTGTGCAATTTGAATGTATGATTCAATTTTGCGTGATGAGAGGGTATAACCATGAGGCTTGACATATATTCCGTATTCATTATAAAAATCTTTATCATAATCTAATAATTCACTTCTATAATAGTCCAAGATTAATTGCTTATTTTGACTCATCTTGCTCACCGTTATTTACTTCTTTTTCGCTCAAACCTATAATGTCGTTGTCCTCAAAATCAGCAAACACAGAATATATATCCTTTAAGTTTTGCAAGTCATTTTCTTTTAAAAGCCCATGTTCATCAAGTGTATCTCTTAGGTCAATATTTTCTCTGAGTAGAATACGATTTATTTCTTGGTACGCATCCTTTTCTTTTCTAAGATTGACATTAGTAACCCTCATCTCAGCAACCATATCAGACCATTCTGATTCATCTAGTGCCAATTGTTTCATAATAGAGGCATCACTAGCTTCTTGTACTTGTTGCATACCCTTACAAGTTTGTATATCATATCCATTAACTTCTCCCTCTCTTAAGTTAATGTTCTTAATTTTTTTAATTTTACCAGTCCATGTATTTTCGCCTTTTTTTGAATTTTTATTATATTTCAAGGAGATACAGCTATCTTGTGCTAAACTGGTTATTACTGAAGTAATTTTAGATTTGCTATCCTGCAATGATTTTATTGTTGCAGAGTTATTTTCTATTTTTGAAATATCATTCATAAGTTTTGATATAGTATCATCTATTTTTGCTTGTTGTAAAAAACCACGAACTATTGAGATAGCAGAAGCAATACGCATCATATCCTCATTTGCATCTTCGCTTTCATCTAATAGTCCTAATAATTGTGAGTATAAAAAAGGCTGGTCAGATAAGTTCTCTTTTTCAAAAGGTTCAAATCCAATCAGTCTAATAACATCTTCTTTATTTTTTATAAATTGGTCATAAGAATCCTGACCAATGGTAGTGTCAATTATTTCAGCTTTACTTTTTTCATCATCATAAACTATTTTTTCTTTATAAAAATCAGAGTCGAAAAAATTCATACCAATATACTGAACCATTTGAATATTCTTTATATATGAAGCCCACACATTAGACCGTACTCTTCCTGCAACTAGATTTTCTGTTTCTTGTATGCTTGCGTTCCACACTGAATTTAAAAATGGCTTTTGAAGATATTTCAATGCTAATATAACGCTTTCTTTTGTAGGTTCATGCTCGTCCCCATTTTTATCTACTCTTAATGCTATCTTCCTAGCACACTCTCTACATATAGGGGTACAAGTAGTTTCTCCATACATAGGGTCAGTATTTAAGTAAAATTTAGTAGCTCTGTCCTTATGAGTCTTACACATTAAACAGTATGATGTTTTTTCAAACTTATCTAATTTTTCTTGTAATTTGCCAACTTGTTCTCTTGCTTGTGCTGCTGTTAACTTAGTTGGCATTTCAGATGTTTTTGCTTTTGTAGGCAATTAACAGCCACCATCCTTTCATTCCTAAAAAACTTTTTAACGGCATACGTCCGAAGAACCCCGTATGCATCCGGTAGGTTTTCTACTAAGCCTTAAGAATGTGAGCTACTACATCTTGCAGAACGTAGACTTAACCAATATGCCTTCCAATTGCGAGTGGATGGAGTCGAACCATCTTTCTCATGCCTATGAAACATGCGAGATAACCGTTTCTCTACACCGCATTAATGAAAATAGGGAGTATTACCTCCCCAATAATTTTATTATTCTGTAAACCCGAATAACTTAGCTATATCTTTCACTCTTTCATCAGAGACTTCATCAGAACTATAGTATGAAAACGAATGATAAGAACCATTATCAAGTTTGCTCACTGAAAACCCATGTACAGTTCCGTCATCTTCTTCTATCTTAGAATAATCATTGAAACTATTAGAAGGCTTCTTAAGCTGTATATCTTCTGTATCAAAAAGCTCATCAATGTCAAATGCAATCATAACTTCATTTTTATTACTTGTTATAAACCTAGAACTAACATCATTATGTATAAAAGCCACATTAGAACATATATTTAAATATTTATTCTCTGATTTAGCTTTTTCACACCATATTTCTGCATTTTCATCTATAGTCAATATCCACTCATCTGAATACCCATTTGTCTCTGGATTTTCTAAAACAATATCATGCAGTCTAAAATCTGTATATTCTAATAAACAGTTTATAATTTCACACATAACTTCATAGTGTGCTACTATACATATTCCTGTAAAGTTGTAACAGTTTCTAGCATGTTCTGTATAGTATGTATCTTCAACTCTTTCTGCAAAATCATACACTTCACGAAAATATAATGTTTCCATTATTCTTTTTCACCACCATTCAATGCATCTTTAAGTCCTTTGTGTGCTTTAAATTTAACGCCCTTTGAAGCAGGTACAATATAAGTTTCACCTTTTCTGTTACCCATAGTAATCACAGAATTACGTTCAGGTCTGTCCACGGGTACAAATTCTCCAAAACCATATAACTGTACACCTTCGCCATTAATAAGGGTTTCTGTTATAATATCTATCATTGTATCAAGATATAGAGTGACACTACTGACAGTAGCATCATCAATTCTATTTCTAATTTTTCTTATAAATGTATGTTTAGTCATTTCTTTTCCTTTCGTTCCTTTATTCCTATATTTCTTTTCCTATAATGTTTCCAACAAAGTTTTATTTTCTATTACGTCACCATTATCATCCAAACACAAATATAAAAATCCATTTTGACCGGGCAATACCAATTTTCCGTCTGCATAATCTAATTTAGACAAATCACAACAGCAACCTTGTTCATACATAAGAATATTACCTTGTTTATAACTTCCAAGTTTGTGTGTATGACCTAGACATATTGCAGAAAAATCTCTGTCAACACGTAAGAAATAATTAACTGCCTTTTCCGTAGTCTTTAACATTGCCGAAGAATAAGAAAGAGGGTGCGCAAATATTACATGTCCAATTTTTGTGTACCAAGAACCATCAAGTGTAATATTGATATTTTGCTCTTTATATAATTCAACAAGAGGGGAGTAATACGTATCTGTTTTGTTCATTCTATCTCTTACATGAAATCCTTCATTCACAATCAAGTCCAATGGTGAGTCCGGCATAATAGCCAATAAATCTTCATTTAGGTTTACTGAAAGATATCTACCCAAACGAGCTTCATGGTTTCCCATAAGAACTACAACATGCTTGGGTCTAATAAGGTTTATTACATCTATCATATATTGTCGTGCTAAAACCATTTCTTTCTCAAAGCCCAATCTGTACATACGAGGAAACTTTGAACAAGACCAACAATCTTCTATATCTCCGTTAAAAACTAAAACATCCACCTTATGAGAATATTTGGCAAAAATATCAATAGGTAAATTAAATGGTACATGTGCATCAGAAATTGATAATATTCTCGTCTTAATACCAGCCGTATCTTTGTCAGTAAAATAGTTATATACTTTCTCGTAGCCAACAGCTTGTTTGCGAAGCTGGTCTGGTGTTATTTGCAGACCAAGCATATCTCTAATATCAACCCATTTCATATCTGTTTCACCACGTCTTTTAGCCAAACAGCAGCGAAGTTCCCATTCAAAATCTGTTTCGTTTTTTAATTTATCTAATGTATTAATAGTCTGTCACTCCAAATTCTTCAGAGTCAAACTCTTCATCATTATCAGATGTTTCTACATCAAACTCTTCACTTGATTTTTCTGTCAATGAAAAATCTATCTCTTTTCCTACAAATGGAGCAAGACAGTCTGTAACAGCAATTTCTCTTGATACATCATCTTCATCTTTGTATGTAATAACTCTACAATCTGATGACAACACACCCTTAATTGTTATTTTGTCTGTAACACTTCTTGTATAACTAAGTTTTGATTTCGCCATTCCTATTCATTCCTTTTCTATATTTTTTTCATAAAAAAAACACCATCAACGGTGCTTTTTCTGTTTCTTTATATCTTCGTAATCATATTCTTCATACGCATCAGTAGGATACTCAAATCCTATTACATTTGTGTCTTCAGGTATATTTTCTTCAGCCATCTTTTGCAATTCTGAATTGCCCTTAGCCACTATTTTACTAGGTTTAATTAATGCTGACTGAATATATGTATATACAATATCTAATGCTTCGTGTACAACAGGTATTATTACAAATCCCGTTATTAATCCACCAATGAAAGATGGGAGGGGACTAAAGTTTTTATTTTTACTCATTTTTGTAATCCTTTTACAATATTCTGTATTTTGCAAAACATAAGTTACATTTCTTGTGCAATTGAAGCAATTCTACTTCTATAGATATTTTGCAACTCTACTTCACCATATAAATCATGTCCTCTAAATACTTCTGATAATCTTTTCATACCATTACGATTGCCCTCAAAAGCTGGAAGGTCTATTTGCGCATCACAGTCACCATCAATGATACATATAGAATCTTCACCTATACGCTGCAAAGCAAGTTTCATTAAAGCTATATCCATGTTCTGAGCCTCGGTTATGAATATACCTGTTTTCATTCCAGTTGTATCATACCCTCGTATATCAGACATAGGCAACAATTCTATTTTACCCTGAGCTACTAACTGTTCTAAACCATAAGATGAACCCAACTTAGAAGACAACATAATTCCTATATTAGCTTCTTTTAATTTTTCATATCTTGAACCGGGTAAGTAGCCTAGTTTTGCTGCGTTCTTTGTTGCCAAAGGATTGCAGAATACTACAATTTTTTCTATCTTATGTTTTTCTACAAGACTCATTAGATACCCAAGTGCTAAATAACTTTTTCCTGTTCCAGCAGCACCTTTTATCATCGTAAGTTGATTTGTGGCGAAACTATTTAATGCCAACTGCTGATATATGTCACCTTTATATGGTTTTATATTACCGAAAAAACTTGATTCTGTATTTGGTATTTTAATATTGGTGTACTCTATACCGTTCCATTTTAATTTATCTACAATCTCACCATTTGTATTTTTAATAATTAGATACTGATTTGTAAGTAGGTTAAACTTATTGATAGTTAAATTTCCATAAAACTCTGCCATACCTTCATCATTTAATTCTACTTCCAAAAATCCAGTATAATGCTCTTTCTTTTCGTAGATATCAGCAACAGGAAGTTTAAAAATATCTTTTGCTATTATCTTGCAATTCAAATCACCCGTAACAAATGTAATATCTTTACCTAATTCTTTTAAGTACGCTGCACACGCACATATTTCATTATCAGGTGTATGAGGTAACCTTTCCTCATCTAATATTTTTCCTATAAACTCATTGAATATAACAACTTGATAATTAAGATTTTCATTCAACCTATGTAGAATCTGTCTTGTCTTATATTTTGTCTGTTCATCTTTGTTCTGACTTGTTTTAATATTCTCAAGTTCGCATAAAGTAATTGAAGATATATAAAACCCTTCTGAAAAATCACTATCACATAATTCTATGAGGGCATTTGTGTCGAAAAATTTCAAGAATAAAACACTTCCTTACTTTTTCTTTTTTTTCGTATTGAATTTCTTGTACACTATCATGCTTTTTCTATATTCAGCAAGAGCATTCAAGCATTCCTTACTTTCAACCATGTAATGCTTTTTGTAATGACAATGCATTCCCATAAAATTGTTCAAAGATAAATTTTTTCTTAAAGCTTTATATTCAGTTTCTGTAATTGGTATTATAATAATACATCCTTTCGTTAAATATTCCCTTACGGGTCAATGACAGGACTGGCAGGACTCGAACCTGCGAATGATGGAGTCAAATTCCATTGCCTTACCACTTGGCAACAATCCTACAAAAACCCCACTGGGTTGCGCTTGAATAATTTTTTAAGAAATGTGAAAAGAAGAGAAGAGATTATCAATTTAATGTGAACTGTTAGGAAATATTATTGAAAAATTTTAATGTTAAAGAAAAAACCGCACTGATTGATAAAGTAATATTTAATAACATTCGCATAATGTAATATTAGAAAAATTATTCAGAGGCGTAGTGGGGCTAAAACAACATTTTATATATTATCTATTTGAGATTTATCTTTATATAACTGGCGAACTTCCCTAGCAAAAGAATCACTAAAAGATGAATTTAGCAACAGTGATACTTCACCCTTACGTCTACTAGGAATTTGTTCAGAACTAATTTTTAAACCATTGAAGACTCTTATCTCAACTTTGTCTTCAGGCTCACTTAATTTGTCTTTAACTACGTCAGTTAAACTATGTATCACTTTTGATATGTCGTTCATTGAACAGCCTGTGTGCCAATGAATGTCATAAACTATATCATTTAAATTATAATATTTTGTCTTTTTTTGTATTTGTACCGCTTCTTTCTGTGTAAAATTAGCAGGGTACATAGTTATCACAAATACCCTCTCCTATGTAACTTAAAAAAAACCGTATCAAAAAACGCTGTAACCCTTGATTTATCAAGGTTTTCTCAAAAATTAATACGTTGTAAATAAGGCTCAATTTCTGAATTTGCCCTCTTTTTTGTAATTTTGAACCCTAAATTGAAGATTTTTAAGTCGTCTCCACCGTATTCTAACTGCTTAATATCATTAACAGAATGGTAGATAGCCTTGTTAAAACTTTCATTTCCACAAAGATATAAAATTTCTAATAGTAATTTTTTTATCTTAGAATTTTCTTTACACTCAATTGAGCTTAATAATCTATACAAAGTTGAAAATCCAATTGTCTCACTATTAATATCAGTAATTAAATCTACTTTTAGTTTTGCTGCCTTCTCGTTTTTAGACTCCTTTGTATCAGATTCGCAAGCATATATGTTATTTCTTTCATTTATGTATTTTTTTAACAAACTATATATCTTGTTTATTTGCTTCTGGTTGACATTTGAAGTTCTATAAGATGTACTATCCAATATAGATACGAATGGCAACCAATCTTTCATGTATGGATTTTTAATTTTAAATCCGTTTACTATTGTTTGAATATAATCCATAGTAGTATGATATTTACAATAATGCTTTTTTTCAGGATTATAGTAACCTTTTTGCCTAGATACATGGGAGAAAAAGTAGGGCATTCGTTTTTTTCCTCGTATTAAATTACCTCTGTCATCTTCTTCGTATTCTCTTAATGCGCCTTCGTATTTTTGACGAAGCTTTTCCAGCTCCTTGCAGTTATCAATAACAAATTCCTTTTTTGCCTTATCTATCTCAATACCGGACATTACATCTAACTGACAAATATCATAGTATAGGTCTTTTATATTATCATAAGTTTCACCACCGTACATTCTGTCCCAAAGTAAAGAATTTAGCTCTTGAGACAAGTTAACTATTTCCCCAATTTTATTAACTGAAGTTTTAATATCTAAGTCTGCCTGTTGTTCAGGAGTATAAAATCTTTTTACTTTAGTGGAATTAACAAAAGAGGTGGGGGTTTTAAAAATGTGATAATTGCGTTGAGCTGCATTTATTAAATAGGGATTATCTGTTAAAAGAACAGTATCACTGTCGAACCTTTGTACCCTCGGTTTCCCGATATTTAGTAGGGGAGTAGACTATATCTTCACCCTTGTAACAAGGGGGTTGGCACTTCAAACAAGGAGTTGCACCTCGGTTTTACAGATTTCATAAGCATGTTTAAAAATTTAGCTCGTATATCTTAGTCGTTACACCTTCCAAAATATTTCTATTAAGGCTTGGCACGGTATTGTCATATGGTTATTATATTAGGCTATTTTTTTATAATAATGTTTTAAATATAGTTTATTATCAATTATTGCTTTGTTAATATTAGTTCTTATATTCTTGATTGTTGTCTTTGTATATCCGTTTTCAATTAAATAATTAGCACAACCACCAATCCACTCAAAAGTTTTGATGTAATTCATATTACTATCATATAATTCTATTTTTACAGCACGACCATTTAATTGTTTAGGTCTACTTGTTTTTTCTTTAGCAATTTCTGGATTATTTTTATAAAATGCAGATAGTTTATGATTACCATAATTAGGATTATTCTTACCATAATAATTTCTTTTTTTATAATTATTAGATTTTGCGCTATAATTAATATTCTCAGTATGTGTTACCCATTCCAAGTTGTTTACATTGTTGTTTTTTCTGTTAAAATCCTTATGATTTACTTCATACACATTATTGTTTTTGCACATAGGTTTATCCAAAAAATGTTGAGCAACTATTTGATGTACTCTTATAGTATGGCTTGAACCATTTTTACATAATTTGACTTGAAAATAACCATCTGTATTTTCAATAGGTTTAATTATTTTTCCTTTAAAAAATTGTGCTACACCATTACTTTTAATAATAATCCTATCTAAGCTACGCACTCTACCTATGTTGCTGACTTGATACAATGTTTCATAACCAATTATATCTTTCCAAATTTCTATAATAAACACTCCAATAAACACCACTTAGAGTTCTACCGTTAGCAAATGAGAGCCTACCTCATTCACACCTTATATTTATAAGTTCACCAACTTTATTTTGAGGATGTTACCATCCAAAGCAGACCATTGTGTTAATCTGCACCAGATAATCTTTGTAATACGTTTTCTCCTATTGAGTTAATACATACAATCTCTTCGGTTAAATTAAAATATTTATCTATATTTTTGTTTTCAACATTGTAGGGCAGCCAAATGTTTCCTATAGTAACATGAGGGCTACGACTTGCCAAAAGTGTTATATTGTATTCAAAGCGTTTGCTATGTATATTACCTATGCCAATATTGCTTTCTCCATTAAAAACACCTATTGCTTGTTCTAGCATTTCTATAGGATTTCCCAAAAGCGTAGAGTAATTACCGTTTACAAATACATGACCGTTTTTCAAATTCTTATAATAAGAGCGAAGTAAGTCTACTAAAAATTCTTGATAATATTTTGTTTTAGTAAAATTATCATTTATGCTCATTAGATTATAAACAACATCATTTTTTGAAACCATTTGTTCTTTGAGTGGCATCAACTCTTCAACATCTGGATATTTAATAAAATAACGAACTACCTCTGGTCTAGTTCTAAGCACTTGTGCAAAATCCAAAGAATTTTTTAAAAATTCTCTTACTTCACTTTCGGACATTTGCAATGTATTTAATAATTGATAATGCGTTTGCACTAGTTGTCCATCAAAAAAATGGGTTTTCTTATCATGTTTAACAAGTCCAAATGCAGGGTAGAGGTTATCAAGCCACTCGTCCCATGTATTAAATTTTAAATACTTAATACTACTTGGTGTTGTAATTAATTTAATATCTTTTATATCAGTTGCTCTTGTTTTTCCATTAAGTTGTTTTACACTTGTTATTCCATTATCCTCAAACCATTTTTGAATGTTGCAGTTGAAACAGCAAGATTTAAACATTAAATTTCTTAACAGTACCATTCCATATTTAGAATATTCTCCAAACAATGAAACATCTAATAAAGACTGTCCATCCCATATACTATTTTTTATCTCACATATTTTCTCACTAGTTTTAAGCCACCCATCTTCATCATGCGTTTCTATAACATCTTCTTTAAAAACGCTTTCGTAATCATCTATTAATAATATATTTTCTGGCTGAATAGTCAGTGTATCTATGATACTACTAGAAGGTAGAGCTATATAACCTTCATAAGCTGCTAAATCAACTGGCTGACCTTGCTGTAATTTTATACCGCCGGAGCTAAATTTTAATAATGGTTCAAAAAGCTCTTCATTGATAAACAAGCACTTGCCAACCCTTGCTGAACCTGTTGACCTTTTCATCCTACAATACTTAATATCATTACAGTAAAAACCATTTTTATATAACTCTGTGCGAAGTGCTGAATTTGTGATTAAGGTTTTGGGTTCTTTATTTTTATAGTATTGTAGTTGAACTTCTTTTACCAATGACTTGTCATGTTTATCATATAATTTTACTTGCTTAACTGAAAAAGGGGAGGGGACATTATTTACTTTCTGTACTGCTTCACATATTTTAATACCTACTATTTCACCATCATTATTTTTAGCTATACAATCTTTAAAAGATAATTTTTTGTAGTCATATCCGAATTTTACATAAGTATTCTTATTCATTTGATTCCACTCTTTAACAGAGTACTTAAAGGTCAAATTAATAACATTAGTTGAATACCTATGTTTTTTTACTGTAAAACTAAAATCCCTTTTTCTATATTTTTTATAATAAATATCCTCTAATTCAATTAAGTCTAAACTATAGTCCAGTGTATTGATAAATTTACGAAGATTATAATTACCATCTTTTAATTTTAAATCATAACTTATAGAATCTGAATTTATATAATGTGATGCCAAATAAATATCTTTTGCATCTATACTAGGAATATATATTCCCTTCATTTTATCCAACAGTAAAACCTCCACCAAATTAATTTAGTATGTAAGCCTTATATTTTTTCTTTTATTTACTACAAGTACTTAATCAAAAAATATATTCGCTCCTAGTTAATAGGGTAATAAGTGGTAACACTACCATCTTAGAGAGTACAACTCTACCGAAATATCTAATGCTCACTAAAATTTTGATTAATAGTTATATTAATACTTCATTTTTAAAAATATTCAGCAATAACATCTTTCATAAAATCCTTTACCATCCACCAACAATCAAAATGTAAATAAGTATTTGAGCCTAACTTTACAAATTCCTCACGTTGATATATCTTTTTACCACAACATGGACATTCACCTACTACAGTATTAATCAAAGGATTATTATAGAAAGGACTTGTATAATTAATTTTGTTATCCATAATCATCATATTCTCACTTTTGGCTATTTAATTGTTCTACACCTATATCAAAACATTTCTGTTGAAATTTAAATCTTTCAATGTACTTATCAAATAATCCAGATATAAAACATTTCTCAATAAACACAGCCATATCATTTTTAATAGTTGGTTTATTTGTATTGGGTAACACAAGATGTTCACACTCTTCTATTAAATCTAACATAGGAATTTTATTATCCTGTAAATATAGTGTGGCAATGTTTTTCTCTTTTTCCTTATTCCATTTTACAAAAGCAATAATTGAGTATCCATTCTGTAAATCAACAGCTATTGCTTTTCCTAATAACTCATAATTAAGCATTATAATAATTACTCCTTTCTAAAATATGATTATTTGTTCTACTGTATATTCTTTCTACATGATTCATCAAATCTTAAGTCAGATACAATTCTACTTGCTACCTCAGAACCACTATGTACATTATTACGTCTACTACCTGTATTAAAATCAGAAAAGTATATGTACCCTCCATAATGTGAATGTGATTCCTCTCTGCTAACATATAATCTTTTGTAATTAACTTTTTTTGTTTCAGTAGTTTCCATTAATTCATAATTACCTCCTTTTGTATTTTGTTGTTTGAATATTAATACTCATATTTAATTATTCTCTTTTATTTTGCTTATTGTTTATGTTGTGCTAGTAACAATATTACAGTACAAAATTGAAACACCTCCTTTAATATAAGTTTGTAATTGTAAGATGATAACAGATGATAATATTGCAGATAAAAGTATTACTTGATGTAAATATTCTCTGTAATATTAATATCTAATTATTTATTCTCTGTATCTAATTTATTTTCACTTAAAATATCTATATCATTTTCGCTTCTACTATTTTCCTCTATCCATTCCTTCAGCAATGTTCTCATTCTAACACTTGGTATATATATCCAAATTTCCTTACCATCTCTAATTGCGGAACGCCAAATAAACTGTAACATCTCAGACGTAGCAAAACCGTCTTCGTCTGTTTCTACACCATGTTTTATAAAAAAGTTTTTAACTCCGGTATTAATATATCTGTTGACAGGGTATGCTATAGATGTTCTTTCTCTATATTTGTTACTTGCTCTCATATTTATAGGTACAAAAGCACGTCCGTACCCTTTTCCAGATAATATTTTTTTAAAATCTGCAAATGTAGTCCAAAGGTTTTCACTAGATTTACTGTTTCTCTTATGCCTAAAGAAATTTTCTAAATTATTTTTAAGCTGTTTCATTGCTATATTATTTTTATTTCTAAAGTGCCAACTTTTAGACAAATCATATTCTCTGTCGCCTATATTGTTCATTTTTTTATCATCTAAGATATGGATTAAATCCTTAAAATTATACTTAATGGTTTGTTGTTCATTTGTGTTTTCAGTAAAATGATAGTTAGATACATTATTACCTGTTACATAGATATAAGAATAAGACAGTTTATAATAGTCATAGTAGTATCTCTGTATCTGAGCATCAAACATATATGTAAGAATAAAAATATTGTTAAAGGCATTAAAGGCTTCAATAGGGAATAACCACATCATTACAGAACCGCTATAGTAAGCTAAGCAATTCAATTCACATAATCTTTTTTCTTCTGAGAACTTTCCATAATAGTCGTCATTTGTATTTTTCCACCTTAATAATCCACTGTCTTCGTCTATGTCTACAAAGTTCTCTTGTAGTATCTGAAAATCTTCCTTGGATATGTCATACTTTTCAATAACATCAGTAACTTCGTCCATTATCAATGTATAGTTTTGTATTCTACATATATCAATTATTTCATTATCAAATTTTTGAAACAAAGCATGAGTTGATACAATATTCTCACCCTTATTAATAAGATACTTTAGACCATTTAACTTTGTACCTATCTCCTTCGGTTCTTTAAAATGTTTATCAGGACAAGATTCTTTAATCCTACTTACTTCATCTAAGTAAGGTGTTATAAATAAAAACTTTTCATCCTCCAATGATTCATTGATGTAATTAATAGCTGATGATGTTTTACCAGACCCCATAATCATATCTACAATTTTTACATTACAATTAAAATTCATTTTTCTTTTTCCTTTCTTTTTAAATTATTTATTATGTGCTACTTATTAATTCTCTGTTTATATACTCTATATATCTCTTTTTTTTATATTTCACTTTTTTGCAGGCTTCACTACCGTTAGGTTTCTCACCGCAGTTCCTAATAACACTGTAGTTCCTACTTGAAACTGCATTAAATTTTGTCACGTTTTTTATATACAAATGTTCCAATTTATAAAAGTATCTAAAAGCTTGTAAAATCAAGGTTTCTTAGCCCTTCATATCTTAAAAAACATGACTTTTTGCCCAAAATGCTAAAATTCCTAACTTCGCAAAATGGTCAAAAAACCCAGTGTTTATGCGCCTTTCAGAAGATAAGTCTTTTAAAAGGAGTATTATATAGTGACAAAAATAAAGAATATAAGAACAAGACAATAAAATAATTAGAATTTGGATTGTGCTTGCACAAGCCAAATTGGGAGTGAGCTTCGTAAGAAGCGAATGACTAATGCCATAGGCAACAATTAAACAATAAGCTTAAAGAATATAAAAAAACATAAAAAGAAACATAGAAATAAAATAACTAAGAATAATAAGTAAGCTGCTATATGGTAATTAATAGATATATTCTCTTTTAGGTATGGAGTGTTTCTTATAAAAATTTCTTTCTTTGAAACCACCTAGAATCATAAGCTCAACAACGCAATCAGAGATTGCTGTTTCGCTAATGATTCTACCTGCACCAAAGAAAGAAACAAAGAAAGTGCTGATATGTTTTGTTTCTAAGGTTTTACTAATTTAGGTACATGAGTGCTTGAATACATAAATCCTAATAGTTAAATAAGCATAAAGATGAATTATTAAGAGACATAGTGTATCTAATGGATAGGATAACAAGAACAAGTATAGGATATATAATACTAAACAATAGTAAGACAGAAAAATAAGAAAAGAATATAGATAATTTGCTATTTGAAAATAAGTAACAAAATTTTATAAAAAATAAAAGCAGGTACAATAAAGTATCTGCTTATAAAAAATATAATTATTTAAAATAAATGAATATTACGGTGTAATAATTTAAATAGATAACCAATTGCTTTCTGGTTTGGCTATAAGTCTAGCATCCATATATGCCATTTGCATATCCAAACAAGTAGTAGCTTGATAATAGTTACTGTTCATCTTATCTAAAACTAAAGCAACATCAGGTTTGTTAAGATTATTAAAACACAAGGGTATGAGTAATTGGATTTTATTATTATAATAATGAGGAATAGCTAATTTGTAATTTGCTATAACTCTTTGTACCGCTGTATCTATAACACCTTCATATACATTAGATGTAATACTCATTGTATCTATCTCCTTAGTTGATGATATTTCTGATAAATATATTGTAACATATTCATCTTTGTTTGTAATATCAAAATAAGTATATTTGGATATTATTTGTAAATCATTTGATGTATACCGGTTATAAGGATGTTTTTGTTTCTCTTTCCATAAAGCTATTTCTTTTACAATATCTGTTGAAATAGGATAATTTGAATAAACACAATTAGTTGATGAACATTTATTTATTTGGTTCATAAATTTTACTACATAAACAACCATAATAACCTCCTAAACATATAAGATACTTGATAAAATTTTTCACATATTAATATTCTCTTATCTTGGAAAATCTTACTTATAGGCTACCTAGTAGGCTATTTTTTTTTATTTGTATAAGAATAAATTTTGTAATATCTAGGTTGTAGGGCAATCATTTACATTAGTACAAAAAGGTATAGTTTTTAGGTAGCCCCTATTACTAGTAAAAGAGGACATATGGTTGTACAGGATTATTTATGAAGACGGCGTAGACAGTATCATTATTATCTTTTAATCCAAATTATTTCAATATAACTTTAAAAATGTTAAAAGCTAGAATTTTAAGTTAAATAGTGTGAAGTAGAACAAATAGAGTTAAGTGGAATTAAGAAGAGTTATAAAGGTTTATAAAGAGTTATTTAGTAAATATAAATAAAACAATAGAATTATGTGAATCGTATAATATACAAATTAAACAAATAAAAAGATATAGGGATATAAATATGAGCTTGTATATGGCTTGTAAATGAATTTTTATTTCTTTGTTGATTAATTTATAGTCTAAATATAAAAATGCGATACAGAGCGTTTTAAAGGCTAAAAACGGGGTATAGTTTTATCTTCGTATAAAAACAAGGTGAATTAAGGGTTATTTAAGGGATGAGTTAAAAAAGTGGAGAGTAGACACCTTAAAAATAGTAAAAATATGTACTAAGTGGAGACCATAAACTATTGATTTATTGAGGGTTTCTACGACTATATATTCGATGTGCCTAAAAATCATAAATATTTAATGGGTAGGGTATTTTTTTTGTTGGAATTTTTTAAATGATATTTTAAATGAGTAAAGAGTGAGGTAGGAAATAGTGGGGCGGTTAATTGAAAAACAATGAAGATATTAGATAAAAAATAATGTGTTGATTGAGGCTATGATTGGGACAGTATGTTGCAATTTTAAGAAGGATACACAAAGAGATATACGTTTATTCAAGTACTATTTAAGGGATTATTAAAAAGGGTGAGAATGTGAATATAAAAGAGTTAGAAGTAGATGTAAAAATTAAGAAGGTAATGAGATAGAAATAAAATAGAAATAAGATGCGAATGAAGAGAGTAGGAGTAATGAAATAAAACAAAGGAGTTATTCGTGATAAGACAGGATATAAAAAGAGTAAATAATTTTTTACTCTTTTTATATTATG